>JACCDG010229383.1_pt1 | contig 15220 bp, 26 predicted proteins | sample 7442471 | NCBI WGS metagenome assembly JACCDG01 (sample SAMN15323444, study PRJNA562643) | freshwater metagenome | isolation source: river surface water | place: USA:Blue River Watershed | collected 2017-08-17
GTGGTGACAGCTTCACGGACGCCGACCGTCATGCCGACACTGGTATCGCCGACGGCAACCAGGACACGGACGCCGACGGCGCTGCCCCCTACTGCTATAAAAACCCCGACTCCTTTTGTCGTGCCGACGGTATGCGAGACGGCTATCAGTGACCACTTCTGGTTCATGGGGTGTACGAAATGAATAACATTCTTGGACCCGATGTAAGTTTTTATCAGGACGACCCAGGCACGCCGCGCGGGATTGACTTCGAGAAAATGAAGGCAGTCGGCGCTCAGTTTGCCATCATCCGCGCCGGGCAGAACCTGTGGGAAGACAACGAATTCGACATTAGCTGGAAGGCATGTAAGGGCATCCTACCGCGTGGACCCTATTGGTTCTACGATAGCCGCATTGACCCGAAGTTCCAGGCGAAGAAGTGGTTGTCTTGCTTTGACGACCCGAACGACCTGGGCGAGCTGCCGTTCTGGTGTGATTTTGAAGATACCTATGGCGGGAAGTTTGGAACGTGGCGTCATTGGTATGACTTCATGGAAACCTTGAAGGCTCTACGCCCTGGCATCCGTCTGGGTGTGTACACAGGCTATTACTATTGGCGTGAACGCACGATCGGCGCAGGCATTGGAGCCGGCAGCTTGAATTATTTCAAGCAGTATCCCTTGTGGATTGCGGCATACAACCTGGTAGGTCCTAGCGTGCCTGAGCCGTGGGATACCTGGACGCTCTGGCAATACACCGACAACGGGAATGGTTTGCTGTATGGCGTGGAGAGCAAGAACATTGACCTGAACTTTTTCAACGGGGATGAAGCCTTGTTTGAAGCCTGGGCGGGAACGGTAATCGCTCCGCCCGTTGAAAAAGCAAAAGACCAATTGATCCTGAAATTAGCCGACGGCAAACAAATAGAAATGGAGAGTGTGAAATGAGTTTCAATGTAAAGATCGTTTGGGCAAATGGTGCCAGTGTGAAAAATAATCCCAATGTGGGTGGAAACGCTTTGATTGTGCTGGCTGCCGGCGCAACCTTTGTCGCCTCGGAGATTGTGCCGGATAATACCGACCCGAACAATGCCGATAAGCGCTGGGCAAAGATCGAGGGCGGGGCTTGGAATGGAAAGTATGTAGCAGTGCGTTATCCCTCATCGAGCGGCAACCCAGTGAGGGCGACGTTTGAAGCGATCGGAGAAACTCCGGTTCCTTCTGCGCCAAAAATCGTCGGTGCAATTTTGACACCGAAACTTTCTGACGGTTCTCTCGGCGCGCCGGTGGAGTTTGTAGTCAAGCCATGACGCCGCTGACTTTGCAGACAGATTCGGGTGCGGTGGAATTGGTTGAAAAGCCAAAGGAATTCGCGCGGCTCGATCTTGGGATGCCGGTGCCGAATGATGGGTACCGGTATTTTCGCGTCAAACACGCGAAAGAAATTGGACTACCACCGCGCAACGCGAAAGCGCCCATGCCTGCCGTGGCGCATAAATCGGGATGGGGCACCACGGTCTCTGATAATCGTGATTACCTTTTTATGAGTGAGGCATGGCAATGGTTTTTTTATCGCTTCATCGACGCGATGACCAACGGGCTGCTAAAAGAGGGTTCGTTCATTGGGTATTTTGATATCAAGAACAACCCGGATCTGAAATTCCACGATTACACGCCCGGAACTCTCAAGTGGATATATTCGCGCATGTATCAAGACGCCGTTTGGGCGACGGATGCCGGCAGCTTCACGACCGGTGCCAAAGACTACGTGTTGCAACTCAATATGGAAAATCGTGAGGTGTGGCAGTACCTGAGCGGACGTCCATGCACGGGTGCGCTGCTGCGCTTGAAACAAGACCGGGGCGCGGTTCTACGCTTTGAGTGCCTTGACTCACTGCAAGCGCCGCCCGACCCAGCCAGTTTGCAACCGTGGCAATACTATTGGTGCACGCAAGAGCACCCGGATTATCGTGTGACGCGCTTTCCGCAATATGCCAATGCGTTCGAAGCGGCTGGTTTTGATATCGTTTCTGGTACGCCCTCCCCCTTGCTTGCGCCGGGCGGTTGGTTGGAAATGAAAAAGAACGCTGTGGTTGAATTGAAGCCTGGCGATATGTGGAAGCCGTATTACCCGTAGGAGGTTTTTTTATGGCTTTACTAAAAGATATGTCTGAGTTGGACCAAAAAGGAAAAAAAGGGGATTGGTGTTTTATGTCTCACAAAACCGCCGGCGAAGATGCGTTTATTTGCATCTTATGGGGCGACGATACTACAAAAAACCTTAGTATTTTGCCAATCAAGCCAGGTACTGGACACTTAACAAGTTGGCAATGGGATGGCAATAAAAACGAACCGACAATCACTCCGTCTATTTTAGTGCATCCAAGCCCTGGTTGGACCGAGGGCTGGCACGGTTTTCTTACCAAAGGTCAATTGATTACCGTTTAAAAACGGATAACTATATGCCCATTCCACAACGCAGTGACTACAACGAACTACTCAAAAAGTCTCAGGAATTGATCTCTAGCGGGAAAGCAAAATCCATTACGGATCTGTCTCGAATATTGAATGTTCAGCGATCGTCGCTGATGAGCTTGTTTGAGCGAAACTTTGGCGTCATTTCTTTTGATGACATTATGAAAGCCAGACCCAAGGTGGAGACGGATAAAGACCAAAAGAACCTGATAGGTCCCGAACACGCCGACGCCGCTGAAGTGGAGATCGACGGAAACGAAGGCGTGATCCGGTCTGTTGTGGTGGTTGACCAGATCAAGACCATCGAGCAGCTCATGAAGCTGACAGGAACGGACAAGGAATTCATTGTCCATAATCCAAAGGTCAAAAAATGGGATGTGGCGATCAAGGTCAAGGAAGGAAAAGACCATGAGATCGTCAAGGTAGTTCCGAGTATCTACATTGAAGCTCCGCTGCGCAGAAAAGTACCAATCGCTTTCGAGCCGATCGTATCCCCCATTCACATTGAGATCCCGAAACTCCCGAAGGAACGCAAACCGGAAACGAGCGGGATCCGTCGGGAGCTGATGATCTTCGACCCGCAGATCGGTTTCAGGCGCACGCTGCATACCACAGAGCTGCATCCATTCCATGACCGCCGTGTGCTCGACCTGGCATTGCAGATCTGCCAGCAGGAACAAATCGACAGCCTGGGACTGGGCGGCGACTGGATGGACCTGGGCGAATGGTCAACCCATTGGAAGCCTGAGCCGGAGTTCTTTTGGACGACCCAGCCGGCATTGCTGGAAACCGCATTCTGGTTGACGCAATATCGCATCGCCAAGCCGCGCGCCAAAATACGCATGCAGGAAGGCAATCACGATCTGCGCATCCCAAAATTGATCTCGGAGAACATGCGCCAGGCGTACCAGCTCAAAGCCGTGGATGAAATGGAATTGCCGCCGGCTATCAGTGTTCCAAAACTCCTGGCATTGCACACGTTGGACATTGAATACCTGGCAGGGTACCCGGACACCGGATACTGGCTGAACAACAATGTGTTCGTGACCCACGGAGACACCGTGCGGAGCGGACCCGGAGACACGGCAAAAGCGATTGTGAATAAGACCGTGTACACGACCATATTCGGGCATATCCACCGGCGGGAGTTTGTGACCCGTAGAATGCGAACCCGTGAGGGTGACATTATCCATTCGGCATTCTGCCCTGGCTGCGCCTGCCATATCGACGGACGTGTGCCAGGCTCAAAGAGCGACCAGCAATGGCAGCAGGGACTTGCGATCGTGGAGTATACCGAGGACACAGAGAACATCATTCCGATCGCAATTCAAGACGGAAAAATGATCTACAACGGGAAGATGTGGACTGCCCGTGATTGTGACGAAGAGATCAACGAATTCCTGCAAAAATCACTTTCTGGCATTTCCAGGTAGAAGTACCTGCGGGAAAAAGGTTGACGCGAATTGTAGACTGTTTTATATTCGGGACAAGCAAACGCGAGATACGTCAGCGACACCCGCAAAGTGTCAGCCGCTTGAGCGGTCGCAGAGTTGACCTCGGGGCTTGTAAATATATTGCGCGGTGGAGCAGCGGCAGCTCGCTTGGCTCATAACCAAGAGATCGTGGGTTCAAATCCCTCCTGCGCAACATAACCCATTTGTGAATGTAAGTAGGCTGAAAAACGCTGAAGAAAAAGACCCCTTGCATGCCAGGGGTCTTTTTCATAATAAATAAGACGCCCCGCTTGCATAGCTGGGGCGTCTTATTTATTTCCCGGACAGGCTTCACATACTCTCGACGTTCTTCACCTGGACGGCTGATTAGGTCTATTTTAGCACAAAAATTCTATGAAATTATGTAGATAACTTTATAGAGTTGGAATTAAGGCTAACTCAATAAAGCTGTCCACCGTATATACGAAACTCCCCCCTCATCAAAACCTTCGTTCTGGATGGTCATTTCTTTTAGTGCTGCATCGTTACTGTCTGCCCAACCATTTTCGCGCAGGACTTTCATAAAGTCAGATAGACCGGTTCGGTTTATCCGGTCCATTGTCGTGAAAGGTCTATCTAACGGGATCAATAAGGTTATGGATTTTTCTGTGACCTGAACTGTATTTTTCATTTTCTCCTCTTCTCCTGACTGGTTAGGTGGTAGGCGTTGCATTCTCGGCAAAAGTAATAGCGACACTCTCTACGGCGCTTGTCTCTACTGCGTTTTGAAAACGCCACTGCCATTTTTGCGCCCAGTTCATCCAGGCGTTTCTTGGTGCATTTCTTTTTCGAGTTGGCTGCGCTCATGAGGTTTGCGGGTGGATAACAAGGATCACTTTGGAGCCTTGAAGCTTGGTTTGCCCAGGGCGTTCGTCGGTTTCGCTCTCGAAAAGCAGGGTTTCGCAGGTGGTGCAATTGTAAATATTATATACGGTCGGCGGCTCCAGAACGAGCGGCTTCTCGCAGCGCGGGCAGTAGCGAGTCGGTATGGTCGGGATATAGCGCCGGCGTTTACTCGGTTTTTGGTTCTTCTTCGTCATTTGGAGGTCCTTCGAGGAGCAGTTCACGAAGTTCTTTCACGGCTTCATCACGCATTTTCTGATTTGGAACTTCAAGCACTGGGATTTCAGTCTCGCCCCATACGGCGTTATCCTCATCTTCAAGGTGCATGTCAACCAATCTGCCGGCAGCGTTTACAAGTAATAAAATACGTTTTTCGTAAATATTCTGCATGCGCTCCAAAGTCTCAAAGATCGCCTTCTCAGGGCGCTTGTCGCAGGATTGGATATGTTCAAGGATGACTTTGGGATCGTCGTTTGGAAACACTTCGCGACAATAGGCACAAACAATCTCGTGCTGCCCGGCAAGCGCGGCTTCGAGTTCGCGGATGCGATCTTCTTTTCTTTCAAGTTCCTTGAAAACGTCTTTCACAATACCAGCAATTACATATCCTCCACCGTCGATAATATTCTGGTCTGGTATATATTCTTGCTTGTTTCCTGGAAAAGCATTAAGAACTTCTCGTAAAGATTTGACATAGCTTTCAAGCGGAACCCAGCGAGAGCCGTCTTTTTCAGTTACGATTTGTAGTTTGTCACTCATAATACACCTTCGCCTTTTTCCTCTGCTTCTACAAGCCATTCCAATATTTGCACAGCAACGGCTGCGACGTGGATCATCTCGGTCGTGAATGTGCCGGCGTGCTTTCCGCCAAAAGTGTTATGCAATGCCGCTTGAGATGCCTCGCCGACTTCCTCCATAAGAATGGATAACCAGACAAATGCGCTATGGTATTGTCTGCCCCACTTCTCATTTTGGCGCTTGCGTTCGGCGCGGATCAGTTCGATGACGTCATCAAATTTATTCATGTTTTTACCTTCCACTCAGCTCGATGATCAAAGCCATGATCGGCATTGCCAGGAATATAAGCACCATGATGGTTTCAAAAAACACCTGGACGGCGGATTTCTTTTCGTCGATCGGCTGGGCGTCCCAGCCTTCAAAGCGGCTTCGTTTCTTGGGTTGCGAGGTCTCCATGTGTTCGTATGAAGACGGGGTTCCGGGTGGGTAATTTCCGTTGCCGTCGAAGTCGCCCGGGTAGCTTCCGTATTCTCTCGGGGGTGGAGGTGCGGGGTGCGTTTTGTAGAACTCGCGCCACATGGCTTTGCTCTCGGCTTTCCATTCTTCGGCTGGTTTCCAGACCGCCATTTCACCGAAGCCGCGTTTGAGCATGAGCACTTCTTCGCCGGTCTTGGGGTCCGTGACGGTCATCTCGCGACAGTCCTGACGATCGGGAGGCGTGAAGCGCTCGGACGGCATCAGGTGTGCGAAGGGGTTCGGTTCAATGGGTTCGTGTTTATTCTTGGGAGGCATGATCTACTTCCTGTTCTTATCGCGCAGATCTCGCAGAGCAACGAGCAATTGCGCGGCTTCTGGCATTTCAAAGCCAAGTGTGTCGGTGGCAAATTCGATGATCAACTGATCGGTTTCGGCTGCCTCGGCGGCTTGAAAAAGGTTTGCGGCAAGCTCACGGGCTTCGGCGGGCGAGAGTTGCAAGGGTCCGTCAAGTGCCTGGTTTTCGATCATGACGAAGGGGCGCTTGGTGTTGCCGCCGTATCCAGAGGTGACGATGATGGAGTTTTCAGTCATGGCAGACCGTCCACAAACTTTTTGACCCGCTCCACATCGAGAAAGATGTGACCGTCCACTTCGTCTTCGCCGCGGCTCTCGAAGTCTTTTTGTTCATCGCGGTAGAGATATTCCACCAGCCGGTTGATCGAGCCGACGGTGTCTTCGTCCAGTCCGATCGTTTTGAGCGCTTCGGCTTTGTATTCGGCGCGCTGGACGCCTTTGCATTTGCCGTAGTGCTCATACCCTTCGCCATCACTACCTGAAAGATAATAAGCAGTCATCCCGGCGGGAAGTTCTTCGCCACACTTCACACAAGGCTCAGCCACTAAAAGTCGAGTACGTATTCGAGCCATTACAGCACCTTCTCCATCTGGGGTTCTACATAAGACATCAGGCGCAAGCCGCCTTCCTGGTACACGTATCCGACGGCAATCCCTTTTTCAGCGAGCCAGGACTCTTCGCGCCCTGGGTGCTCATCGGTGAAGTTCAGGGTACGAACGCATCCAAGACCAGCAGGCGGCGCAGCGTGAATGATCGTGATGGGTGATTTATTTGTGCGACGGTCTTGAGTTGCGTTCATGGTCAGATCACCTCGACGCGAGACACGGCTTCGCACTTCTCAGCCAGGTCAACCAGCTTTTTCGGGGTGTCGGTCTGGACAAAATACACGCCTTCTCCGACGCGATTGCAATCCCCAAAGCTCGGGAGCTTGCCGAGGAAGGCAAGGCTGCCCTCCCCTGTTTCGTCAATAATGACCTGTACGGTCTTGGTTTCTTCTACAGCGTGGTCGCTGTGATTGATGCGGGATCTGATCTGGGGTTGAGCGGCAAGTGCCATGACGTATCTCCTTATGAATGAGTGTGGACCGTGCCGTCGGCATGGGTGTGCGCGTTGGCGTGGGTATGAACGTGCTTCTCGATGACGTATTTCTTCGGGTCGCCGGTGAGCAGGAGCGCCAGCTCTTCGATCTCGCGGATGATGCGCTTCTCGTCTGGATTGCCGGCGTTATCGATCTTGAGGGTGCCGTCTTCGAGGATCTCTACTTTGAATTGTCTCTTTGCCATGCTGGGCTCCTATTTGAAGGTGGTGAGGACGTACGCGCTTTCTTTGTTTCCGGCGCTGAGGGTGTAGCCGTTCTTGGTCGCGAACGCCTTGAGACGTTCCTTGGCGTAGACCTGGACGAGCGGCTGCATGATCTCGGTCTCCCAGTAGCTTGAGCCGGAGTACGCCTTGGTGAAGAAGGGTTCGCCTTCTTTGGCGCGCTCGATGGTGATATGCTCGCTGCCTTTCTTGAGGGTGAACCGATTGGCAGTGTGCTTTTCAATGGTGATGCCGAGAGCCTTGGCGGCGGTCTCAATGTCTTTGAGTGCGATCAGTACGGTTTTCAGGTTTGAGTAACAGGGCATGTAAGCCTCCTATAAAACTTTGTGGTAATCGTTGGTCATGCGATTGGTGAAGCCTTCTTGCATGGCTTTCAGTGTTTCGGTGGTTTCCTCTAGTTCCAACGTGTCCCAGTCTTTGATTTCGATCTCTGTGAGTGGGTTGATTGCGTACACGGCGACGATCACGCCGCCTACAACTTCGATCACGATCTTTTCGGGTGCGGTTCCAAATAATTGGGTCATTGAACTCCTGTCTATGGTTTTGCTTGCATAAGTCGTTACAAGTTATTAACTGTTTACGCAGGCAAAAATTAATCCCCCGGAGTATCTCCGGGGGATTAATTGGGTGGTAGATGAGACCGTGGCGATCTATGGATTTTCGCGGATCATTCTTTGCAGATCTTGTTGAACGTAGAGGTCGTCGGCGATGTTCAGGATGTTGGTGTAGAGGAAGTTATCCCAGTTGATCTTGTCGAGGGTGGCGCGGGAGTAGGTGGCTCTGATGACCAGGTCTTCGCTTTTGTTGCCGAACTGATCTGCCAGGACGAAGGTGCCTGAGACGGTGATGCTTTGCAGACCAGGCACGAGCCGGCTTTGGGTGACTGTCTTCAGGATGTCGGTTATATCGGACTGAATGCCTGTGACGATAAAGCCTTCGGTGAGGTTGTCATTGATAGAGAAGGTGACAAAGAGGATCTGGGTGGGTTCGTCCCAGGTGTATTCTGAGACGCGGGTGACGTTGCGATTGCTTTCGCCCAGGGTGGTCTCTATACGGGAGCGCAGGTCTTCGATGGGCGGGAGCGTGCTGGTGGGGATCGGCGTGGATGTGGGAACGCCAGGGGTTTTGGTGGGACGCGGGGTTTCGGTTGCCAGGAGTGCAGAGTCTGGATTGATGGTTATCCAGGTGAGAAAGCAGCAAACACACAGGAACGAGCCGATGATCGTAAGTCCAATGCGGACGATCGGTTTTTTGGATAATGCTTTTAGGTCCATGGTTTCTCCCGTCTTTTCTATGAATTTATGTAGATAAGTATACATAGAAAAGGCGGGAGGCGGAAGGTTATTCGGAAGTTTTATCTGTCATGGCTTTTCGGCTTCCTTTTTTTCAAGTTCTTCTATGAGTTCTTTGCAGCGTTTGTTTTCAGCTTTTAATTTTGATATTACAAGGTCAAGTTGCCCGACTGCTGAATTAATCTCCGAGAAGCACATGTCATTGTTTAGTTTCAAAACTTGCTTCATGGCTTTATTGACCTTTTCTATCCGCAGAAGGTTGTGGTCAATTTTTGCTTGATAGAATTCTTTTGTACCTAGCTCAATCTGTCCACTCATGGCTTTTCCTGCACGTTGATCTCGGACATTTTCTTATCTCCATCCAGTAAGTCCACGCCGCCGACGCCGCCGATCCAGCAGGCAAAGCGGATCAGGTGGTACATGGCTTTGAGGCGAATATTTACCAGATTAAGGCTGATCGTGAAGGTAACCTCATTTAGAAGTCCTTGCATGTCGAGAAAGCGAGCTGCCAGACCTTCGAGTTCCTGCTTGGCTTCTTCGTGGTCTTTCTTCCAAGAATAGATACGTGCAACGACCATCTCGCCTTGCATGATCTCCCAGCAGCGGATACCGCTGCGACTGACTGTGAAAAGCGGCTGTTTTTTCTTCATGGTTGACTATCGACTTTCTGCTTCAAAGCTGACTTCAAGACATTATCCAACTCGCAGTGCGGGGCATGGCCGTGGATCTGGTTTTGCTCGCAGACCGGACAAAACCGCTGACCGGATGTATCTGCGACCCATTCAACACGATGGACCATAAGAAGCAACTCATCACGCGCCTGGGCAGGAGATTTGCCGTTGAGCCACTGGATGGTGACTAGGATCGGATGAATTCCACGATCGACACGTGGTGCAAGTTCGAAAGATACATAATTCTTGGCGTCATTCTTGAGAAGAAGCTCAGACATCATATCTGCCATGTGTGCAACACCGGGACCGATAAAGGCGGCAGAATATCCTGATTTGGAAAACTTTGCTTTTTCGATCTCAAGCGCAATGAGCGCGGGGTCTGACTTGACTGCCTGATCCATGCGCCAGTCCAGCCACTTGCCTGCAAGCTTGTCGATGTAAGTCAATAAATTCACGATTGTTATATCGGGCGGGGTTCTTAGCCCCGCCCTTCTCCTTTGATTAGAGTTCGATCTGCGCGTTCTTTTTGCCAGCGGTCTTAGGCTGCTCATCCATGCGGTCACCTGCTGGAATTGCGCGGGTGCGGCACCATTCGCGGATGAAATCGATCTGTTCTTTCATGGTGGTGTAGACCGGCACGATATTCTTGGCGGCTTCCAGTAGATCGGCGACGGTCAGTTCTTTGTTGGCAACAAAGGCACGTTTGACCGCCAGCTTGACAACCTTCTCGATCTCAGCGCCGGAGAACGACCAGGTCGCATTGATGACGTCACTTGCAGACCCTTTCACGGTCTTGCCGCGTTTGGCGAGATGCACATTCAAAATCTCAAGGCGGCTACTGGCGTTTGGCAGGTCAACGAACATGACATCGTCGAAGCGGCGGAGAAGCTCAGGACGAAGACCGCGCACGTCGTTTGCCGTGGCGACCACGTAGACGGGGTATTTTGTTTCCTGCATCCAAGTGAGCAGAGTACCAAAGACACGAGTGCTTGTGCCGCCGTCGTTCTCGCCGCTGTTCATACCGCCGAGAGCCTTTTCGATCTCATCGATCCAGAGGACACAGGGAGCCACGGCTTCGGCAACCTTGAGGGCTGCGCGCATGTTGCTTTCGGATTGACCGACCAGCCCGCCCATGAGAGCGCCGACGTCCATGCGCAGGAGCGGCATTTGTCCGCCCGCGATGGCTTTGGCGCTGAGGGACTTGCCGGAGCCGGGAGGACCTACGAGCAGGACGCCCTTGGGAGTATCGACGCCGGCGGCGCGTGCCTTGGCAGAGAATGAAGCGCGTGCAAGGCTGGCATATTCCTTGAGACCATCGAGCCCGCCGACTTCCTGCATGGTGACGGTTTGATCGTAGTATTCCAGAACGCCCGCTTTCCGAATGATCTGGGCTTTGTCTTGCACGATGAAAGGAATGATGCTCTCAGACAGTTCACGAGTAGCGACCACGCCGCCTTTGAGGACGTTCTTGGCTTCCATTTCGGTGAGACCGCGCATTGCCTGGATGACCGCATCGCGCTTGCCGTTGGTGCCGAGTTTGATCTCGATCTGCTGAGGCAGGTCTTTCTCGGCGGTCGTGAGGATGTTGGCAAGTTCGTCTGTGTCTGGGAGAGGCCAATCGATGACGACCACGGATTTTTCAAGGTCGGCGGGGATGTCCATGTTTGGGCTGAGCAGGATCAGATTATGGCGGCGGGTTTCGAAGCGGACGGCGATCTCGCGCAGATAGCGCATGGTCTTGGGATCGATCTTCATGAAGTTGTGAAGATCCTTGAAGACGAACAAGACCGGCGTTTCTTCGCCGTCTTCGTCAAAGCTGGCAACCTCTTTGAGCGCGGCGGATGGGTCTTCGGTCATATCTGCCTGGACGTTGGGTAGACCTTTGAGACCGGAGGTGAACGACCATTCGACAACGGTTCGTTTTTTCTCGGAGATCTCGCGGATGGCTGCCATGACGCGGCTTTCTTCGTGGCTGATAATGGCGATGATCGGGTAACGCGCCCGGATCATGGTGTCGAGTAATTGCTTGGGGGTGTTTGTTTTTTGATCTTTCATAGACTTGTCTCCTGAGTCTGTAGAGTTATCTTATTAACTGTTTACGGACGGGAAACTTAAGCTCTAATCCAGGTCAATTAGGGAGAATGGGGATGGGTTGGGTTTGGGTGGTGGTGGTTCTTTGTTTTCTTCATCAATATCCAGCCCGATCAACGCATCCCGGAAGGCGGTCTTCATGTCCTGGTGTTCTGAAAAAGACATTCTGACTTCGCAGCAATCATAGATAAAATCTGCGGTCTTCCAGGTTTCATTCTCTACAAGAACGCGCCGCATAAATTGGATATGCTCGCACCTGGTACGGATGCAGGTTAGGCATAATACTTGTTTTGTGAGGCGAAAGTATTTAACTCCTGCGGGGGCTGTCGAAAAACCCGAAAGAATGAAAACCAGACCTATCCCGCCGTCATCTTCGACATCGCTAATTCGCATCATCCACCTCGATCAGGGAAAACGGGGACGGCTCGACCCTGGGCGGCTTGGGTGCCGGGGTCTCTGCTGCCGCGCGGTCAACGCCGATGTATATATTTGCTGAGCTTCTGTATCTGACCACGCTTCCTTTTAGGTCCGCATTTTCATAGTCTACTTCGACCCATTCATTTCCTGCATTGTCGACGATTGCCTGGTAAACGCTTTGGTCGTTCATTGCTCTCGCCGTGTTCAAGATTGCAGAAGCCGTTCCTGAAACGACTTGATTAAGAGCAAGGGTCATGGTTTTTAGTGTATCCATGAATTTTTCTGTTTCTGCGGGAACTGCCTGGATGACGATCTTTAGATTTTCGGACGCTTCGATCAGCACCTGCTCCTGTTGCGCTGCTTCCAGCTTCTTTTCTTCCAGCTCGCGCCTGGCTTTTTGTTTTTCAATATAACGCTGCTGATCCAGAAAGCTTTGGTTGGCATTACGGGTCATGCGGCGGATGTTCTTTGGGTCGTAGTAATTCTTCGGCATGGGATCAGTCCAGATCGATCAGGGAGAATGGAGAGGGCTTTGGCTTTGCGGCTTGCTGGTTTACAGGACTTATGACAATAGTCTTGCGAAGCTCGGGTTTGTTCTCCGATTCTTTTCTTTGCATCTCTGAAACCATTATCACGATCTGCCCGTCAATGTAATTCTTCGTGAAATTCCCGTCACTCAGAAGCTTCACGGAAGCTTTGCCGGTGATGTAGCTGGTGACCGTGATCAAACAGCATTCTTCTTTGTCAGAGTCGGTGGCAAAAGACACTTCAAATAAATATAACTTTTCGGCACAGCGCACATAAGGCTCTTCGTTCAGGATGCCGTAATACATGAGATCCTGCCACCACTCGGGAGACAGTTTTTCAAGGTCTTCCCATTCTTTGCGCAACACGGCTTTGCCTTCCAGCAATGCGCGGCGGACGGAGTAGAAGAGTGAATAGTCAATGACTTTTCGGGTCTCTGATTTCACGTCCGGTGTTTCCTGGCGTTTGGAGTAGGATTTCGGGGGAAAAGGTGAATACTCGTCAAAGGGCATAGGTCAGTCCAGGTCGATCAGAGAGAATGGCGAGGGTGGAGACTTCTTCTTTTTGGCTTCGGGCTCGGTTAGTTTTTCTATGGCTGCCAGGGCGGCGCGTGGATCAAAGGCAGTTCCATCGGGGTATCGGTAATCAGAAATAGGGATATTATTTATCCTTGGTCTGCGCATTTCTTCTTTTATGTTTTCGACCGCTTCGCAGAATTTCATGTCGAAAAAAGCCTGAGTCGGCATGCGCCCTTTTGCATTATCGTATTCGTTTTTACTTATGAGCACCCTGGAGCGATACGGAGTGTTCAGGCTTTCAGCCGTAATATCAAAAGATTGATCTGGATTAACAGAAAGCTTCGCCTTGTACCAGGCTACACTTAATGCAACTTCATTTTTCTGATTGTTGGAGAAAGTCATCATAGCCTTTCCTTCAATATCTTCCCAGAACATAGGAGGAGCGTTGTCCATCATTTCAACATATTCATCGTAGTCAACACGCTCTCCACACAGGAGCGCACGGCGGAAACTAAAATACCTTGGGTCTACTTGGTTGAAAGTTGGCAAGCGTGACAAAGGGCGGCGGTTACTTTCCAATCTACCCTGTCTTTCTTTTTGTCTTTCCTCGGCAACTTGGCGAAGAAGGCGGTTTGCAACGGCGATCATATTGGAGCGAACCGTGTCAACTCCCGCGATCGTGACAGTGGAATTCTTCCTGCCTTTGCTCTTAATGGGTTTTGCCGGAGATTTGGCATATCCGGCTTTTTTGGTTTTTGGCATTAGACCTTTAGTCTCCGATCTCCAAAAAGCTGAAGGAACTGGGCGGGGTGATCAGATTGCTGGACACTTCGGCTTCGAGTGCGATGATCTCTTGCAACTTGGCAGTGATCGCCTCGGCAGAGCGGGCATCGGTATTCTCTTCGCCGATCAGGCTGCGCAGGTCTTTGAGATATTGCATCATGCGGTCGTCACCCATGCCGGGAATGACCATGAGGTTATAAATATCCAGCAAGCCACGTCCACGCTCGGCGACCTTGCCGCGGATATGCTTGTTCTTTTGAACGCTTTCAAGGATGTCTTTGGCATGGTCGATAAACTGACTGATCGCCTGGCGGTAGACCTCGACGAAGGGAGAGACCGTCTCTTGCAACTGCTGGCGATGGTGGGCGTATTCCGCTTCGCGCATGGCTTCGATGCGGGCTTCGCGTTCCATTTGGTCTGTCTGGTTGTCCCAGGCTTGCTTGCGGACTTGTTCGCGGAGAAGCTCGTTTTCAAGGTTGGTGCGTTCGCGGTCAAAAGCGACCTGGGCGCGGATATTCGCGGCGGCGGCTTCATCGGCGGCGACGTCCTCTTCGCCGTAGACAAGCGCGGTGGTGTAGTCGAAGCGCAGCTTGTTCAGGATCTGCTCAGGGGTCGGCACTTGCGAGAGCGCCTGATTGACGATGTAATCTACAAAGCCATCATGATCGAGAGTCAGGTTTTTTGATTGGGTCTTGTCCCAGAGAATGACGTGGCTGTACTTCTGGGTGCGGCGTTTCTTTTCGGTCTCGCCGGTCGTGGCGCTCAGCCAGGCGGCATCGGCGATCTGTGTGAACTCGGCGACCACGTAATCCACGTTCTCATCGTGCAGGTCTATCATCTGCTCCATGATGTAGGTGTTCGCCTCGGCGACGATCTGATCGTGCTTTGTGCGCCATGCCTGGTAGGCAGTGTACGGCAGCCAGCGAAACGGTCTGAAGCCGGTGACATCGTAGGTGTGCTTGTTGAGGTTTTGGCGCAAGCGGCTTTCAAATGATTTGATCTTGGCTGCCTTCTCTGGGACGGTGAGGCACTTTGTCCCTTTGGTGAACTGCCTGGTACGCGGATCTGAATTGAACTCTTGAATACCAAGCTCGACCCAGTTGGGCGCTTTCGAGAACATGCCGGTTCCGGTGATGTCGAGATCGATCAAGATACCCTGTGTCCGAAGGAACGAGAGTTCCATCTTGACGGTGCGGCTCGGTGCGACGCCGGTGATCTCAAGTGCTTTTTGTTGTCGGTCTGTAA
>JACCDG012037691.1_pt1 | contig 15220 bp, 9 predicted proteins | sample 7442471 | NCBI WGS metagenome assembly JACCDG01 (sample SAMN15323444, study PRJNA562643) | freshwater metagenome | isolation source: river surface water | place: USA:Blue River Watershed | collected 2017-08-17
GGAGCCACCTCTGTCTTTGGCACCGACATCTTTCAAGGACTCATCGCCCAAATTGAGGAAGTCTCTGGAAAGTCCTATAATCCTAAAGATGAGCAGATGGCAGCCGCCTACCACGTCATTGCCGACCACATCCGATCCTTAAGCTTTGCAATCTCTGACGGCGCGCAGCCGAGCAACATCGAAAGGGGCTACATCTTGCGTAAGCTGTTAAGACGCGCTGTCCGCTACGGTAGAATGTTAGGAATGCAAAAACCTTTCCTTGCAAAAGTACTTCCCCGTCTCATTTCCCTCATGGGATCTGATTACAAAGAGCTCCATACAGCAGAAGCGCGCATCGCAGAGATCCTCACTCTCGAAGAAGAAGCTTTTTTACGCACGCTTCAAAAAGGGGGCCATCTGCTCCAAAAAGTCATTGAAGATTCCCAAAAAAGCCCCCTCAAACAAATTAGTGGAGAGGAAGTCTTTAAACTCAAAGATACCTACGGACTTCCCTTAGAAGAGCTTCTCCTCATTGCAAAAGATACAGGGCTCACCATCAACCTCGAAGCGTATGAGCTCCTCGAAGAGGCTGCCAAGGAAAAATCTAGAAGCGCTCACGTCACACATCAGCAAAATGTCGAGGAAAACCTTTTTAAAGAGTACGTGAATACCCATGGCATGTGCGCCTTTTTAGGGTATGAGAACACCAAAGGGGAAGGAACGATTACTCAAATTGTAACCGGCGGAAAAATCGTAGACTCCCTGACAGAAAAACAAGAAGGGATCATCATCCTAAGTGAAACTCCTTTCTATGCCGAAATGGGAGGACAAGTCGGTGACTTGGGAACACTCTCTCACGCTCACGCAACCTTTAGAGTCGTTGCTTGTCAGAGTCCTTACCCTGGAGTCATTGCGCATATCGGATTCCTGGAAAAGGGCACTCTCCTTTTAGGAGAGCCAGTAACAGCCCAAGTAGATGAGAACAGAAGATCTCTGATCGCCTGCAATCATACAGCCACTCATCTCCTGCATTTTGCGCTTCAAAAAGTGTTAGGTGATCACATCAGACAAGCGGGATCCCTTGTTGATGCTACACACTTACGCTTTGACTTTAACCATCACAAAGCTCTTTCCAAACAAGAGCTACGACAAATTGAAGAACTCGTAAATTCCTATATTCGCGAAGACAAACAAGTCAAAAGCTACGAACTTTCCTACGAAGAGGCTCAAGCGCGCTCCGATATCAAGCAGTTCTTTGGCGATAAGTATGGCAGTAAAGTAAGAGTCGTCGACATCGATTACTCCAAAGAGCTCTGTGGAGGAACGCATGCAAAACACGTGGGCACTCTTGGACTTTTCCGCATTGTGAAAGAAAGTAGCATCGCAGCTGGCGTGCGCCGTATTGAAGCTGTCACAGGACTTGCAGCGGAAAAACTGATGTATGCATCCGAGGATCTCTTAGAACAACTCTCTACTTCTCTTAAAGTACCCATCGCAAAAATTGGAGAAAAAATACTGTCCTTACAAGAAGACCATAAAACCCTCAGTCTTCATCTTGCAAAATACAAAAAAGAAGAACTGAAAGCGCTCAGCACTTCCCTTCTTTCCCACCTCGATAAGACAGGACCTCTTGCTTATCTTGCAGCAAAAGTGGAAATCGATCTTGCGCATTTAGGTGACTTAAGTGACCTTTTGATGCAGAAAGCAGGGTCTTTAGTGCTTGTGCTCGGCTGCGTTTTCCAAGAAAAAGTCCAGCTTCTTGTCAGAATTTCAGAAGATGGTGTCGCTCGAGGTCTTGATGCGTCAGCTCTCATCAAAGACATTGCTCCCTGTATCGAAGGCTCTGGAGGTGGCAAAAAAGCTTCTGCCCAAGCCGGTGGCAAGAAAGCAGAAGGTCTCAAAGAGGCGTTTGAGCGTGGGAAGCAATGGCTCAAAAAGCATTAGAAAATTTTGTTTCCCTGCTAAAAAAGGAACATTCCCTTTTAGTTCAGGATCTTAACTCCTCAGCTCAAGCCTACCTTTTAGGAAATGCTCTTGAGAAACAATCAATCCTTGTCATCAGCAGCCATGATGATGACAAGCTCTTTGAAGATTTTCGTTTTTTTGCAGGTGACGCCGTCATTGACTTTCCCTCTTGGGAAACACTTCCAGGGGAAGAGATCTCTCCCTCCTTAGATCTCATGGGAAAAAGATTACAAGTTCTTTCTCTCTTAAAAAAAGAAGGACCGAAAATTGTTCTGACCTCCCTGCAAGCTGTCTTACAAAAAGTTCCAAAACCAAATCAGCTCACATCCTCCTGTCTAGAGTGGAAGCTTGGATGTGAGGTTCTTTTTGATTCTCTTCACGCGCTTCTGGATCAGATCGGCTACACTCCTGCCCCTGTTGTGTCTGATAAGGGAGAATATGCGCTGCGCCATGGAATCCTCGATCTGTTTCCTCTGTCTTCCTCTGATCCTTACCGGATCGAATTTTTTGGAGACACCATTTCGGACATCCGCACCTTTGATCCGATTAGTCAAAAATCGACCGGCAAAGTCTCTTCGGTATTTATTTCACCAGGATCAGAAACAAAACTGCTAGGGGATCCCACAACACTTCTAGATTACTTTGAGACACCTCCACTGATTGTCTTCAATGATCTTCTGGCACTCGAAGATCGCAGTGTCGCCCTCTCCTCGATGCCAGGCTCTAAGAGTCCTCTTTTTCAGACAACCGACGCGTTCTTAGGTCAAGCACTTAAAATACCCCATCTTTTTTTCTCTTCCCACCGTCTAGAAACTCTCTCAGAAGTCGCCTCTCACAAGGACTTGCTTGTCTTTGAGCTTTTTGGTAAATCGCTGAAAACCAAACGTTGGAACCACCCTTTTCAGACAGTTTCTGATTTCTTTTCTACCGACATCTTAAATGGGATCAAAACACATGCTGAAATCCAAGAAATGACCTTTGTCTGCACATCCGAAGCGGATAAAAAAAAACTCCAACACTCTTTGTCGTCCTTAGATCTTTTCTTTCCAGAAAAAGCGTTTACTTTAGGGTATCTCTCCTCTGGATTTGTCTTGGCCCAAGAAAAAAAAGCTCTCATTCCCATCACAGAATTCACTCACAGGTCCGTTCCAAGACGTCAAAAGTGGCGAACGACCCACCACGCCCCTGCTTCTGAATTTCATGAGCTAGAACCAGGCGATCTGATCGTCCATTTTCATCATGGGATCGGAAAATATTTAGGGCTTGAAAAAAAACAAAACCACTTAAAACAAGAAGGAGAGTTTTTAGTTCTTGAGTATGCAGACTCTAGTAAGCTCTACGTCCCCGCCTCTCAGTCCTACCTAGTCTCAAGATATATTGGAGCAGCAGAAGCGCCTCCACGCCTCTCCACATTAGGCTCTGCAAAATGGGGACAGCTCAAAGCCAAAACCCAAAAGGCGATCATTGGCTACGCGCACGATCTCATCAAACACGAAGCAGAACGCTCAGTTGCCGTTAAAACACCCTGTCCTCCGGACTCTGAGCTCATGGAACTGTTTGAAAATGATTTTCCTTTTACGACAACCGATGATCAGCAGTTAGCAATTTCTGCCATCAAACAAGACTTAAGTTCTGCAAAACCGATGGACAGGCTGATTTGTGGTGATGTTGGTTATGGAAAAACAGAAGTTGCCATGCGCGCAGCGTTTAAGGCCGTCTCTTGTGGTGGGGGACAAGTAGCAGTTCTTGTCCCAACTACTGTTTTAGCGCTGCAACACTATGAAACTTTTAAAAACCGCATGTCGAATTTTCCGATTCGGATCGGTCTCATCTCAAGATTTGCGAAAGCAGCTGACGTCAAAAAAACGTTGAAAGAGGCTGCAGCTGGAGAAATTGACATCCTCGTTGGAACCCATCGGCTTTTAAGTGAGGATGTTTCTTTTCCTAGACTTTCTCTGCTGATCATCGATGAAGAGCAGCGTTTTGGAGTCAGGGCCAAAGAAGCCCTCAAAAAAAGAAAAATTGGCGTTGATTGTCTCACTCTTTCAGCCACACCCATTCCACGCACACTGTACCTCTCACTCATTGGCATCCGGTCAATCTCTGTCATTCACACACCACCCCAAGACAGACTCCCCATCAAATCGATCTTAGCAGAGCGCGATCACTCCCTCATTCAAAATGCGCTGCTGCGAGAACTCTCCCGTAAAGGCCAAGCATTTTTCATTCACAACCGCGTGGACTCCATCTTTAAGATCGCTGAAGAGCTGCAAAAGCTTGTGCCCGAAGCAAAAATTGGAGTAGGACACGGACAGATGTCTGCAGATGAACTAGATACCGTCTTTCATTCATTTAAAAGCGGCCTGACAGATATTCTTGTGGCCACAACGATTGTGGAAAATGGGATTGATATTCCCAATGCCAACACCATTTTGATTGATCGGGCAGACACTTTTGGTCTTGCAGATCTTTATCAAATGAGAGGACGCGTGGGAAGATGGAACCGCCCCTCTTATGCCTACTTTCTGATCCCTAAAAATAGAGTCCTTGCAGAACTCACGGATAAAAGACTCTCGGCATTAATCAGTGCCTCTGGTTACGGCGCCGGAATGAAAATTGCGATGCGCGACTTAGAAATTCGAGGCGCTGGGGATATTTTAGGCGTCCAGCAATCAGGTCACGTATCCGCTGTCGGCTTTCATCTCTACTGTAAACTCCTCACCAAAGCCATTTCAGCGCTTAAAACAAAAAAAGCAATCCAGTTCACAGAAACAAAACTCGAGTTTTCCTACCCCGCCTCCCTTCCGGACACCTACATCAATAATCCTTCTGTCCGCATGGAAATCTACCACCGCTTAGGCGATGCAGAAACAGAAGCAGATCTCAAAGCGCTCCTCCTAGAACTCATCGACCGCTTTGGCCCACCTCCCCTCGAAACGCAGTTCCTCTATCACCTCACCCGCATCAAACTCTTTGCCTCCGCTCACCAATTCACCCTCCTCAAAATGCAGACCTACACGCTCACCGCTGAAAGACAAACCGGCAAAGACACGCAGCGCAAAGTCCTGCCTCTTCCTAAAACAAAAAAGCCCGAACAGCTCGAACTCGAAGTCATAGAACTGTTGAAAACAAAGTTCTAAAAACCCCTGAAAAATATTTCTAAAATAAATTAATTCAAAACCATATTTAAATAGATTTTCAATACAAACACTTACCAAAAACATAAATAGTTGACTAAAAACAGAGGCAATTAAACATTAATTAATGTTAAAACTTGACGCCATTTCTTTCAAGAAAGTCATTGCTTCTACGATTTTGTCAATTAAGTCGAACAGAAGAAGCTAAAACTGTTTTACCTATTTATCAGAACATGATATCCGATATTTCTTTAGGTTATGACAGCCTATATCTTCTGCAATCCCTGCCTGTGTAAAATGCCTTTTACACAAACATATTCAAACGTTAATTTTTGAATTTGCTAGAGAGAGACTATTGTTCTTCTTCTGATATTTCCAGAGCAAGAACACGGGTCCTATCATGAGACTAAATCCTGCTGCTATTAGGAGGCTGTAACCTGTTTTATTTGTAATTACAACATCAGGTGACGGCTGAAATCCTACAATAATTGTCGTCAGACATGCCCCAAGACCTGCTAGAAAGGATAAAGTTCTCGTCCCTCTAGGAATTTTATAAGAATTGTTTGGTCTTTTGAGTTTCAAGGCAGCAAGAAACAAAAGCATATACATCAACATGTACAGCCCTGTGCTAAGAGCCATGAGAAACCAGTAATAAATATTGACATTAGGAATACACTGGATCATGCAACAAAAAATCGTCACGACAACTGCTTGCAAGATAAGAATTCTGGAAGATACTCCATTTTTGTTCGATCTCAGAAAAAAAGAGGGAAAAAAACCCTGCTCTGCAATCTGTAAAAGACCTTTTGCAGGAGATAAAAGCCAATTGACCGATCCTCCTGTAGCTCCAACAATAATCAATAAGGCAAGAACTGGAACTAAATAGGGCATATTAAACGCCGCTAGAAAAGTCGTAAAAGTCTGCATAATTCCATCGACGAAATGAATCTCTTGCGCGGGGATAACAGCTGCAATGACAAGAGCTCCTAGGACAAGAGTGGCAAGTAAAATAAGTACAGAATACCCGATTGCTTTCGGAAAATTTTTTTCTGGATTTCGAATATCCCCAATGTGAACACCGGCAAGTTCCATTCCCAAAAAAGAAGTCATGATGGTAACAAGAGCGCTACTGCTCTCGATAAGGTCAAAAGACGGAAGAAGATCTCTTCCAGAAAAAGAAATCGCCATTGGTTTATCTGTCAAAATCCACCACGCTCCAAGCACGATGAGAAAACACATTGGAATTAAAGTCCCGATAATTCCACAAATAGAATTGATGCGAATAGAAACTTGAATCCCCTTCAAGTTAACTAAAGTCAGTCCCCAAAATGTAATAAGAGACGCTAAAAGGAGAAATATTTTATTTTGGGCAAGCACAGGATGAATCAAATAAGTTGCTGTGCCTGCAATAAAAAGAAGCATAGTGGGATACCATACCATCGTATTGATCCATTGCAGCCAGACAGCAAGAACACCAATCCGATCTCCAAAAGCATGCCTTACCCAGTGAAATACACCCCCTTCATTTGGATAACGAGAAGAAAATTCCGCAGACACAAAAGCAACCGGAATCAGAAAAACAAGAGCTGAAATCAAATAAAAAAATACAAGAGAACTGCCAAAAAAAGCCGTGGCTGGTAAAGTCCGGATGCTATCAATTGCCGCTACAATAAGTAAAACAAGAGAGAATAGAGAAATCTTTCTCATCGTTCCGGAGGACCACCCATGCCGATGTTGCGGTGGTAAGAACCTTTGACGTGCTTTTCTTGCATCTTGTGGGCCACTTTTAGGATCGCAATCCCCTTCTCGACGTGATCCCCTGTATACTTTTGATAGACAGACTCAGAACTTTTCTTGGTCTTGATCCCCGTATTATTTAAGGGAAGATCAGAGACAAGAAGAAGAGCCCCTAATGTGAATTTTCTTTTGTAGCTGGCCGCAAACAAAGTCGCGCATTCCATTTCGATGGCTTGTGCTTTGGTGGCTTTCAAACGATTTTTAAATTCCTCGTTAAACTCCCAAAACCGTGTGTTGGTCGTATAGGTAATACCAATGTGATAGACGCTCTTTTGCAGCTCCATTACTTCAGTCACTGCTTTTTGCATCAAAAAGTTAGCCAGCGCTGGAACCTCTTTCGGGAAATAAGAATCTGATGTTCCCTCGTCGCGAATACTTGCCACAGGAACCAGATAATCACCCACGATGTATCTTCTGCGAAGGCCCCCACACATTCCGAGGAAAAGACTCGCTTTGATCGAAATAAATGAGCAAAGATCGACCACTAAGGCCGCTGCCGGAGAGCCGATTTTGAAGTCTAAAATACTCACCCCTTCTTTGGGAGCGTGAGCGACTTTAAACATCGATCCTTCAATGATCGGCACATCGCGCGTCTTAGCAAAGTACTCAACATACTTGGGAAAGTTTGTCAAAAGCAAGTTCTGCTGAAAAGCAGCGACTTCACAGCCGGCATACCTTTCTAAGGTGTCTCTAGCAAATTGTTGTTCGGTGAGATTTTCTTCCATAGTCCTATGTTAAGACAACAGACCAACAAAAATCAACTTTCAAAAACATAAAATTGATCTTTTCAAGTTGATAAAATTTAAATTTTTGATTAAATTTTGTGCACGTTTTCTATTTGGAGGTCTTATGATTAGCTTCCGTGAAGTCCTTCCGGAATTTGGACCCTTTCCTCTGCAAGAAGGTAATTTCTTGTCTTTTGATAGTGGAAACCTCCTGGACCACACCGTTTCTGTCCACTGGAAAGAAAATCTTCTCATTGCAGCAACCGTCGTGGCTGTCTGCCTCTTTGCGATCTCCTTTTTTCTAGGCATGACCCACCTTTACATCCCCTTTGGGCTCTTTGCAATCGCCAATGCGATCGGTGCTTATACTGTACATGATGCCGTTTTAAGAGAATCGATGGACAGGCTCAAAGCCATCGTGGATGAGACCAAAGAACAAAGCCTGATCTACGGCTTAGAAAATGCCGCCCATCGAAGAGAAAATGAAAAGCATCAGCGAAACAACGCAGAATATGCCGCAAAACTAAAAACCATGGAAAGCTTCCTCAGCAGGATGGGAAACACTCTTTCTTCCCTTGAAGCCACCCCTCAAGGGATTGCCAAGGCGCAGAAAGATTTAGGAGAAACCCATACAGACATTGCAAAATGGCTCCGCGATGCCCACGGTGGCTTAGATGCCAAAATCCAAGCTCTTGTCGAAAAACTCGAAGGACTGCGGTGCGATGACACCTTTATGGCTCAAGTTAAAAATTTACAATTAGTTTCTGAACAGGTCGCTAGAGCCTCTCACCAATTAGGTGTCGTGACAGGAGAAGTCGGCCAGCCAACACGTGTTCGAGAGGACTGGGAATCCTGTATCCAAGATCTCCGCACAGAAGTTTCAAGAATTCAGGAGACTCCGAGCGTAGGAGATATTCTCTCCTGGCTCGAGAATTTACTCAGTCGCCATCAACAAGTAGGCGCCCCCCGTTATCCCAGAGGGAGCTTAGTTGCTTCTCGAGCTTGACTCTTCCAAAAATCGACGAAACATTTTACTAGGATAGGTCCTTGCAAATTAAAGGAGAAGTAGGGACAATGTTCCATAAAAAAAGAGGTTTAGGCCATGGCGCAAATTAGTACGAGTGATCTCCGAGGTGGTTTCAAAGTAGAAGTGGAAGGGGAGCCGTATACTGTGGTTGCCACAGAATTTGTGAAGCCTGGCAAGGGGCAGCCTTTTAACCGGATCAAGCTCCGCCACCTCAAGACTGGCAGAGTCGTCGAGAGGACCTTCAAATCTGGAGAAAAAGTCGACATTGCGGATGTTGAAGAAAAGAAAATGCGCATGCTCTACAAAGAAGCAGATGGGGTCATCTTCATGGATGACCAAACGTTCGAGCAAATCTCTCTGATGCTCACCCTCATCGGCGATAAAGAACAATGGCTGATGGAAGAAGTCCCTTACGATGTCGTCTTTTACAAAGGGGCGGCGATCGACATCACCCCCCCTACTTTCATGGAAATGAAAATTGTCGAGACATCAACAGGCCTCCGAGGAGACACCTCGGGTAGAGTCTTAAAGCCTGCCATCACAGAAAGTGGCGCAAAAATCCAGGTCCCTATCTTCATCGAAGAGGGAGAGAAAATTAAAGTCGATACGCGCACTGGTGAATACGTCTCACGCGTCTAAATGACTGCCCAAGCGCACTCTAAATTAATCAGTCTTAAAAAACGGGCGGAAGCTTTCGATAAGACGAGGGCCTTCTTTAAAAAAAGAGGGGTCTTGGAAGTCGATTGCCCCGCTTTGTCTAGAGGATCTCCGGTTGATCTGCACATCGACCCGATGGCCGTTTTTACAGGGAAAGGAGGGATTCGCTACCTGCATACCTCCCCTGAATATGCGATGAAACGCCTGCTGGCTGAAGTTCAAGCCGATATTTACCAACTCACCCATGTTTTTAGGCTTGAAGAAAGTAGTCCGCTGCACAATCCAGAATTTACCATGCTCGAATGGTATCGTTTGGGATTTTCTTTTGAGGAGATGATCGAAGAGACTCTCCTACTCATCCAGACACTTTTAACGCCCCTGCCCTCGCGTACAAAAACCTACCGAGAAATTTTTCAAGAAGGAGTCGGGATTGATTATCTTCCCGCCTCCACCCACGATCTTCTGCTTGCCGCAAAACAACATGAGATCCTCCTTCCCTCTAGCGCTACAGAGTGGGATAAAGACACCCTCCTCCAACTGCTCATGGCCGAATGTATCGAACCCCATCTCGGCAATAATGAGCTCTTTGTTCTCTCTCATTTTCCAGCTTCCCAATCAGCACTCTCTAAAACAACGCTCCAAGAAGAAGCACCTACTGCTTTACGTTTTGAAATCTACTATCAAGGGATTGAGCTTGCCAACGGTTACGAGGAACTCACCGACCCTTCAGAACAAGAAGAGCGGTTCAAACAAGCCAATCACTCTCGGATTAAAATCGGAAAAGACCCCCTTCCCATCGACACTTATTTTCTAGAAGCAATGCGTCAAGGGATCCCCCCCTGCTGCGGTGTAGCCGTTGGCTTTGACAGGCTGATTCAACTCTCCTTAGGAGCTCCCACCCTCCAAGAAATTCTCCCCTTCAGCTGGGACGAAATTTAGTAAGACTTTTTACTCGGAAAAGGTCTAATAGAGTGATCAAATCCACCGTTGCACAATAGGGTACCTGCGGCCGACAAGGAAAGATTTGGGGCTGACGCGCAGGCCGGGAGCTCCTTGCCGTCTTTTGTATTCGGCGCAGTGAATTTTGTGGATAATCCCCTGAACAAAAGGAAGCGAGACTTCGTACTGTTTCGCAATGTCCTGAAGAGAAAGACGTTTTTCAACATACGCCTCTAGAACATGATCGAGAATTGTATAATCGGGAAGCGTGTCGCTATCTTTTTGATTGAGTTTGAGCTCTGCAGTCGGCGCTTTTGTCAGCGTCGATTCGGGAATGACTTTTTTTTGTCCGTTAATCCAATGAGCCAGCTCATAGACTTTTGTTTTTGAAACATCAGAAATGACGCTTAACCCCCCACACATATCGCCATAGAGAGTGCAGTATCCCATCGCAAGTTCTGATTTGTTCCCCGTACTGAGCACCAAATACCCCCATTTATTTGACAATGCCATGAGGATCAGCCCACGGATGCGCGCTTGCATGTTCTCTTCGGTCACATCATGCGGTTGATTGAATGTCGGTTCTAAAAGATCTAAAAAAGAACAAAAGGGCTTCTCAATAGGGAATGTTTTGAGTTCAATGCCAAGCGCACGACTTAAATCGTCTGCATCTTTTTTGCTGGCATCGGAGGTAAAACGCGACGGCATGCTAATGCCGAGCACGTTTTCTTTGCCCAGTGCTGCCACGGCAATACAAGCTACAAGCGCCGAGTCGATCCCCCCCGAAAGACCAATGCACGCTTTTTTAAAACCTTGCTTTGTAAAGTAGTCGCGCACACCCAGGACAAGCGCATCGTGCAAGTCCTTTAAGGGATCATAGGTCCAAGCAACGGGGGCTTTTTTCTCATGCACATTAATCAGAAGAAGATCCTCTTCAAATCCCTTGGCAAGAGCGAGAAGTTTTCCATTTTCACCCACAAAAGCGCTATACCCATCAAAAATCAGCTGATCATTCCCTCCCACCTGACAAACTAGGAGCATCGGTCTTTTCGTCGCAAGCGCACAACTCGCACACACATGCACTCTAAAATCTGGTTTCTGAAAGTGGTAAGGCGAAGAAGAAATATCGATGATGAGATCAGGTTTTAAGGTCAGAAGATCCCCCACAGGATCTGCCGCATAATGGGTCTCACCGACAAAACTCCCATGCTGCCACATATCTTCACACACTAAGACGGCAAATGAGAGACCAGCGCTTTTCCACAGAGTTGTTTCCTTGCCCGGTTCAAAGTACCTTCTTTCATCAAAGACATCATACGTGGGAAGGAGCCTTTTATCTTGAAAACCCAGTAGCTTCCCTTCTCGAATGATTGCTGCTGTGTTAAAAAGAGGTTTTTCCTTCTGAGACGTATTCTTGCGCAGCGTGCCTAGAACAACGGTCAGTCCTACGGTATGGGGCAAGATCTCTTCTAACTGCTTTTCGACAGCGCTCACAAACGCATCATCGAGCAACAGATCTTCTGGGGGATAGCCCGTGAGGGCCATTTCAGGGAAGACGACAAGCTCTGCTTTTAAGCTTTTGGCCTTCTCTAAAACGCTTAAGATCTTCTGCGTATTGCCCGCAAGATCCCCCACTGTCGGGTTAATCTGCGCTCCGATGACTTGTGTCTTTGGATCCATGCAAAAAAAATGGTTTTTCAGTATACTGATCCCTTTATACACCAAGGAGTATGATTCATGACAAAGGGTTCTTTAAAAATTCATAATGAGAATATTTTACCCATTATCAAAAAATCTCTTTACTCGGATAAGGATATCTTCGTTCGGGAGCTAGTTTCCAATGCCTGTGATGCAATTTCTAAGTGTAAAGTCTTAAGGGAGCATCAAGAGCTCGATGTCTCCGATGATGAATTCCGAATCGACATCGCCATCAACACCAAGGAAAGAACGCTGACCTTCACCGATACAGGCCTTGGCATGACAGCCGAAGAGGTGGAAAAGTACATTGCGCAGATCGCCTTTTCAGGAGCTGAAGAATTTTTAGATCATTACAAGAAAAAAGACGACGGTGATGCGATCATTGGCCATTTTGGTCTGGGATTTTACTCAGCGTACATGGTCGCCTCAAAAGTTGTGCTCAACACTCTTTCCTACAAAAAAGAGAGCACCCCTGTTCTTTGGTCCTGCGACGGCTCTTCCGAATACGACATCGAAGAAGGCACACGCAAGACGCGTGGAACGGAAATCACCTTATTTTTAGATAACGATAGTGATGAATTCTTAGAAGAATCCAAGTTGCGCTCAGTGCTCCGTTGCTACTGCGCATTTCTTCCTGTTCCCATCTATCTCAATGGAACACAAATCAATGAAAAAGATCCTCTATGGCTGAAAAGCCCGAGCAGCTGTACCGATGAAGAGTACCTGGATTTCTATCATACACTCTACCCCATGGAGCCAGATCCCATTTTCTGGATCCATCTCAACGTCGATTACCCTTTTCACCTGAAAGGAATCCTCTACTTTCCTAAAATTACAAGGCGTTTTGACTGGAATAAAAGCGCGATTAAACTCTTCTGTAACCGCGTTTTCATTTCTGATAATTGTAAAGATCTCATTCCCGATTATCTCATGGTCTTAAGAGGAGCTATCGACAGTCCCGATATTCCTTTGAACGTTTCTAGAAGCTACCTCCAGATGGATCGTACCGTTCGCCAGCTGTCTACCCACGTCGCCAAAAAAGTCACCGATCGACTGGAGACTCTCTTCAATACAGACAAAGAAGCCTTCACCACAGCGTGGCCTGATATCGAAACAATCATTAAGCTCGGCTGCTTGCAAGATGATAAGTTTTATGAAAAAGCCAAAAGCTTTCTGTTGTTTCAAAACACAGAAGGTACCTGGTCCACCGCCGAAGAATACAAAGCCCGTCATCCAGACAGTCCTGTGTTCTATGCCCATGAAGAGGGTCTCGATAGTCATGCTCTAGCTCTCTACAAGGAAAAAGGGATCGAAGTGTTAAAAACGATGTCTCTCATCGATTCTCCTCTCATGAATTTCTTAGAAAGCAAAATTGAGGATCTCAAATTCCAAAGGGTTGATGGCGCTTTAAATCCTACACTTCTGGATGAAACACGAGAAAAAACGCTCCTCGATGCCGATGGCAAAACAGAAGGAGTGAAAATTTCTGATTGTGTGAGGTCCCACCTCTCTTTTGATCATCTTAAAGTAGAAGCTAAGAGCTTAGCCTCCGATCAGATTCCAGCGATCCTTCTGACTGATGAAACCAGTCGCAGGATGCAAGAAACGCTCACCCTTACTCAGGGGGCTTTACCAGAGGCTTTTCAGGCAAAAAAGACTTTTGTGGTCAATACCAACCACCCGTTGATTCAAAAACTCTACGGACTCCAGAACCAAAATCCCACGCTTGCCAAAGAGCTCTCTCACTATCTCTACGAACTTTCTCTTCTCTCTCAAAAAGAGCTAAAAGAAAGCGAGCTCTCTTCTTTTGTGGCGCGATCTCACAGAGTCTTAAACGCTCTGGTTAGTGGCGGGTAACTCGGCGCTCATCAAAAGAAACAAGATCGGAAGACGGTGTGATTTCTGCTGTGTCAACAAGCTTGCCACTGGCAGAAATCACCCGCACTGTTCCCTTCTCTTTTGCAAGCGTTACAATAGAAACCGCATTCACCTTTTTTGTTTTAGCAAAGTAAGGAAGGGATTTATTTTTGGGCTTTCTCGGCGCTACTCCCCAAGACCCATCTCCCATATAAATGACCCCCGTCGGAATCTGTTTTCCTTGGGTTAAAGCAAATGTTCTCTTATACGAGTGATTGTGATGCTCAAACGCCATCTGAACACCATACTTTTCAAAAAGAGGACTCCATAATTTCCGTACGACTGCGGCATTTCCACTCTGAAAAGAGTAAACAGACGGATAAGCTCCCACATGATAGACACCTAATTTATAAGGCTTATGCTCTCTTGCCACGAGTGTTTCTGCTAGCCACGTTGTCTGCGCTCCTTCCATATGGAAGCTGTGTCCTGTATCTAAAAGGAAAAAACTTAAATAAGATCCCACATCAAGGATTCGGTACGAGCGATTACCTGGTAAAAAAAAGATCTCATAAAAGAGCATGTTATCTGAAAAAGGATTCAAGTTACTCGGCCTCACATCATGATTACCGATCACAGGAATCAAGGGGATCAGATGACCCTCCGGCGTCCGCATGATCTCATTCCATGCTTTAAAAAAACTCTGCCACCGCGACACCTGCCATTTCCTGCCGCGAAAAAGATATTTAAATCCATGGGTATATGCTAAATCCCCCCCCAGGACAGCAAACCTTGGATTTTCTTTAGCCACCTGTTTTCCCATTTTACGAAACCGCCAGGCACTCCCGTAGACATCCCCTCCAACAGCAAACGTCAGCGGCTCATTTAAATTTTCAGGAAGCGTCCGAAAAAGATAGATCTCTTGTCCTTGCTCAAAATAAAACTCGTAATCTGTATCAGCTTTCAGCGTTGCCAGTTCTAACGTATGAACCTTTGTTTCTGTCTTAGGAATCAAAGTACAGACCCCACTTTGATAAATCCACTCCTCTTTCCCTTTTTCTCGATAGAAAACCCCTTCCGGCCCACTTTTATTTTCTGTATGCCAGTGAATCATCATCGTCGTTGTCGGATCATGCGTCCACGTGAGATACAAAACAGAAGGATTTTCTGCCCTAAGAACAGCCAAAAATAAAAGAAAAAACACTATAAACAAAGATCTGCGCATGACTTTAGGATACCTTAGAACTTGTGTTAAACGTGAGCAAAATCCTGAAAACTTATTAACCAGAAAAATATTCTTTCTTCCTCTGAAATCCCTGAGGGGAAAATCGATTCAAAAGAACCGAAAAATCGACAGAAACTTTTTATTCGGATAGGTTCATATGGCCTTTGCCGTAAATCATGAAAAACTCTTATGCTCAATTTTTTTTAAGAGGTCTTCA
>JACCDG010197818.1_pt1 | contig 15213 bp, 13 predicted proteins | sample 7442471 | NCBI WGS metagenome assembly JACCDG01 (sample SAMN15323444, study PRJNA562643) | freshwater metagenome | isolation source: river surface water | place: USA:Blue River Watershed | collected 2017-08-17
CGGCGCCCTGGGCATGATCATCAACCGTCCGACCGACATGACGATGGACGTGCTGTTCGAGCGCCTCGATCTCGACCTCGAGCTCGAGATCCATCCGCACAGCCACCTGCCGGCCGGTCCGGTGATGTTCGGCGGCCCGGTGCAGGTCGAGCGCGGCTTCGTGCTGCATGCGCCCGACCTCGTCCAGTCTGCCTATACCTCGACACTGACCGTATCGGACGAGGTCGCCCTGACCACCTCGCGCGATGTGCTGGAAGCCGTGGCCGAGGGCCGCGGCCCGGATCGGATGCTGATCACTTTGGGCTGTGCCGGCTGGAGCGCCGGCCAGCTTGAAGACGAGATCCTGCGCAATGGCTGGCTGACCGTGAAGGCCGACCCCGCCATCCTCTTCGATACCCCGATCGAGGCCCGCTTTGCGGCCGCGATGCAATTGCTCGGCATCGACCCGAACCGTCTCACCGGAGACGTCGGGCACGCGTGAGCACGGTGATCGCATTCGACTTCGGCCTCAAGCGCATCGGCGTCGCCGTCGGCAATACCCTGCTGCGGCAGGCTCAGCCGTTGCCGCTGATTGATGCGCCCACCAATGACGGCAAGTTCAGCGCCATCGCTGCGCTGCTCAAGGCGTGGGAGCCCGAGACGCTGGTGGTCGGCCTGCCGCTGCACCCGGACGGCGCCGAGCACGAGATGAGCGTGCGCTGCCGGCGCTTTGCGAACCAGCTGAACGGCCGCTACGGCTTGCCGGCGGTGCTGGTCGACGAGCGTTACACTTCGGCTGTGCTCGATGCCAGGCGCGGCCAGCATGTCGACAGCGACGCGGCCGCCCTGATCCTTCAACAGTATTTCGACTCCCCGGATGTCTCTACCTCCCATGACCTCTCCTGAACTCGATGCCGAACAGCTGTACACGCAGCTCGAGGCTGCGATCAAGCCGGCCCTGGCCGGCACCGACAGGCTGGCCATCGTCGGCATCTATTCCGGCGGCGCCTGGCTGGCCGAGCGCCTCGCACGCGCCCTCGGCGTGACCGACATCGGTTTTGTCGATGTGTCTTTCTATCGCGATGACTTCGCCGAGCGCGGGCTGTCGGCCGAGGTCAGGCCGAGCCAGATCGGCTTCGACGTCAACGGCGCCACCATCTTGCTGGTGGATGACGTGCTCTACACCGGGCGCACCACGCGCGCCGCGATCAACACCCTGTTCGACTACGGCCGCCCGGCCAAGATCATGCTGGCGGCGCTGGTCGATCGCGGCGGGCGCCAGCTGCCGGTGGCGGCCGATTTCTGCGCCCGCACCGTCAGCGTGGATGCCGGCCAGACGCTCGTGCTGCAGCAGGCCGGTGACGGCCGCCTGACCCTGACTATCGCCTGACCCATGACCATGCATAACCCCCAACTGAACAAGAATGGCGAGCTGCAGCACCTGCTGACGCTCGACGGCCTGCCGAAGGCCGTCATCAATCGCATCCTCGACACGGCGGCTTCCTTCGTCAGCGTCGGCGACCGCGAAGTGAAGAAAGTGCCGCTGATGCGCGGCAAGAGCGTGTTCAACCTCTTCTTCGAGAATTCGACGCGCACCCGCACCACCTTCGAGATCGCCTCCAAGCGCCTGTCGGCCGATGTCATCAACCTGAACATCTCGGCCTCGTCGGCCAGCAAGGGCGAGTCGCTGCTCGACACCATCGACAACCTGTCGGCCATGCATGCCGACATGTTCGTCGTGCGCCATGCGCAGTCCGGCGCCCCTTACCTGATCGCCAAGCACCTGACCGATACCGGCCAGGACCATGTGCACGTCGTCAACGCCGGCGACGGCCGCCATGCGCATCCGACGCAGGGCCTGCTCGACATGTACACCATCCGCCACTACAAGAAAGACTTCACCAACCTGACGGTGGCGGTGGTGGGCGACATCCTGCACAGCCGCGTCGCGCGCTCCGACATCCACGGCCTGACCACGCTGGGCGTGCCGGAAGTGCGCGCCATCGGCCCGCGCACCCTGCTGCCGGGCGGCCTCGAGCAGATGGGCGTGCGCGTGTTCACCGACATGAACGAAGGCCTCAAGGGCGCGGACGTGATCATCATGCTGCGCCTGCAGAACGAGCGCATGAGCGGCGCGCTGCTGCCGTCGGCGCAGGAATACTTCAAGAGCTACGGGCTGACGCCGGAACGCCTGGCGCTGGCCAAGCCGGATGCGATCGTCATGCATCCGGGCCCGATGAACCGTGGCGTCGAGATCGATTCCGCCGTGGCCGATGGCGAGCAGGCCGTGATCCTGCCGCAAGTCACCTTTGGCATTGCGGTGCGCATGGCCGTAATGAGCATGCTCGCAGGTACCTGACCATGAAACTACATATCAAGAACGGCCGCGTGATCGACCCGGCCACGAAGACGGACGCGCCGCTGGACCTGTTCATTGCCGACGGCAAGATCATTTCGCTGGCCGCAGCCGGTCAGGCGCCGGCCGGCTTCGTCGCCGACCAGGTGATCGATGCCGCTGGCCTGGTGGTGGCGCCCGGCCTGGTCGACCTGTCGGTGCGCCTGCGCGAGCCCGGCTATGAATACAAGGCCACGCTGGAATCCGAACTGCAGGCCGCGCTGGCCGGCGGCGTGACCAGCCTCTTGTGTCCGCCCGATACCGACCCGGTGCTGGACGAACCGGGCCTGGTCGAGATGCTGGTGCATCGCGCGCGCATCCTCAACCAGTCGCATGTGTATCCGCTGGGCGCGCTGACCGTCGGCCTGAAGGGCAGGGAGCTGACCGAAATGGCCGAGCTGACCGACGCCGGCTGCGTCGGTTTTGCGCAAGCCGAGGCGCCGATCGAAGACAGCACCGTCACCATGCGCGCGCTGCAATATGCGCACACCTTCGGCTACACGGTCTGGCTGCGTCCGCAGGATGCGCACCTGGGCAAGGGCGGCGTCGCGCACAGCGGGCCGCTGGCCTCGCGCCTGGGCCTGTCGGGCGTGCCCGTCATCAGCGAGACGATTTCGCTGCACACCACGCTGGAGCTGGTGCGTGCCACCGGCGCCCGCGTGCACTTCTGCCGCGTCTCCTCGGCCGCCGGCATCGAGCTGCTGCGACGGGCGAAGGCCGAGGGCCTGCCGATCAGCTGCGACGTCGGCGCGCACCATGCGCACCTGACCGACAACGACATCGGTTTCTTCGACCCGAATGCGCGACTGGTGCCGCCGCTGCGCAGCCAGCGCGACCGCGACGCCATCCGCGCCGGCCTGCTGGACGGCACCATCGATGCGATCTGCTCCGACCATACACCGGTCGACGACGATGAAAAGCTGCTGCCCTTCGGCGAAGCCTCGCCGGGCGCCACCGGGCTCGAACTGCTGCTGTCGCTGGCACTGAAGTGGGCCGACGAGACTGCGCCGGGCAAGGACAGTATCGCGCTGGCGCTGGCGCGCATCACCTGCGAGCCGGCGCGCGTGGCGGGTCTGGCGGGCCTGGCGGCCGGCCAGCTGGCCGTCGGCGCCGCAGCGGACGTCTGCGTCTTCGACCCGGCCGTGCGCTGGAAGGTCGAGGCCGCTGCGCTGCAAAGCCAGGGCAAGCACACGCCTTTCCTCGGTTATGAATTGCAGGGCCAGGTCAGGCACACCATCGTGTCCGGCCGCCTCGCATTCAGCCGGAAGTAAGCGGTGCCTGCCTTGTCGCTGGCGCGGCTGGCGCTGCATCTGCTGGTCGGCCTGTGGAAGGTCGCCGTTCTGTTCCCCTTCCTCGGTGCCGACGCTCGCGAGCGGCGCGTGCAGCGCTGGTCGCGCCAGCTGGTCGCCATCTGCGGCGTCAGCGTGCAGGTGAATGCCAGCCTGCAGGCGGCGCCGGTGTCGCCGGCGCTGGTCATCTGCAACCATATCTCCTGGCTGGACATCTTCGTCATCAATTCGCTGCATCCCTGCCGCTTCGTTGCCAAGTCCGACATCCGCAGCTGGCCGCTGATTGGCTGGCTCTGCGAGCACACCGGAACCATCTTCATTGCGCGCGGCAAGGCGCGCGATGTGCGCCGCATCTACGAAGGGCTGGTCAAGAGCATTCATGATGGCGAGCGCGTCGCCTTCTTCCCCGAAGGCACGACCGCGCCGCAGGGCACGGTGCTGCCTTTCCATGCCAACCTGTTCGAGGCCGCCATCGAGGCCGAGGTGCCGGTACAGCCGTATGCGATCCGTTATGTCGATGCCGACGGCAGCCTGCATGCGGATGCCGATTTCATCGGCGAGATGAGCTTCCTGCAGAGCGTGATCGCGATCATGAAGTCCGGCGGCATGCACGCCGAACTGATCCGCCTGCCGGCCATTGCCACTGAAGGCGCCCACCGGCGCGAGCTGGCGCGGGATGCGCATGATGCGGTGTCGCAGGCGCTGTTCGAGAACGAGCCGCAGGCGGCCGATCGGGCCGTTGGCTGAGCTCGTTTGTCACGGAATCCCGTGACTTGCGGCGGGCCCGGTCAGCCCGGCGCGCGATGCCGGGGGCAATCGACCTGCAGCAATCGTCGTCCCGCCGGATCCTCGGATAACTTCAGCGCGCTGAGCTTGCCGCCCCAGACACAGCCGGTATCCAGCCCCAGCAAACGATCCTGCTGCACCAGCCCCAGCGTCGACCAGTGGCCGAACACGACCGTGCATTCAGCCGTGCGACGGCCCGGCACCTCGAACCACGGCAGGTAACCGGCGGGCGGCTGGCCCGGCCCTTCCTTGGTCTGGAATTCCATCGTGCCGGCCACCGTGCAGAAGCGCAGGCGCGTCATTGCATTGACGATGCAGCGCAGGCGGTCCGCGCCGTGCAGATCATCCGACCAGTGCGCCGGTTCATTGCCATACATCGAACGCAGGAAATCGGTCCAGCCCTCGCTTTGCAGCATCGCTTCGACTTCGCCTGACAGCGCCACCGCCTGGTCGGCCGTCCATTGCGGCAGCACGCCCGCATGCACCAGCAGGTGGCCGTCGACCCGGCGTGCCAGCGGCTGCCGGCGCAGCCAGTCCAGCAATGGCTCGCGGTCGGGCGCATTCAGGATCTCGTCCAGCGTGTCGCCCTTGCCGGGCGCGCGCAAGCCTTGCGCCACCGCCAGCAGGTGCAGGTCGTGGTTGCCCAGCACGCACAGCGCACGATCGCCCAGCGCCACCAGCCGGCGGAGGGTCTGCAGCGAGGCCGGCCCGCGGTTGACGATGTCGCCGACGAAGGCCAGCCGCGCGCCGGGCGAGGCCGCGTCTATGCGGTCGAGCAAAACATCGAGCTGGGCGGCGCAGCCTTGCAGGTCGCCGATTGCGTAAGTGTCCATCGAGGGGGGCAGATGCCTGGGTAAAGCGGCATTATACGAAGGGGGCCAGCAAGCGCTAGCGTACAATGCGCGCTGCAAGCGCGAGCGCCACGGCGCCTGCGCGGCAACCCTGACAGAATATTCAAGGAAGCGCATGATCCTCGTCACCGGCGGCGCCGGCTTCATTGGCTCGAACTTCGTGCTGGACTGGCTGAAGTCGACCGACGAACCCGTCATCAACCTCGACAAGCTGACCTACGCCGGCAATCCGGATAACCTGGCCGCGCTGGCCGGCGATCCGCGCCACCTGTTCGTACAGGGCGACATCCTCGACCGTGAACTGCTCGCCTCGCTGCTGGCGCAGCACCGTCCGCGCGCCATCGTGCATTTCGCCGCCGAGAGCCATGTCGATCGCTCCATCCATGGCCCGGGCGACTTCATCCGTACCAATGTCGATGGCACGTTCCAGCTGCTGGAGGCGACACGCGCCCATCTGGCCACGCTGGACGATGCCGGCCGCAGCGCCTTCCGCTTCCTGCATGTGTCCACTGATGAAGTGTTCGGCACCCTGGGCCCGACCGACCCGGCTTTTTGCGAGACCACGCCGTTCGCGCCGAACAGCCCGTACGCCGCCTCCAAGGCCGCCAGCGATCATCTGGTGCGCGCCTGGCATCACACTTATGGCTTGCCGGTGGTGACCGGCAATTGCTCGAACAATTACGGCCCGCTGCAATTCCCCGAAAAGCTGATCCCGCTGATGATCGCCAATGCGCTGGCCGGCAAGCCGCTGCCCGTGTATGGCGATGGCCAGCAGGTGCGAGACTGGCTGTATGTCGGCGACCATTGCAGCGCGCTGCGCCGCGTGCTGGCGGCCGGGCGCCCGGGCGAGACTTACAATATCGGCGGCTGGAATGAAAAAGCCAACCTCGATGTCGTGCACACGCTGTGCGCCTTGCTCGATGAACTGGCCCCGCGCGATGCTTCCTACCGCGAGCAAATCCGCTTCGTCGCCGACCGTCCCGGCCATGATCGCCGCTATGCGATCGATGCACGCAAGATCGAGCGCGAACTGGGCTGGCGGCCGGCCGAGACTTTCGAGACCGGCCTGAAGAAGACCGTGCAGTGGTATCTCGCCCATCAGGAGTGGGTCCAGAACGTGCAGTCCGGTGAATACCAGCACTGGATACAGCGCAATTACGCGCAGCGCAGCGAGGGCGCGGACGCCGCTGAAAACAAGAAAGGAAGCGCCGCATGAGCGAGTCGCGCGATTCGAATCTGTCACGCCGGGGCATCATCCTTGCCGGCGGTTCCGGCACCCGTTTGTATCCGGCCACGATGGCGGTCTCCAAGCAGCTGCTGCCGGTCTATGACAAGCCGATGATCTATTACCCGCTGACCACGCTGATGCTGGCCGGCATGCGCGAGATCTTGTTGATCTCGACCCCGCAGGACACGCCGCGCTTCGAGCAGTTGCTGGGCGACGGTCATCAATGGGGCATCGATATTCGTTATGCCGTGCAGCCCTCGCCGGACGGCCTCGCACAGGCCTTCATCATTGGTCGTGAATTCGTTGGCCACCGTCATTCAGCGCTGATCCTGGGCGACAACCTGTACTACGGGCATGACCTCGAGCGCAGCCTGCTGGACGCGAACCAGCGCACCGATGGCGCCACTGTCTTTGCCTATCATGTGCAAGACCCGGAGCGCTATGGCGTGGTCGGCTTCGACGCCCAGCGGCGCGCGACCAGCATTGAAGAAAAGCCGGTCAGGCCGAAATCGAATTACGCGGTCACGGGCCTGTATTTTTATGACCAGCAAGTGTGCGACATCGCGGCAGCAATCAAGCCGTCGGCGCGTGGCGAACTCGAAATCACGGACGTCAATCGTACTTACCTTGAACAGGGCAAACTGGATGTCGAGTTGATGGGGCGCGGCATGGCCTGGCTGGATACCGGCACCCATGATTCGCTGATGGAAGCCGGGCAGTTCATTGCGACACTGGAAAAGCGCCAGGGCCTGAAGGTCGCGTGTCCGGAGGAAGTCGCCTTCCGCAAAGGCTATATCGATGCCGCGCAGCTGGAGAAGCTGGCCGAGCCCATGAAGAAAAACAATTACGGCCAATACCTGCTGCGCCTGTTGAACGAGCAGATTTTCTGATGAACATCATTCGTACCGAGATACCCGAGGTGCTGATCGTCGAGCCCCAGGTCTTTGGCGATGCGCGCGGCTTCTTTTTGGAAAGCTTCAACCAGCGCCGTTTCAACGAACTGACCGGGCTGGCGCCGCAGTTCGTGCAAGACAATCATTCGCGCTCGGCCAGGGGGGTGCTGCGCGGCCTGCACTATCAGGTCGAGCAGGCGCAAGGCAAATTGGTGCGGGTGACCGCCGGCGAAGTCTTCGACGTCTGTGTGGACTTGCGTCGTTCCTCGCCGACCTTCGGCAAATCGGTCTGCGTGAGCTTGTCGGCCGAGAATCACCGCCAGCTGTGGATACCGGCCGGCTTCGCGCATGGCTTCCTGGTCACCAGCGACAGCGCGGATTTCCAGTACAAGACCACCGACTACTATGCGCCCGAGCATGAGCGCGCGGTGTTGTGGAACGACCCGTCGCTGGCCATTCCCTGGCCACTGGCAGGCACCGGTGCCCCGGTGTTGTCGGCCAAGGACCGCGCCGGCGTGCCGCTGGCGCAGGCCGAAACCTACGCGTGAATCGCGGATGAACATTCTCGTCACAGGCCGCAACGGCCAGGTCGGCGGCGCGCTGGCGGCTTTGCTGCCGCCGGCCTTGCCTCAGCATCAGATCGTTGCCCTTGATCGTACACAACTGGATTTGGCCGACCCGGGCCAGGTGCGGCAAGTGATGCAAACGCTACGGCCGGCGCTGGTGATCAATGCGGCCGCCTACACCGCCGTCGACCAGGCCGAGCGCGAGCCTGAGCTGGCGATGCGCATCAATGGCGAGGCGCCGGGCGTGCTGGCCGAAGAAGCCGGGCGCATTGGCGCGATGCTGATTCACTACTCCACCGACTATGTGTATGACGGCCTGAAAGACAGCCCTTGGGTCGAGAGCGACCCGACCATGCCGCTGTCTGCCTATGGCCGCAGCAAACTGGCCGGCGAGCAGGCGATTGTGGCGGCCGATGTGCCGCACATCATCCTGCGCACCAGCTGGGTCTACGGACTGAGCGGCAAGAACTTCTTGCTGACCATGCTGAAGCTGGCCCAGAGCCGCCCTGAGCTCGGCATCGTGGCCGACCAGCTCGGCGCGCCGACCTGGAGCCACACGCTGGCGGCAGCGACGCTGGCCGTCATCGGCAAGGCGGGCGCGCCAGATCAACTGGCGCAGCGCTCGGGCATCTATCATTGCTGCGCCAGCGGCCAGACCAGCTGGTTCGGATTTGCCCAGGCCATCTTTGCGCATCCGGCCGTCATCCAGCGGCCACTGCTGAAAGCGCTCACGACGGCGGAATATCCGACCGCGGCCGTGCGTCCGCGCAATTCGGTGATGAGCCTCGCGAAGTTCGAAGCGGCTTTCGGTGCGCTGCCGCGCTGGGACACCGAACTCGATGCCTGCCTGCGGCAACGGGCCGCCGCTGAATGACGCAGGACGCAGGACGCAAACTTCACCCCCTTTTTTATTCGACAGGACGACCATGGCAACCCTGACCCCCGGCATCTTCAAGGCCTACGATATCCGCGGCGTGCTCGGCAAGACGCTGGACGCGGCCATCGCAAAGCAGATCGGCCTGGCGTTCGGCTCGACGGCGAAGGAGCGTGGCGAGCACACCGTCATCATCGGGCGCGACGGCCGCTTGTCCGGCCCTGAACTGTCGGCCGCCCTGTCCGAAGGCCTGCAGGCCAGCGGCGTCGATGTCATCGATGTCGGCATGGTCGCCACGCCGATGCTGTACTACGCAACGAATGTGCTGGGTGCCGCCAGCGGCATCATGGTGACCGGCAGCCACAATCCGCCGGATTACAACGGCTTCAAGATGGTGCTGGCCGGCGACGCCATTTATGGCGATGCGATCGGGCAGCTGCATGCCCGCATCGTCGCCCACCATTACACCAGCGGTGCCGGCAGCTACCGCCAGCATGACATCCGCGAAGCCTATCTGCAGCGCATCGTCGCCGATGTGACGCTGGCGCGGCCGATGAAGATCGCGATCGATTGCGGCAATGGCGTCGCCGGCAGCGTCGCCGGCGAGCTGTTCCGCCGCCTCGGTTGCGAAGTCAGCGAATTGTTTTGCGACGTCGACGGCCACTTCCCGAATCATCATCCGGATCCGGCCCATCTGGAAAACCTGCAAGACCTGATGCGCGAACTGGCCGAAGGCGAGGCCGAGATCGGCCTGGCCTTCGATGGTGACGGCGACCGTCTCGGCGTGGTCACCAAGGAAGGGCAGGTGATCTTCCCCGACCGCCAGCTGATGCTGTTTGCGCAGGATGTGCTGACGCGGCATCCGGGCGGCACCATCCTGTATGACGTCAAGTGCACGCGCCATATCGCGCCGCTGGTCACCGCCGCCGGTGGCCAGCCGCTGATGTGCAAGACCGGCCACTCGCTGGTGAAGGCCAAGATGAAAGAGACCGGTGCGCCGTTCGGCGGCGAGATGAGCGGCCACCTGTTCTTCAAGGACCGCTGGTACGGTTTTGACGATGGCCTGTATGCCGGCGCGCGCCTGCTGGAACTGGCCAGCCGCATGGGCGACATCTCGGGCACGCTCAATGCGCTGCCGCAATCGAAGTCCACGCCGGAACTGCAGGTGCCCTGTGCCGAAGGCGAGAACCATGCGGTTGTCGCCAGGATGCAGCTGCAGCGCGACTGGCCTGGGGCATCCCGGGTGGTGACGATCGACGGCGTGCGCGTCGAGTATCCGGACGGTTTCGGCCTGTGCCGGGCATCGAATACGACGCCGGTGCTGGTGCTGCGTTTCGAGGCCGAGACCGATGCGGCGCTGGCGCGCATACAGCAGGCCGTCGGCCAGGCCATCCGCCGGGAGAAGCCGGATGCCGTGTTGCCTTTCTGAGCAGACCTGCCTGCCTTAAGCGGTTATCATCTCGGCTTCATCTCAGTCCCGGCCTGTCGTCTTGAGCCTTCGCCTGTATTCCCTGTTGTGGTGGGCCGTGCTGCCCTTTGCATTGCTGCGCCTGTGGTGGCGCGGCCTGCGCGAGCCCGGTTATCGCCGGCATATCGGCGAGCGCCTCGGCTTTTATGGCGCGCCGGCGCCTGCGCCCCTGATCTGGCTGCATGCCGTCTCGGTCGGCGAGACGCGCGCTGCCGAGCCGCTGCTCAGGGCGCTGCTGAACGCTTTTCCGTCTCACCACATCCTGCTGACGCACATGACCGCGACCGGCCGCGCGACCGGCAAGTCCTTGTTTGGCAACGAGGCGCGGGTAAGCCAGGCTTTCCTGCCGTATGACACCCTGACGCTGGCGCGCCGCTTCATTGCGCATTTCCGCCCGCAGGTGGGAATCCTGATGGAAACCGAGGTCTGGCCCTCGCTGGTCGCCGCCTGTGCCGAGGCCGGCGTGCCGGTAGCGCTGGTGAATGCGCGCTTGTCCGAGCGTTCGTTGCGCCGTGGGCAGCGTTTCGCCGGCCTGCTCGGCGATGCGGCCCGGCGACTGTCCGTCGTGGCGGCGCAAACCGAGCCGGATGCGCAGCGCCTGCGCGCCATGGGCGCCAGCCGGGTCGTCGTCACCGGCAACCTGAAGTTCGATGTCGCGGTGCCGGATGCCATGCGTGCCGCCGGGCAGCACTTGCGCCAGCAGCTGGGCGGCCGCCCGGCGCTGCTGTGTGCGAGCACGCGCGAAGGCGAAGAGGCACTGCTGCTGGCCGCTTACCTGAAAGCGAGCCTGCCGGCTGATTTCTTGCTGATGATCGTGCCGCGCCATCCGCAGCGCTTTGACGAGGTGGCCCGGTTGTTCGACGCCCAGGGCTTGCGGGTGGTGCGCAAGTCCCAGCTCAAGGGGGCCGCGATGCCGGCGGATGCCCAGGTGCTGGTCGGTGACACCATGGGCGAGATGGCCGCCTACTTCACGGCCTGTGATTTCGCCTTCATCGGCGGCAGCCTGCTGCCGCTGGGCGGCCAGAACCTGATCGAGGCTTGCGCCTGCGGCAAGCCGGTGCTGCTGGGGCCGCACACCTTCAATTTTGCCGAGGCCAGCGAGCTGGCCATTGCCGAGGGCGCGGCGCGCCGCGTCCATGATGCCCGCGGTGTCTTCATTGCCAGCGTCGACCTGCTGGCCGAGCCGGCCACGCTGGCCGCGATGGGGCAGGCGGCGACGGACTTTTCGCATTCCCAGGGTGGCGCCGCCGAGCGGACGATGGGGCAGATCCGCGCGCTGCTTGAATGACGGCCTGATCGGCGCATCGTTCCTGCCGGGAGGCATAAAAAAAGGCCAGTCTATCGACTGGCCTTTTTCATGCGTGCTCCGTGCTTACGGATTGACCTCGTTCAGGCCGCCGCCAAGCGAGCGGTACAGGTCGACCGCATTGGTCAGCTTCAACAGCCGCGTCTGCAGCAGTTGCTGCTCGGCCGTGAACAGCTCGCGCTCCGCATCCAGCACATCGAGGTAATTGGCCACGCCGTTCTGGTAGCGCGCCTGCGCCAGCCCCAGGCGTGCCGCCTGGGCGTCACGCACGGCTTGCTGGGCCTCGATCTCGCTGGCCAGCGTGGCGCGTGCCTCCAGTGCATCGGCCACTTCGCGGAAGGCGACCTGGATCGCCTTTTCATAGTCCGTGATCGCGATATTGCTGCGCACCTTGGCCAGGTCGAGGTTGGCCTCGTTGCGGCCGCCGTCGAAGATCGGCAGCGACAGCGCCGGCGCGAAGTTCCAGGTGCGCGCGCCGCCCTCGAACAGGTTCGACAGCTCGGTGCTGGCCAGGCCGACGCCGGCGGTCAGGGCGATGCGCGGGAAGAACGCGGCACGGGCGGCGGCGATATTGGCCTGGCTGCCGCGCAGGCGCTGCTCGGCGGCCCGGATGTCCGGGCGGTGCTCCAGCAACTGCGAGGGCAGGCCGGCGCCGATGTCGGCCGTGATCGCCTGCGCCGACAGCGTTGCCTGTTGCTCGGGCAGTTTGCTGTTGCTGCCGGTCAGCAGGGCCAGCGCATTGATGGCCAGCGCGCGCTGGCGCTTGAGCGACAGCGCTGCGACGCGCGCCGATTGCACCAGGGTCTCGCTCTGGCGCAGCTCGAGCGCATTCGAGATGCCGGCATCGAAGCGCTTTTTGACCAGCTCGTAGGAGGATTCGCGGCCCTTCAGCGTGCGTTCGGCCAGCAAGGCCTGCTCGGCCAGCGCGCGTTCATTCAGCCAGGCTTTGGCGACTTCGCCGACCAGCGAGATCTGCAGCGCGCGGCGTGCTTCTTCCGTGGCGAAGAATTGTGACAGTGCCACCTCGGACAGGTTTTTCACGCGCCCGAAGAAGTCCAGCTCGAAGGCCGTCATCCCGAGACCGACCTGGTAGCTGGTGGTCTCGCGCATGGTGCCGGCCAGCAGCTGGCGCGAGTTGTTCACGCCGCCGGTCGCATTGACCGTCGGCAGCTGGTCCGCCTTCTGGATGCCGTAGGCGGCGCGGGCTTCCTCGATGCGCAGGGCAGCGGTCTTCAGGTCGCGGTTGTTGGCCAGCGCGGTGGCGATGGTGTCTTGCAGCTCCTGGTTCTGGAAGAACGCGCGCCAGCCGATGGTGACGGCCGGCGCCGCGCTGTCGGCGGCCGGGGCCGGGAAGGCTTCCGGCACCGGCGCGGCCGGCTTGTCGAAGAACGGCATGATCTGGCAGCCGGACAGCACAAAGGCGCCGGCCATGGCCCAGGTCAGTGACTTCAGCGGGAGGGTCTTGTTGCTCATTGTTGTGCCTCGTTGGTCTCGATGTGGGCGGCGTACAGCTTGCGCTGGCGCTCGCTGCCCTTGAAGATCTTGCGCACGACGACGAAGAAGACCGGGACGAAGAACACGGCCAGCACGGTCGCCGTGATCATGCCGCCCATCACGCCGGTGCCGATCGCGCGCTGGCTGGCCGAACCGGCGCCAGTGGCGATCACCAGCGGCAGCACGCCGAGGATGAAGGCCAGCGAGGTCATGATGATCGGTCGGAAGCGCAGCTTGACGGCCGTCAGCGTGGCCTCGGTCAGGCTCATGCCGGTGGCCTGCAAGTCTTTGGCAAACTCGATGATCAGGATCGCGTTCTTGGCCGACAGGCCGATGATGGCGATCAGGCCGACCTTGAAGTAAACATCGTTCGGCATGCCGCGCATGATCGTGAACGACACCGCGCCCAGCACGCCCAGCGGCACCACCAGCAGCACGGCCAGCGGGATCGAGGTGCTCTCATAGAGCGCTGCCAGCACAAGGAACACGGCCAGCAGCGAGAGCGCGAACAGCACGGTGGCGGTCGAACCGGCCGCCTTTTCTTCCAGCGACTGGCCGGCCCATTCGTAGCCTATGCCCTGCGGCAGCTGGCCCACCATGCGCTCGACTTCGGCCAGCGCATCGCCGGAGGCAAAGCCGGGCGCGGCGTCACCCTGGATCTTCATGGCCGGATAGCCGTTGAAGCGCACCAGCTGCACCGGGCCGTTGACCCACTTCGAGGTCGCGAACGCCGAGAACGGCACCATCATGCCCTGGCCGTTGCGGACATGGAGCTTGTCCAGGTCTTCCGGCTTGAGGCGCTTCTCCGGCACCGCCTGCAGGATCACGCGCTGCTGGCGGCCGAGGTTCGGGAAGTCGTTCACATAGACCGAACCGAAGGTGCCCGACAGCGTGGCATTGATGTCGGCCACCGACAGGCCGAGCGCATTGGCCTTGTCGCGGTCGATGTCGATGCGCAGCTGCGGCGAATCTTCCATGCCTTCCGGACGGGCGCTCTTGATGACCGGGCTCTTGGACATCATGCCCAGCAGCTGGTTGCGGGCGGCCAGCAGCGCGTCATGGCCGAGGCCGCCGCGGTCCTGCAGGCGCAGCGAGAAGCCGGTGGCATTGCCCAGTTCGCGGATGGCCGGCGGGTTCACCGTGAACACGATGGCGTCGCGGATGATCGCCATCAGCATCAGGGCCTTCTTCGCGATCGCCTCCGAGCTCAGCTCCGGCGTTTCGCGCTCCTTCCAGTCCTTCAGCGGCACGAACAGCAGGCCGCCGTTCTGGCCGTTGCCGGAGAAGCTGAAGCCCAGCACCGAGACGATGGCCTGGACGCCCGGCTCTTTCATGAAGTACTGCTCGGCCTGTTCCATCACGGACAGCGTACGGCCGGTGCTGGCGCCCGGCGGCAGCTGCACGTTGGCCAGCAGGTAGCCCTGGTCTTCGGCCGGCAGGAAGGAAGTCGGCATGCGTGCCGCCATCCAGACCACGGCGCCGATGATCACGCCATAGATCACCATGTAGCGGCCGGTGCCGCGGATCAGGCGCGAGACCACGCTCTGGTAGCCCTCGGAGGTGCGGCGGAACAGGCGATTGAAGGCGCCGAAGAAGCCGCGCTTCTCGTGATGGCCGGGGGCGATCGGCTTGAGGATGGTCGCGCACAGGGCCGGCGTCAGGGTCAGCGCCATGATGGCCGAGAACACCATCGAGGCCACCATCGATACCGAGAACTGGCGGTAGATCGCGCCCACCGAGCCGGAGAAGAAGGCCATCGGCACGAACACCGCGATCAGCACCAGCGTGATGCCGATGATGGCGCCGGTGATCTGGCCCATCGCCTTGACCGTCGCCTCGCGCGGCGGCAAGTGCTCTTCGCTCATGATGCGCTCGACGTTCTCGACCACCACGATCGCGTCATCCACCAGGATGCCGATCGCCAGCACCATGCCGAACATGGTCAGCACGTTGATCGAGTAGCCGAACCAGGCCATCGTCGCGAAGGTGCCCATCAGCGAGATCGGCACCACGATCGCCGGGATCAGCGTGTAGCGCAGGTTCTGCAGGAACAGCAGCATCACCAGGAACACCAGCACCACCGC
>JACCDG011112218.1_pt1 | contig 15209 bp, 12 predicted proteins | sample 7442471 | NCBI WGS metagenome assembly JACCDG01 (sample SAMN15323444, study PRJNA562643) | freshwater metagenome | isolation source: river surface water | place: USA:Blue River Watershed | collected 2017-08-17
AAACGACTTCAACACCGCCGCCCTGGCTGGCACCACCAGCATTGGCCTGAAGTGGATCACGTTGGGACACGCCACCAGCGCCGAAATCGAAGCACTGGCCGGCACCCTGGACACGCCCCTGAATCCGTCAGACATCATGGATGTCAAGCTGACTGCCCCATCTGACACCAGCTACACCAAGGTCTTTGTGGGCGGCACCGCCAACTGGATCAAGATCAAGCCAGGCATGGAAAAGGCCGCAGCCTTCCTGGAAACCCATCGCTACGCTTACTTGATGGGCGGCAGCATGGGCTTTAGCAAGATGGAAGGCACTTGCGTCAACATCAAAGACAAGGTCGCCTACTCTGCCCTGCAAAACATGGTGGACTCGATGGTGACCAACAACACCAAGGGCTGGAACGCCGCAAGCCGCATCGGCCTGGACAAAGCCGTCAAAGCGGGCGCCATCCTGGCCCACACCTTGAGCGGCGGCCAAGCCGACAAAGCAGGCACGAACATCAACAGTGAATGGGTGCCCGCCAGCACCAAGGTGCTGATGGTGGGTGAAGACATCGCAGCCGACAGCTTGGGCAACACCGCCAACCCCAACAAGATCGGCAACCCCGACAACCTGAAGTTCTCGGAGAAGCTGCGCACCCTGTTCATCGGCGAAGACAGCGGCCAGCACACCAACAACTTCCTGTGGGCCTACAACGTCGACACCAAAGAACTGGCTCGTGTCATGTCGATGCCAGCGGGCGGTGAAGCAACAGGTTTGCACGCAGCAGATGAAGTCAACGGCTGGACCTACGTGATGAGCAACTTCCAGCACCCTGGCGACAGCAGCTACGTCAAAGGCAAAACCGAATTGAACGCCGCCATCAACACCAACTACAACAACAAGTTCAGCGCAGCTGTGGGTTATCTGACCGCAAGCAGTACCAGCCTGAAGCTCAACAAGGTCTGACGCCTGAACCGCGTCACCTTTGAACACCCGCTGCGGCGGGTGTTTTTCATGGCGCCGAGCCAAAAAGCGTCATTCCGGGCAAAAAACACAGCCTGATCCGGCACAGATGTCCGTTGGCCGATAAAATAAAGGGTTTGCCCGATATTGCTTATTCCAGCTCACCCCAACCGACCGGAGACTGCTTGCATGGCCTCTTTGTTTGCCGCCGTTGAAATGGCCCCCCGCGACCCAATTCTGGGCCTCAACGAACAATTCAATGCCGACACCAACCCCAACAAGGTGAACCTGGGTGTGGGCGTTTACACCGACGACAAGGGCAAGCTGCCCCTGCTGAAGTGCGTGGCCGCTGCTGAAAAGCAAATGATGGAAGCCCCCAAGGCCCGTGGTTACCTGCCCATCGACGGCATCGTGGCCTACGACAAGGCCGTGCAAGGCCTGGTGTTTGGTGCTGATCACCCCGCCGTGACAGGTGGCCGCATCTCCACCGCCCAAGCCATTGGCGGCACAGGTGGCCTGAAGCTGGGTGCTGACTTCCTCAAGCGCCTGAACCCGAACGCCCAAGTTCTGATTTCTGACCCTAGCTGGGAAAACCACCGTGCTCTGTTTGAGTCCGCTGGCTTCACCGTGGGCACCTATCCTTACTACGATGCGGAAAACCGTGGCATCAACTTCGCAGGCCTGACCGCCACGCTGAAGGCTGCCGCTGCTGGCACCATCGTGTTGTTGCACGCTTGCTGCCACAACCCGACCGGCTACGACCTGACAGACGCCCAGTGGGATGAAGTCATCGGCATCATCAAGGCACAAGGCCTGGTGCCATTCCTGGACATGGCCTACCAAGGCTTTGGCAACGGCATCGCCGAAGACGGCCAAGTGGTCATCAAGTTCCTGGAATCGGGCCTGAGCTTCTTCGTGTCCACCAGCTTCTCCAAGAGCTTCTCGCTGTACGGCGAACGTGTGGGCGCCCTGAGCATCGTCAGCGAAACCGCTGAAGAAGCCTCTCGCGTGCTGAGCCAGCTCAAGCGCGTGATCCGCACCAACTACTCCAACCCTCCTACACATGGCGCTCAAGTGGTCGCATCCGTGCTGACCAACCCTGAACTGCGCAAGATGTGGGAAGACGAGCTGGCTGAAATGCGTGACCGCATCAAGCAAATGCGCACAGCCCTGGTGTCCGAGCTGACCGCCGCAGGCGTGCAAGGCGACCTGAGCTACATCACCCGCCAAAAGGGCATGTTCAGCTACTCCGGCTTGAACGCGACCCAAATGCAACGTCTGCGCGCTGAGTTCGGCATCTACGGTGTCGACTCTGGCCGCATCTGCGTAGCGGCACTGAACACTGGCAACCTCAAAGCCGTTGCCGCTGCCATCAAAGCCGTGATGTAAATCACCCACGCTTTCGGCAAGCTTGGCCTGCGCCTCTCCAGAGGTTCAGGCCATTTTTTTGGTGCAAAGCCCGCACACATTTCACATCACACAAATTACCGAACAAACAGTCCGTTTGGGCCATCAAACAGGGCAACGGACTCCATGAGGCGTGTCACATCGCTACGCGATATTCGTGAGCACCTTGCATGCAATTGTTACGTTTTGAGCAACTTGCATCGCTAACAGGGTTCCACCACACACCACACCTATTGGAGATCCAGATGAAGGGTGCTTCCCATCCCACCAACGACGTGTCTTTGAACCCGTCGACGACCCCATCCATTCACGACGTGATTGACAGCGTCAACGCCAGCCGTCGACTGTTTGTCAAAGGCGGCGTGGGTGCAGCAGCACTGGCCTCGGCCGGTGGCCTGACTCTCAGCGGCCTGGTCAGCACCGTTGAAGCTGCGCCTGTTCCAGCCAGCTTGGGCTTCCCCGGTATCGGCTTTGAAAACGTACCCGCCAACACACGCGCACTGAATGTGTCGCTGGGTGGCGTTGCCACATCCGTGGTTGACCGCATCACCGTTCCTGCAGGCTACACCGCCAACGTCTTCGTGGCATGGGGCGACCCCATCATGCCCGGCGGCACACCCTTTGCAGGCAACGCCAGCGAAACGGCCGCCCAACAACTCAAGCAATTCGGCGCGCACAACGACGGCATGCACTTCTTCCCGTTCACTGGCACAGGTGGTGTCCCTGTCAGTGACCGTGGCGTGCTGTGCGTGAACAACGAATACACCCACGAAGAAATCCTGTTCACGGACGGCCAAGTCGGCGCGGGTTACACCATCGCCAAGACTCGCAAGTCGCAAGCTGCTCACGGTGTGTCGATCGTTGAAGCTCGCCGCGTGGCAGGCAAGTGGTCGGTGGTGAAGTCCTCGCCATATGGTCGTCGTATCACAGCCAACACCAAGATGCGTGTATCCGGCCCCGCCGCGGGTCACCCTTTGCTCAAGAGCAATGAGTACACCATCACCGAGACCGCTTCGGTGGCAACAGGCCAACAATTGGACGGTCTGACCGCATATGGCACCGTCAACAACTGCGCACACGGCATCACGCCTTGGGGCACCTACCTGACCTGCGAAGAAAACTGGAACGGCAACTTCGGCAGCAACAGCGCCGTGCCAACAGCCGCTTCTGGCGACGCTGGCAAGCTGCTCAACCGTTATGGCGTGGTCGCTGCAGGCTTCGGCTACAAGTGGCACACCACCGACCCACGTTGGGATGTGGTGACCAACCCGAACGAGCCCAACCTGTTCGGCTGGGTTGTTGAAATCGACCCGTTCAACCCCACCGCCATGCCTGTCAAGCGCACCGCATTGGGCCGCTTCAAGCACGAGAGCGCTCAGTACGTGGTGGACGCGCAAAACAACGTCGCGGTTTACATGGGCGATGACGAGCGCAACGAATACATCTACAAGTTCGTTTGTGCAGGCAAGTTCAACCCCACCAACCGCGCAGCCAACCGCAACTTGCTGGACAGCGGCGTGTTGTATGTCGCGCGCTTTGACTCATCCTTGAACGGCGAATGGCTGCCGCTGCTGCCTGGCACCATCGGCCTGAACGGCGTGGCGCTGCGCGACAACCCCAATTTCGCCGGAGCGGATGACGCTGAAGTGCAGGCCAAAATCCTCATCAAGACCCGGATGGCCGCCGACGCTGTTGGCGCCACCATGATGGACCGTCCAGAGTGGACAGGTGCCCGCCCGCGTATCGGTGGCTTTGACGAGATCGAGGTGTACTGCACCTTGACCAACAACAACCGCCGCGGCAGCGCTGCTACAGCGACATCCAACGCCCAAGACGGCTCGACTGCTGCTGCATCGGCTCGCCCCGCAGTGGATGCAGCCAACCCCGCTGCCGACAACGTGTACGGCCACATCATCCGTTGGCGCGAAACCGGCAAGACTGTGACCAGCACCACCTTCGGCTGGAACCTGTTCGCACAAGCTGGCGACACGCTGACCAGCAAAGCCGCCAAAACCACGAACGACTACAAGGGCAACATCGTTGACGCCCCGAACGGCAGCGCCGACTACGGTGCACCAGATGGCCTGTGGTTTGACCAATTTGGCCGCCTGTGGGTCCAAACCGACCAGATCGGTGACGGCTCCGGCGACTTCGTCAACATCGGCGGCAACATGATGGTGTGCGCCGACCCCAACACCGGCGAAACACGTCGCTTCCTGACAGCACCCAACAAGTGTGAAGTCACTGGCGTGACCATGACTCCTGACGGCAAGACCATGTTCGTTGGCGTGCAACACCCAGGCGAAGACTCGCTCGCAGCCAACCCCACTCAGTTCTCGAACTGGCCGCAAAACCAATGGACGGTTGAAGCAGACGGCGTGACCCCCCTGCCAGGCGGTCGCCCACGCTCTTCCGTGGTGGTCATCACCAAGGACGACGGCGGGATCATCGGCTCCTGATCGGCCTACTCTTCAATCAAGGAAACTCAACATGAAACTGCAATTCATCGCGGCCGCAGTCATCGCCGCCAGCGTTCTGCCAGCTCAAGCCTCGCTCATCAACAGCGCAGGTTCTTTGCTCAACCCCACCTCTGTGGTGGACTTCGAAGCCTATGACGGCCTGATCACCTCTGGTCCAGAAGTCGTCGCCACGGGCGTGACATTCAACGGCGACATCGATGCCGAACTGGGTGCCTACATTCGTGATCTGGGCGAGAACGGCGTCTGGGGCGTGGGCAACCACTTCGCGGCTGCAGGCAGCAACGGCCAAATCTCATTCACCTTCGACACCCTGCAATCGGGCTTCGGCGCATGGGTGAATCATTTCCGCGACGTCGGTGGCCAGATCACCGTGTCAGCATATGACAGCAGCAGCAACTTGCTGGAGTCGTACTCACTGGCGCTGAGCACAGACGTTTACAGCTACAACGACGGCGCCTTCATGGGCATTGCACGTCACGTGGCTGACATCCGTTCGGTGACGTTCAGCGGCGTGGGCGCCGTAGCCGACAACCTGACCTACACGGCCGCTGTGCCTGAGCCTGAAAGCTATGCCTTGGCGCTTGCCGCTTTGGGCGTGTTGGTTGGCATGACACGTCGTCGCGCCAAGTAAGCCGACGGAAGGTCTGCCACCAGGCCATCAGAACCCGGTCCAGGATCGGTGTTCTGGTGGCCTTTCCTATTTGCGGGCTGATTTCGCCCCCTTTCAGGGCACGGGCCTGCCACGCAGTCGCATCAACGCGACAAACCTGCCGCATTCACCGCTTTTCGTCAGTCGGCCCCAAAAAGCAACGCCACGCCCTGTTTCCGGCCGGATTTGACCGCTTTGCCACCCCCTTGTCCCCCAAGGGCCACTCCTGAAAACACACCATTGAACGAAGCGCATTAAAAGCACCAAAAATGCACAGTGAAAGGGCTGTTGTTACCTCTCTTGGGGCAGTCAAACGGATGCAAAGATGATGAAAGTCATTTATGCTGCACTGCACAAAGCCGAAAACCGCGGCTTTTGCAGATTGCGCCAGATACCCGAACCCAAAAGGTCACACCATGCTTTATCAGATCTACGAAACCAACCGCGCCTGGCTCAGCCCCTTCTCTGAATTTGCCAGTGCAGCTTCCAAGCTGTATAGCCACCCGATGTCGCCCATGGCCCAGATGCCACAGGCACAGCGCGTCGCTGCCGGTTTCGACCTGATTCACCGCCTGACCAAAGAATACGAAAAACCCTCCTTTGACATCCATGAAGTCAAAGTCGATGGCGTTGAAATCGTCATTCAAGAACAAGTGGTGGAAGAAAAGCCCTTCTGCCGCCTGATCCGCTTCAAGCGCTTCACAGATGACGTGGAAGTGCTGGCCCAGATGCGCGACCAACCCTCGGTTCTGGTGGTTGCCCCACTGTCTGGTCACCATGCCACCCTGTTGCGCGACACCGTCCGCACCTTGCTGCACGACCACAAGGTCTACATCACCGAGTGGATTGACGCCCGCATGGTGCCGCTGGAAGCAGGCACCTTCCATCTCGACGACTACGTCAACTACGTGCAAGATTTCATCCGCCAAGTGGGCCCGAATGTGCACGTGATCTCGGTTTGCCAACCCACGGTGCCCGTGCTGGCTGCCGTGTCCCTGATGGCCAGCCGTGGCGAAAAGACCCCGCTGACCATGACCATGATGGGTGGCCCCATCGACGCCCGCAAGTCGCCCACAGCGGTGAACAACCTGGCGATGAACAAGGCCTACGAATGGTTTGAAGCCAACGTGATCTATCGCGTGCCACCAAACTACCCAGGCGCCACCCGTCGCGTGTACCCAGGCTTCCTGCAGCACACCGGTTTTGTGGCCATGAACCCTGACCGTCACGCCACGTCGCACTACGACTACTTCCTGGATCTGGTGCGTGGTGATGGCGACAGCGTTGACGCCCACCGCCAGTTCTACGACGAGTACAACGCTGTGTTGGACTTGCCGGCCGACTACTACCTGGACACCATCAAGACGGTGTTCCAAGACTTCGCGCTGGTCAACGGCACCTGGGAAGTTCGCAACCCAGAAGGCGAATTGGAATTGGTGCGCCCTCAGGACATCAAGACCACCGCGTTGCTGACCGTCGAAGGCGAGTTGGACGACATCTCGGGCGCGGGCCAGACAGCGGCCGCTCACGACCTGTGTACCGGCATCCCCAAGGGACGTCATCAACACTATGACGTCAAGGGCGCAGGCCACTACGGCATTTTCTCGGGCCGTCGCTGGCGCGAAATGGCCTATCCAGAGATCAAGGCCTTCATCTACGCGCACAACGAATTGGCTCGTGTGACCGCCAAATCAGCTGGCAAGCCTGCCCTGAAGGCCCCCAGCAAGGCCAAGTAAGCCCCCAGACGGTCGGGGAAGGTTGTAGACTGCGGCGCCTATGTTGGACGCCGACCAGATCAACCTTCTCCTGCCGCAAACGCAGTGCACGCGCTGCGGTTACCCAGATTGCAACAGCTACGCCCAGGCCATTGCCAAGGGCGAAGCTGGCATCAACCAGTGTCCGCCGGGAGGCGAAGAAGGCGTAGCCCGTTTGGCCGCTGCCACCGGTTTGCCCATCAGCCCCCTGAGTGAAGAACACGGCACCGAAGGCCCCCGCTTTCTGGCTGTGATTGATGAAACCTGGTGCATCGGCTGCACCCTGTGCATCAAAGCCTGCCCGGTTGATTGCATCATCGGCGCCCCCAAGCACATGCACACCGTGGTCGAAGACCAATGCACGGGATGCGAGTTGTGCATTCCCGTTTGCCCTGTCGACTGCATCAGCCTGGTTCCGGCTACCAACCAGACGCCCGCACCGACCGGCTGGGCGGCATGGAGCCCAACACAAGCCGACGAGGCGCGCGACCGCCACGCGTTTCGCACCATCCGCATCGCTCAGGCCAAGGCTGACAACGACGCACGCTTGCTGGCCAAGGCGGAGCACAAATTGGCCAACATCGAAGAAGCATCCAAGCTGACCGACCCGGTCCAGTTGGACCAAAAGCGAGCCGTGATCGAGGCCGCTCTGGCTCGTGCTCGGGCCAGAAGACAAGGTGCCTGATCACATGGTCTGAATCGACCATACGCGGGCCTCAGTTGCCACGCAACTGAGCCAATCGACCCACGACAACAGGCACGCTTTGCTGGTACGCGTGCAACACCACTTGGTAACACTGATCGGATCTGTATGACCCGAGGTTTGCCATGTCACGCTTTGTTCGCTCCCGTAATCTGACTCCTTTTGCCACAGCCATGGCCTTGGCTGTGATGTCTTTGGCCTCACACGCATCGACCAATGGTGTGGTGATCAGCCAGGTTTATGGAGGCGGGGGCAACAGCGGCGCGACCCTGAAAAACGATTTCATTGAACTGCTCAACGCAGGCGCCAATCCGGTCAGCCTCAATGGTTGGTCCGTCCAATACGCATCGGCAACCGGCACCAGTTGGCAGGTCACCAGCCTGAGCAACGTCACGCTGCAACCTGGCCAGTACTACCTGATTCAGCAAGCTGCCGGCACCGGCGGCACCACGGCCTTACCCACCCCTGATGCCATTGGCACCATTGCCATGAGTGGCACCGCGGGCAAGGTCGCATTGGTCAACACAACCACGGCGTTGACGGGTACAGCTGCCACCAACCCTGCTGTATTGGATTACGTGGGCTACGGCACCAATGCCAATGCTTTTGAAGGCAGTGCAGCCGCTCCAGCGCCATCCAATACGGTGGCCATCGCTCGTGGTGCAACCGGTTGCGCCGACACCGACAAGAACAGCGTTGACTTCAGCACGGCAGCCCCCACCCCGCGCAACACAGCCACCGCACAGACCAGCTGCAGCAGCACCCCACCCACCGCCACCACCGCGCCCATCCATCAAATCCAAGGCAATGCCAACTTGAGCCCGTTGGTCGGCCAAACGGTGAACACCAGCGGCGTCGTCACCAAGATCAACAACAATGGTTTCTTCATGCAGGATGAAACCGGCGACGGCTTGACCCAGACCTCCGATGGCATCTTTGTGTACACCGGCACAGCGCCTACCGTGTCCCTTGGCCAACTGGTACAGCTCACAGGGGTCGTCGCTGAATTCAACACAGGTGCGGCCAGCAACAGCATCACGGCCGCCCATACCGTGACGGAGCTGACCGGCATCAGCAACCTGACTGTTCTGGCTTCAGGTCGTGCGGTGTCCCCCACGGTGATCACGCTCCCCGCAACACCCGCAGAACTAGAGCGGGTCGAAGGCATGCTGGTCACGATCAACACCCCGTTGACCGCATCTCAAAACTACTTCCAAGGGCGCTACGGCCAAGTCACCTTGTCTGCTGGTGGCCGCCTGGAAAAGCCGACCAATGCGCACCGCCCTGGCTCGGCCGATGCGGTGTCCATGGCACAAACCAATGCCATGCGCCAAATTTTGCTGGACGATGGTACTTCGGTTCAAAACCCCTCGCCGACCCCCTTCCTGGCAGCAGACAACACACTGCGTGCGGGTGACAGCATCGACAGTCTGACCGGCGTCATCGATTACGGCCTGAGCACCAGCGACAGTGCCGGCGCAGGCAGCTACAAGGTCCACCCTACGGCCTCCGTGTCATTCACACGTGTCAACCAACGCACCAGCAAGCCTGACGCAGTTGGCGGCAACATTCGCCTGGCGAGCGCCAATTTGCTGAACTACTTCACCACATTCGGCAACGGTCAAACCGCCAGTGGCTTATCGGGTCAAGGTTGTGCGCCATCGGGCACCACATCCGATTGTCGTGGTGCAGACTCGCTCGCTGAGTTCACACGCCAACGCGACAAGCTGTTGGCTGAACTCAAGGCCATGAATGCGGACGTCATCGGCCTGATGGAGTTGCAAAACAACAGCGAAGCCATCGCCAATCTGGTGTCGGGTCTCAATGGCCTCATGGGTGCAGGCACCTATGCCGCTGTCGCGGACCCCAGCACCGGCGTGGGCACCGATGCCATCAAGGTCGGCATCATTTACAAGCCAGCCATCGTCACCCCGGTGGGCACATCGATCAGCGACACGGACCCTTCACACAAACGCCCCTCTGTTGCACAAACCTTTGCAGCGGCCAACGGCGAAGTGTTCTCTGTCGTCGTCAACCACTTCAAGTCCAAAGGCTGCAGTGGCGCAAGCGGCACCGATGCGGACCAACTGGATGGGCAAGGTTGCTTCAACGCATCACGCGTTGCCGAAGCGCAGGCTGTCAGACACTTCGTCAGCGATCTGCAAACTCGCAGTGCCAACAACCGCGTGGCCTTGCTGGGCGACTTCAATGCTTACGGCATGGAAGACCCGGTTTACGAATTCACCGGCCATGGCTACGTCAACCTGGCCCAGCGCTTCTCAGCCTTTGACTACTCCTATGTGTTTGATGGCGAAGCAGGTTCACTGGATCACGCCATTGGCACCCCGGAGTTGAACGCCGTGGTCACAGGCGCCAGCGCCTGGCACATCAACGCAGATGAGCCCTCCATCATTGACTACAACCTGGAATTCAAGCAGCCAGCGTGTGGCACCTGCGGCCCTGACTACTTCACCACCGCGCCTTATCGCTCATCCGATCACGACCCCTTGTTGATCGGCTTGTCATTGGTCAAGACCCTGAGTGGCTCCACCGGCCGCGACGCCATTGCCGGCACAGCCGGTGACGACGTCATCACAGGCGGCGAACAAAGTGACTCCTTGACGGGCGGCGCGGGTCGCGATGTGTTTGTCTACAACTCGACCCGAGACGGCCTGGACACCATCACCGACTTCCTGCCCGGTACCGATCGACTGGACCTGAGCGCCTTGCTGAGCAACATTGGCGCCAACGCCGCCTCGGCCTTGAGCGGCGGCTACATCCGTCTGGTCACCACGGCAGCAGGTTTGCAAGTGCAGGTGGACGCCGATGGCGCTGCTGGCACCGGTCTGCCCCGAGCCCTGGTACTGCTCAAAGGCGTGACTGCCAGCCAGATCCAGGCCAGCCGTGACCTTGGTTTGTGAGCCCCTCTTTGAATCCAGACTGGAAGTAACATGAAACTCATTCCCACCATCATCCGCACGGCCGCTTTGACCGTGATCCTGGCCTCTGCCGCCTCAGCCCAAGCCGGTTTGGTGAACGGCCGCTTCACAGCCGGGTTGACGGGCTGGCAGACCGTGGGCGACGCCTCGGTGCAAGCCCCCTTCAACACGCTGGGCTTACCCATGGAGTCTGCCCGCGCCTTGGTGCTGACCACAGCCTCCTTGTTTGACGACGATGTATCGGGCCAGAACGGTGCGTTCAACCTGTCAGGCCACAGCGCCGTCGACGTCAGCAGCGAACTCGCCCCCTTTGCGCACGCCGCGCCAGAACAGCTGGAACTGGACCCCGTTGATCACACCGCCCCGTCCATCGAAGGGTCGGCCGCTCGTCAGACCACCTTGGTGAAAACCGGTGACACGTTGAGCTTCAACTGGAACCTGTTCTCACGCGATCGGGACATGCCAGACACTGCCTGGCTGGTCATCGCTCCGGTCAGCGGCCCCAACGAAGTGATCACACTGGGTTCGTCCTTGCTGGCTAGCTCGGCCCTGCCAGACGGTGCTGATGCACTGCAGCAAACCGGTTGGCAGTCGTTCAGCTACACGTTCCAACACACGGGCCATGTCACGCTGACCTGGGCCATTGCCGACGTCAACGACTGGGGGCAAACCTCGATGCTGGCGCTCAACACGATCGAAGTCACCACACCGGTGCCTGAACCCAGCACAGCGCTACTGGCCTTGGGCGCCCTGGGTGCAACGGCTTTCATGCGCCGCAAAACACGACAAAACGGATCGGAGTAAACAGTACGGCGGCTTGCCGCCCCCGTGTATTCCCTGGATCGGGGGTCATTCCCCTGTCATAGCTGGCCCACAAAATGCATGCTGTCGGTGTGGGTGGCGCCCTGCGCCTCAACTCACGTGATGGAGTATTTGCCATGCGCGCTTTAATGAATCTAGCTATTGAACCTGCCCTGCGTGTTTTTGAAGTGTCCGCGATGGTCGTGATCGACCCATCGCAGCGGGCCGTCAAACGTGTCCTCAAAGTCATGGCCGACACCCCGATCGGGGCCGTCCAGATCGTGCGTGACCGCTATCCGCGCTCGCGCGCCCATGAAGTGCTGTCCTGCATGGCCTTGCCCGCCTACGCGGCCTGACCCTCTCTGACTGCACGGCTATTTTTCGCATTGCACCATTCAATGCCCTCTTGAAAGCACGGTCGTCGCCCTGATTTATCCTGTCGTTCACGTATCTTGCGTGAAGACACTCGAAAGGACGACGATGACCGTTGCTACTGCCCTCCGCTCCCGCTTGTCTGCCGCCATTTTGGTTGGCGCCACTGCAGTTTCTTTGACCGGATGCGGGTACAACGACTTTCAGCGCCTGGACGAACAAACCAAGGCGTCCTGGTCTGAGGTGCTGAACCAATACCAGCGCCGCGCCGATTTGGTGCCCAACATCGTGGCCACCGTCAAGGGCGAAGCCAACTTTGAGCAAGAGACCCTGACCAAAGTGGTAGAGGCCCGCGCCAAAGCCACCGGCATCCAGGCCACCCCCGAGTTGGTCAACAACCCGGAAGCCTTCAATAAATTTCAGCAGGCGCAAGGCGAGCTGAGTGGTGCCCTGTCGCGCCTGCTGGTCGTGACTGAAAACTACCCCAACCTGAAAGCCAACCAAGGCTTCCAGGACCTGCGCGTACAGCTGGAAGGCACCGAAAACCGCATCACCGTGGCCCGCAACCGCTACATCCAATCGGTGCAGGACTACAACGTGTTGGCTCGCAGCTTCCCAAGCAATCTGACGGCCATGATGTTCAGCTACCAACCCAAGCAGAGCTTCACGGTGCAAAACGAAGCGCAAATTTCGACCCCACCCACCGTCGACTTCGGTAAGAAGTAATCCATGACGCGCCCCATGCGGCTGATGTGGATGGCATGGCTGGGTGTGCTGACCCTGATGTGCCCTGCATGGGTGCACGCGCAGGATCTGCAACCCATCCCGGCCCTGACCGCCCATGTGATCGACCAGACCGGCACACTGTCGGCGGAACAATCACAAACGCTGGAAGGTAAGCTAACCCAACTGGAGCAGTCACTGGGCTCACAGGTGGTGGTGTTGCTGATCCAGACCAGTCAGCCTGAAGACATCGCCGCCTATGCCCAACGCGTGGGCGACAACTGGAAGATCGGGCGCAAAGACGTGGGCGACGGCGTGATCGTATTGGTCGCCAAACAAGACCGCAAGGTTCGCATCGAGGTTGCCAAAACGCTGGAAGGCGCCATTCCCGATTTGGCAGCCAAACGCATCATCGACGGGGTGATCACCCCCGCCTTCAAAGCCGGCGATTTTGCCGGTGGACTGAACGCGGCGGTCGATCAATTGGCCTCTCGCATCAAAGGCGAAGCCCTGCCCTTGCCCGATGCCAAAGCAGACCAACACCGATCATCCAAAGGCTTCAATTGGGAACAATTGATTGTGTTTGGCCTGGTTGCGGTGCCTCTGATCAATGGCCTGCTGGGAACCATCTTTGGCCGCAAAGGTGGCTCAGCCATCACCGCCTTCATGGGATCAGGCCTGGTCTGGCTGATCACGGGCAGCATCTTGCTGGGCATCGTCGGCTGGTTTGTGGTCCTCATCCTGTCGCTGGCCTTTGGCAACAGCGGCCGTGGTGGTTGGGGTGGCCCACCCATGGGCGGAGGCTGGGGCGGTGGTGGCGGCTGGAGCGGTGGCTCTGGCGGCGGCGGATTTTCATCCGGGGGTGGCGGTGATTTTGGTGGCGGTGGCGCCTCAGGCAACTGGTGAGATCGACATGCACAACAAAGCACACCACACCTCACAACCTAGCACCCTCGGACGCTGGCTACGCCACTTGAGCCTGGACGTCCGCGATGCACAGCGCCAACTGCCAGCCACAGCACGCCAACAACTGGAACAGAGCATTGCCCAATCAGAAGCGCGCCACCTGGGCGAATTGCGTGTTTGTGTCGAAGCCAGTTTGAGCCCCAGCCAACTGTGGGCCGGCGTCACCCCAAGGCAACGCGCCATCGAGCTGTTCGGGCAATTGGGCGTGTGGGACACCGAGCACAACAACGGCGTGCTGATTTATCTGCTGCTGGCCGACCGCCGCATCGAAGTGTTGGCCGACCGTGGCCTGATGCAAAAACTGGACGACGCAGACCACTGGGAAAAACTGGTGGGACAACTGACCCTGCAACTGGCGCAAAACAACATGCAACAAGGGCTGCAAGTCGCCATTGAACAAATTGGCGCACTGCTGCACAAGCACTACCCCTTGGTCAAGGGACAGCTCAATGGCAACGAGTTGCCTGACAGCATTGTGCTGATCTGAACGCTAGACTTGCGGGCCATGAAAGTCGCCGACATCCCCGCATTCTTTGCCACATTGCACGCGGCCAACCCCAACCCTGAAACAGAGTTGGAATACAGCACGCCGTTTGAACTGCTGACTGCCGTGCTGCTGTCCGCGCAAGCCACGGATGTGGGCGTCAACAAAGCCACGCGCAAGCTGTTCCCAGTTGCCAACACACCTCAACAGATTCTGGATCTGGGCCTGGAAGGCTTGTGCGACTACATCAAGACCATCGGGCTGTACAAAAGCAAGGCCAAACACCTGCTGGAAACCTGCCGCATGCTGATCGACCTGCATGGCGGCGAAGTACCGCGCACCCGCGAAGCCTTGGAAGCCCTGCCCGGCGTGGGCCGTAAAACAGCCAATGTGGTGCTGAATGTGGCTTTTGGCGAGCCCACCTGTGCGGTGGACACCCACATCTTTCGGGTCGGCAACAGAACGGGGCTGGCCTCTGGCAAAACCCCGTTAGAGGTGGAGATGAAGCTGCTCAAGCGCATACCCGCTGAATACAAACTGCACGCCCACCATTGGCTGATCTTGCACGGCCGCTACATCTGCCAGGCCCGTAAACCACGCTGCTGGGAATGCAGCGTGGCCGCTTACTGCAAGTTCAAGCCCAAAACCACTCAAACGGTTTGACGACGGCGCAGCGCGCCCACCATGATCAAGCCCACCAAGGCCATGCCAATGGCTTCAGGCTCAGGCACGGCTGCGGCCATGGCTTGACCGACGGCAGCATGCACACCAGCTGTTGGGTGGACACCATCCCACAGCATGTACTGATCGGGGTTGCTGCACACCGTGCCTGCACCGAAGTAGTTACCCGACCAGCAAGACTCCGTCACATTGCCACCGGCGGCGGCCAGGTTGGCACGGTATGTGGTCAACACCGAATTGGTATCAAAGATCCGGATGTTGGCACCCGCCAGCTTGCCCTCCAGCGTATTCAATGCCGACGTCAAAC
>JACCDG010860514.1_pt1 | contig 15207 bp, 20 predicted proteins | sample 7442471 | NCBI WGS metagenome assembly JACCDG01 (sample SAMN15323444, study PRJNA562643) | freshwater metagenome | isolation source: river surface water | place: USA:Blue River Watershed | collected 2017-08-17
GCCATGAGCCCGCCGCCCTCCATGCCGTTTGCGATCGCGTCGAGGTCGAGCCCGTCGGTGCCGTTGATTCCGAGCGCTGTCGCAAGCGACGCAGCAGAGCGGTCAGCGTCGATCTCAAAGGCGTTCTGCTGTCTGAACTGATCGCCGCGGTAGAACTCGAACAGCGCGTCAACACTCTCGCCGGGCTTGCTGCGATCGAGTCGGTTCTTGAAACTTGCGAGCGACTCCCCGGCCTGTTGAACCGCGACCGTCGTTTCGTTCAGCTTGATCTTGAGTTCGTCGAGGGCGCGCACGCCGCGCGCGGTCGCGGGCTCGCGCTTGCGAGCTTCATCCGCAGTGGCTGCGTTCATCAGCCCGAACGCCTCGCGGGCGGCGCGCGCGAACGCGTATCGCGAGTCGTTGCTCGCTTCGCCGATCGCGCGCACGCTGTCGAAGCCCGCGTCGAATCCCGCGCTGTCCGATGGCAGCGCGGGCAGCACACCCGCGCCTCGTCCGCGCTGTCGCTGCGATTGCTCGAGCGCGCGACCGAGCGCGCCGAGTTCGCTGTCGCTGGCGTTGTTGAGTCCGCGCCCGAGCTGCCCGCGAAGCGACTCGGGGATCTCGACGCCCGCGGCGTTGAGCCGCGAAAGCATCTGCTGTCGTCGGTCTTGCAGCCCGCGATAGTTTGCGTCGGTCCGCTGTTGGCGCGCGTTCTGACGGCCCGTGTCCGCAAGCTCGACGATGTCTCGCCACGTCCGCGCCGCTGTCCCTGCTCCGTTGATCGCATCGATGAATCGAGCGATCCCGCCGCCTGCGGCCTGCGCCGCCGCGTTGCCGATGTACGTCAGCACATCGGGCAGTTTCGCCAAGTCCTCGTTGAGCGTGCGCGCAGCAGGAGCAACGCCACGAAAGCGCTCTTCGAGCGCGCGCGTCACGTTCGCGAGCGTTTGCGTGCTCGTCGTCGCGCGGGCTTGCGCGAGGTTCAGCTCGCTGAGCGCATCCTCGGAGTTGTTGACGATTGCATTCGTCAGCTTCTCGACGGCCTCGCTTGCGTCGTTGCCGGTCGCGAGCGCGTACTCTCGCGCCGCGCGCGTCAGCAGTCCGAGTTGCTCAGCGTTGACGCGGACGCCCGCCGCCTGAATCTGGCCTTGCAGCGTTAGCGCTTGCTGCGCCGAGAACGCTCCGTTGGTCGCGACGGACACCGCGTCGTACGCGGACCCGAGACGACGCAGCGCGTTCTCTTGTCGCTCTGCTGCTGCCGCGACCGCGACGCCTGCGACAGCGAGACCGCCGAACGCAGTGGCGACCTTGGCGATTGACTCGCCAGCTTCTTTCCAGCCACCGGCAAGCTTGCCGATGTCGGTGTTCGCAAGCTTCCACGCGCGCTGCGCGGCGGTCAGCTTCTCGGTCTGCTTCTCGACTTGCTCCGTCGCCTTCGCGAGCTTCGCGAGATCAGCGATGGCGCTGCGCGTCTCTACGTCGATCTCGATCTTGATCTTGTCGTCAGCCACGTTCGCGCTCTCGCTCTTCGCGTTCGCGTTCCATGCGCCGCGCGTCGCTCGCGCCGATGTGCTCGGACGCAACGACGATCGCCGCGGGCGGATCGCTGTCAAAACTGAGCCCGCCGCTTTGCTGCGCGCGGTAGAGGCGCAGCGCGCGGGCGACGTCGGGACGCGACGCCTCGTACCTTGGACACTGCGACAGCGCGCCGCGTTCGCACCCTGTCAGCGTCTCGACCCTGCGCAGCGCATCGGCGCGCGCTTCGGTCATCTGCTCGCCGCTCTTGCACACGCGAGGACACGCCCACGCAATCGCGTTGTCACCCCATATCGCGAGCAGCGCTTCGCGCTCGCCGGGGCGCGCGTCCTGCGCATCGCTGTACTGCTCGCAGCCGCAAGCGGCATCCTCGAGCGCGCGACGCAGCAGAGGGCTATTCAGCCACGCGGCGACACGAAAGGGGCGAGCACCCGCGCGGGCGGGGCGGCTCGCTGCACGACAGCACGGCCGAGTTCGCGCACCCCGTTGAGTCCGTAGCGCGCGGCGAGTCGAGCCATCGCGTCTGACTTGAGTACCTTCGTCCCGCGCGCAGGGTCGGTCACCGCGAAGTCGTCGACCGTGAGCGCGAACTCTTCATCGTTCGCGATCGAGACCAGACATCGTTGCACGATCACCCAAAGCTCGGACGGCGGGGTGATCTCGGGGTTCGTCTCGCTCACGAGTGCGTTGAGTTCCTGCGCGCTGATCGGGCGCAGGGTGAACAGCACCGGCTTGACCCCGTCGCGAAACGCGAGCACCGAGGCGTCGCGCGTGGCGACGAACTGCTCGCCACGGGTCTTGTCGCCGGTCTTCTCGCTCAGCCTGTCGAGGTCGATCGCGGGATCGGGGACGGTGTGCAGCAGCAGACAGGTGTCGAACGACTTGGAAATATCCACGTTGAAACGGACTCCTTGAAGCGGGGCGATCAGCCCTCGAACCAGATGAACGGCGAGAGCGCGAGGTCCGTGGCCGCCGTGCTCTGCATCGTGTTGTGACGACCGCGCAGGTTGAGGACGGTCATCTCTCGACCGTCGACCACCGAGCGCTCCGGTCGCGCTTCGATGTTGCAGTAGAGGACCATGCCCGTGTAGCGCTTGGTCGCGCCGCTGCCGTACGGGATCGCGTAGACGAGCACGTAGTCCGTGTCACTGTCCCACGCGGTGTACTGCCCGAGATCGCTGCGCATCGTGAGCTGAGCGTTCACCGTCGACATCCCGTTGCGCATCGTGCCGACCACGCCTTGCGTCGAGCCGCCAAGCTCCTGCACCAGCGAGTTGCCGAGCTCGATCGAGACGGACAGCGAGTGAAACGGAACGGGCACACGCGTCGTCGTCGAGAGCGACTGAAGCAGACAGATCGCGCCGACGTTGTCGATCGGACCGACGAGCGAGTTGGTCCCGACCGCGGTGCTGATCGACTGCGACGAAGGGCCGGTGTGTGCGCTGCCCGAGAGCGAGAAGCCGAACGCGACGTGAGCGTCGCGCGACAGGTCGATCGTTAGCCCCGTGATCGCGCACCCGTTGAGGGTCCACTGGTGGGACGAGTCCTGCGCGAGCGCGTGTTGTAGCGTGACGCTCTGCGTGTTCGTGTCGGTCAGGTAATAGCAGTGGCAGTTGATGAGATCCTGACCGGTCGTCGGGCTCGCGCTGAGATTGATCAGCGGCGTGATCGTGTCAGTCGACACGCTCTTGCTGATGACCACTTCGGGCACGTCGCCCACGTCCGCGAGGAACACCGTCCCCACCGGGAAGCGTGCGCCGTGTCCGGTCGCTGCAACGATGCTGGACGCGCTCGAGCCTGCCGCGAACGTCGAGCCAGCAGCAGCCGACTCGCCGCCGAGCGCGGCTTTCAGCAGCGCGCCGAGCCACGTCGTCGACGCGCTCGTCGCGCTCGTGAGTCGGGTGTTGTCGATGTACGCGTCGCAGGTGAACGACGCGCTGCACGACTTGTAGCCGCGCGTCGACTTGTCGCGACGCACGAGCTTGTTCTGCATCGTGTCGACGCCGATGATCGTCTGCGCGAGCGAGATCGTCCCGCCCGACCGGACGAACGTCCGCGTCACGCTGGGGGTCGTGCCGTACGTTGACTCGACGCCCGTGTAGGTCGCGCCGGTCATCGCGTGTACGTCTTGCTGAGCCATCTTCTACCTGCGCCGGGCTCAGTACGAGCCGGGTGTTTGCTCGCGCGTCAGAGCGCGAAACGGGATTGAGAGGGTGGCGATTGCGCCCTCGAAAGAGCGCTCGCTCGCGCCGTCGCGGCGGATCGACGCGCAGTGCGGATCGAGTCCCGACCAGTGCTCGTGCCAGGCAAACGCGCTCGCGATGGCGTGCTCGTCGGCCGACATGCGATCCTCGATCGACTCGTCGTCACCGTCGCCATCGAGCGCGGTGTACCCCTCGTCGAGATCACCAGCGCCGGTGCGCACGTACTCGATCACCACCGTGATCGGCCGATACATCAGCGCGTATCCATCGCAGGGATTGACGCCCTCCTCGACAGGCACGGGGCCACCGATGCGCACTCGCGTGCGGCGCTCTGCCGGCGCATCGAGCGGGACGAGATCGGGCGAGACCTTCGAGAACCCCGTCGCGATCACGTAGGGCGACTCGCCGTACCCTTCGAGCAGGATCGCTTCGAGCCGCGCTCTCAGCGTCGAGAGGATCACGGCTGGCGAATCAGGTAGAGGCGGCCCGAGCCGCTGTTGAGGACGATCGCTGAGAGATCGCCAGTCCCCGCGCTGATGTTGTGCTCGTACGTCCAGCCGCTCTGGTGACCGCCGCCCGTCCCGCTCGCGCCGCTGGCGGGCTCCGCTGCGGCGCTGCCGTCATTGCGGAGCAGGACCGACGTGACGCCGTCGAGCATCACCGTGTAGAGTCCACGCGGGAGTGCCGTGTACGTTGCCGCGGTCGTGCTCACGTCGAGGCGGTGCATCGTTCCGTTGCCGGGGATCGGCGCAACCGCCATGTAGTCGCCGTCTGCTTTGCTGCCCATGGGTCACGCCCTCGTAAGTGAGATTGTCCTGAAAAAACCCTCGTGCTTTTCGACCGCGCCGTCTTGGTCGTCGTCGAATGCACGGGACGTGAGGAGCAGCGTCAACTCGCGATCGAACTGCGCGCGCAGCTCCTCCGCGTGTGCCTGCGATGCCTCGCCCACGCCTTGCTCAGCGACGATCAAGCGCACCATCACCGCGTGCGGCTGCTGCAAGTCGATCGCGCCGACGAGCCCGCCAGGGTCGTGCTGCTGACCGATGCGCGCGACGATGCGCTCCCACGCCGCAGCGATCACATCGGGCCACCAAGTGCCGTCGACCGCGCGCTTGAGAATCAGCGGGTCGAGGGTGCGGACGTGCTCCAGCGTGAGCCCCGAGCGCAGCGAGTAGCGTGTCACATCGAACTCCACCGAGACGACCGGACGCGCATCGCTCGAGACCTCGTAGGTGATCTCGACGCGGCACCCTCGACGCGGCGTATCGCACGCGCTCGCCGGCACCGCGCACGAGACGCGTGTCGAGACGAACGACGCGCCCGAAGCGTGGTCGTTGACCAGCGGACGCACGAGCGTGACCGACGTGCCCGAGACCGAGCGCACGAGCACGAACTCGCCGCCCACGTCCTCGCGACCCGTGAGCCGGTACCGCTGGCCTGCAACGATCGACGACGCGCTCGTCACGGTGACCGCACGCGCACCGCGCGCAACGCCGCTGGCGAGTGTGGTGCTGACCGCGTTCACCGTGGCGGTACCGCTCGCGATCACCGCGCCCGTCTCACTCTTGACCTCGAATGTCGGCGAGGCGTCGGGGCGCTCATCGAGCTCGTCCGTCGTGATCGTGCCGCCAACGTCGAGTTGCAGGCTGCGGTAGGTCACTTGCGTCCGTTCTGCTGGTTGTCGCGTCGCGGCTCAGTGGTCGGGCGCGCGAACGATGTCCCGTCCTGTCTGACCTGAACGACGAGGTAGCGAGACTGTCTGCGGTCGCCGCGCTGGTAGAACTCCGTCGAGCGCACGTTGACGCCCCATTGGCGGAGTACGATCGCCGCTTCTTCGAGGTTCAGCAGCGACGGCTCCGCGCCGATCTCGACGCACTCATAGAGCGTGCGTCCGGGCTCGAGTCGCTTGGTGCCAGTCATGCCATCGCGCGAGATGTTGCCGATCTTGGCGACCAGCACCTTGCCGCGCTTGTCCGCCGGCAGCGGTCGTCCCTGCGGGTCGGTGTCGGGCGGGGACGCGTCAGCGACGAGGCGCAGAGCAACGCTCTTGCGCTTTTCGCTGAGCACCGCGAGACACTCATCGACTTGGATCGCAAGCGGTCTGGTCAGCGCGAAGTACAGCGGGGCGATGCCTTCCGCTTCGACGCGCTCCAACTCCTTGCGGACCCAGTCGCGGCGACGCTCGCGCTGCTCTGGAGTGATCGACGGGTAGTTGTCCCACTCGATCAAGAACTTGTCGATGACGTGCGGGTGCGACTCGAGGGCGGTGTCTGCCACGGTGTCAGTCCTTGTGAAGCCTCCGCGCTCCGTGCGCGGGATTGAATTTGTGTGCCTGTTTTGCGTCGTGGCACGAGCGACGTGTGCAGTGATTGCGTCGCGCTCACTGCGGGCGCGCTGCGTCAGACGCCGGTGACGGTGACGCGGAACGTCGAGCCCGACAGATCGCCGCTCGCCTCGTCGCCGCCGTCAGCAGCCACCGCGTTGAACACGACGATCTTCCCTGCGTTCGCCGCCCCGCGAATGAAGTTGCAGGTGTGCGCCGCGGTCGAGCTGACGATGCTCGCGCTGTGCACGGTGTTGAAGCCCGCGAACGCGCCGAGCGTCGCGGCGGAGAGATCGATCACCGACCCGCCAGCGTCATACGACGCGGGACCGAGCGCGGTGAAGACGACCATCTTGGGAGAACCAGACGACGCAGAGACCTGCGTCACAGACGTGAAGGCACCCATGTTGCTCCGATCAGGTGAGGCCGGTCATCTTGCCGTGCTTGTTCCGACGACGGACCTTGAAGGCCATCGTGGTCGAGACGGCGAACTCGATGAGCTCGGGGTTGACGTTGGTCTTCTCGATCGTCAGCGGACGATGCTCGATCAGCTCCAGATCGGAGCCCTCGAGGAAATACATCTCGCTGTTCGCGAGCGTGCGCACGCGCACGATCGGGATACCTTGGTAGCTCGCGGCCGCCCACGAGAACGAGAGGTCGAGACCCTCGCGTCCGTTCGGCGAGACGAGCACCGAGTTGTTCGCAGCGCCAGGCACGCCGGCGAGCGCCGAGTACTTCCGGATCTGCTTCGGGTGAGCAAGGATCACCGAGGGCGAAGCGCCGCGGTGCACGCTGCCCGAGAGGGCAGACGTGAGCTCTTCGTAGAGGTCGTCCATCGCGCTCATGGTGAGCGCGCCGCCGACCGCGTTCTCTTCGCTGGCCCACTGCGCGTTCGAGCCGGGGGCGAGTCCCGCGTACGTGTCGCCAGCGTCGATGATCGAGGCGATGCCCTTGTCCGCGGTCGAGCCGCAGACGACGTCCTCGATCTTCTTCATCACGTCGGTCTCGGCGTACACCTCCTCCTCGCTCGGGAGCGCGGAGTAGTAGCCGCCCTTGACCGCGTTGTCGCGAGCGTGGCCCGTCATGCCCCACACTGCGCGCACGCCGAAAACGTTGATGGACGGGCGCAGGAACGTCTGCTGCCCGGAAGCGGGCGGCGCCTGTCCTTCGCTGAACTCCTCGACCGATCCGTTAGAGCCACTGACCACGGTCCAAGCGAACGGAGCGGAGCCCTGCGACTGCGTCATCTTGCCGAAGCGAGCGATGACGTTGAGCAGATCGGTTTCACGAAAGAGCAGGTCGTGAGCACCTGACTCGACGTTCTCCTTGAGGAGAGCGCCGAGCGTCGAGAGGGTTGCACCCATTGTGTTTTCTCAGAGGTTCAGCCAACGGCGACGCGATGCGTGCGAACGGCTGTTGAGGTCTGCGCGGTCAGCCCGCGCGCTTGGTCTTCGACTCGGACACGCGCTTGACGCGCTCGTCGCGCTGACGTGCGTAGTAGTCGCGCACGGCCAGCGCATCGTTCGGATCGGGCAGTTTCTCGGGCGGCTGCACCGGCGCGCTGGTCGCACTCGTCGTCGGGCTGCCAGAGCCCTGCGCAACCGCAGCGCTGCGCTTGAGGTGCGGCTTCGACTCGACGAACGTCGCGACGTACTCGTCCGCGGGCTTGGCTTCGGCACCAGAGCCGAACACAACGCGATCGCCGTCGAGTCGTGCGCCCTTGTTGATGAGCAACTCCACCACGTCGTCGGGGTCGATCGCGTCGACGCGCTGAGCGGCAGCGCGCAGCGACCCGCGCAGCTTCTCGCTCGCGTACTTCGCTTCGCTCTGCTCCGCGCGAGTGCGCCACGTCGTGGTTTCTTTCTCGTGCTCGCCGAGCTTCGCGCGCGCCTCTGCGAGCTCGCGCTCGAGGTTCGCAACGCGCACCGCGACGTCGTCGCCGTCGTCACTCGGGTTCGGCCTCCGCGCGCCTCGGGCTGCGGTCAGCTTGTCCTTGATCGCCATGCTTCTCAGTCCTTCGCGGCGGGTGCCGCAGCCTCGGGTTCGGGCGCGAGTTCGTCCGCTGCGACTTCGAGCGCAGCGGCGCTCACGGCGTACTTGGCTCCGTCCGCTTCTCCGCCGACGCAGGAGACGACGAGCGAACCGTTCTCGCCGGGCTCGATCATGAATCCGTCGCAGCTCGGCATCGCGTCAGCGAGCGCGATCAGCGCAAGCGCGGCGCTTGCCTCGGCCTCCGCGTCGAGCGCTTCGACCATGCTCTCTTCGACGTCGTCGCCCTCTGCGGGCGGCGCGTCCATCGGTGCATCCATCGTCATCGCGTGTGTCCTTCCGCGGCGCGTGCCGCTTGCTCGACCACGCTCCGGACGTGGCCAATGATCTTGTCTTCGAGCGCGGGCAGGCTGTACGCGGAGCCGATCGTCAGCGGTCGCTGACCGAAGCGCTCCAGCGTCAGCACGTACGACCCTTGCCGCTCGACGTGCCGCTCGCTGCTGTTGCTGCGCGACCGATGACACCGAGCGCGCGCGCCGAGCCGATCAGCCTCGCACTGCACCGCCGCGCGCATGTCGTCGTGCGTTCGCAGCCAGCCATCGTCATTGCAGGTCGCTGTCACTTCCGCCTCGTCACGAATGGCCGCGTCGAACGCAGCTCTTTCAGCAGGTCGCCGGTGAGTTGCCCCATCGGCTTGCCAGGGTAGTTCTTGCGCTTCCACGCGGCGTATCGCTTCGTGAGCGGCTTCGACGCCCACACGCTCGCGAGGTCGCCTCCAGCGTTCGCGATGCGCTCGCTGATCACGCCCCTCATCTCCAGTTCGATCTCTCGCCAGAACGCATCCCGCGTCGGGGCGCGAGTGCCGCGCAGATAGCGCTGACCCGCAGCGACCGCGCGACCCTGCATGTACGGCGTGACGAGCAGCACGGGCCTGCCGCGCGCTTCGAGTCCGTAGGTGATCTTGAGCCGCGACGCGTCCGAGATGCCGCCGAGATCAATCTCTGTCGTGCCTGCGATCTCGCTGAGCCACTTGGTCGCGGCGTCGAGTCGTGGCGTCGACTTGGTGATCCCGCTCCGCTGCCCACCGACGCGCGGCGTGCCGATCCTAGGCGGGCTGGCCATCGGTCACGGACGGTTGAGTGTCGAGCGCAGGCGGTGGCGCTGCCGGGGCTTGTGGTGTCGCAGCGGGCACGAACGCCGAGAGCGGCGAGAGCATCCGGTCGATGCGCGCCGCGTCGAACGACGGGAACGCCGACGCGATCACCTCGCGCGCGGTCGCCGCTGGCAGCGTGCCACTCGACACCGCGGTGATGATCTCGAGCAGCGACGAGACCTGCGCGCCGTTGAGTGCGAGGTCTTGCACCGTCGTGTCCGCGGTCGGCGCAGGCGTCTGCGCTTCGACCGTGACCGGCTCGACGGGCTGCGGGTTGATCGCGTTGTCCGCAACCTGAGCGAGCCCGCGTGCTTCGTTCTCAGCGCGAAGCCTGTCGACCGAGAGCTTTGCGCTGCTCGTCGCGAGGTCTTCGCCGTAGATCGCATCGAGCTCGCCGCCGACGACCGAGAGCTGATCGTCAGGCAGCGCGAGTCCCGAGTCGATCAGTTGCATCACCGCCGCACGTCGCGCGGTGACACCGACCTCGACGGGCGCAGTCAGCACCGCGAGCGCGCGGTTGAGATCCTCTACCGCGTCGGGAAGCGTGATGCGCTTGGGATACGTCACGCTGATGGAGTCGATCGCCTCGGGCTTGCCCGCCATCGTGGCGAGCAGTCGAAGCGTCGCCATCTCCCAGCGCTGGAGGTTGCGAGCGAATCGCTTGGCGCGCGACTCGAAGTCGCGCGACCGGATACGCAGCGCCTCGCCCGACTGCACTTGCGCGCTGCTGTCGGCGGCAAGTTCCAGCCCCGCGGTGCGCATCGCCCACTGAAACGCGAAGATGACCTGCTCGCGCATCACGCGCTGAGAGGTGCCGCTCGGCTCGATGAAGCTCGGCGCGCCAGCGTTCGCGCTGAATCCCAGCGCGTTCTCTGAGCCGACCTTGATACGCGTCGCGTCGTCGAGCTGCCCGCCAGTGCCGGCGAGAGGGATCGCGAGGAACGGAAACGCCGCCTTGCTGTCGATCTCGTCGATCCACGACAGGCGGTTGTAGATGGAGCGCTGCGCGTCTGCGACGTCAGCAACGAGGCTCAGCCCCATCGGACACTCACTCGCAGGGTCGCGCTCGTAGTAGCAGAACGTGACCGGGATCTCGCCGGCCAGCGCGGGAGCGAGTGGGCCGGACGAGACCAGCGGCAGCGCGTCGATGCTGTCGCCGATCGACTGCGAGAGGTTCACCGACCCGCTGCGGGCTTCCCACCCGCCCGGTTGCTCTGCGGTCGTCGCGCGCCAGACGCGGATGTCGACGTCGACCTCGCCCTGATTGCTCGTGAGCTCAGAGCGGTACGGCGTCGAGACGTACGCGAACAGCGTCAGTCGTCCATCGACGCACTCGACCGCGACGATCGCGCTCGGATGCACCGTGACGACGTAGGGCGCGATGCGCCGCGCGCTGCGCTCAGCCTCGGACATGCCCGAGACGTCGACCGCGGGAGCGTCGACGATGGTAGCGACGAAGCCGTAAACGCTCGACCACGTCGCGACTTGCTCGACGACCTCGCCCCAAGTGGAGCCGCTGCGATCGACGTCCTCGACGAAGCCGGCGAGGGGCTCGAGTTCGCGCTGGATGCCGTTCGTCACGCCCTCGGCGTACGCCTTCACCACCAGCCCGGTGATATTGACGCACGCTGCCAGGGCGCAGCGCTTCGCAAACTTCTCGTCGCTCTCGCCCTCGTGCGGGACGAGGTACGAGCGCGCGCGGGAGCGACGCCCAACAGGGCGACCGCTCTCGTCGATCGTCGACCACGACAGCGCAGCAGTGCCCAGCGTGAGCGCGGACGGCGCGGCGTAGTTGATGCCGCCGTAGTACGAGTCACGGAGATAGCTCCAGTGGTCGCGGCGCTGGTCGTATCTCTCGATCGTCATGGATTGGTCAGCCGCATCGCGAGGTACCGAAGGGCGTCCATCGCGTGGTTGTCTTTGTCCTCGGGCTCCTCGCTCGGACCGCCTCCGCTCGCGCGGTACTGGTAGGTCTCAAGCTCCCGAATGGTGTTGGCGCAGCGGTCCGAGATCAGGAACCGCGGACGGCCTTGGTCGTCGCGCTGCGATATCTGACGGCGCACTCGGCGCACGCCCTCGCTGATCGCGTTGTCCGCGCTGTAGACGACCGGCGCGCCGTTGAGGTACCGGCGCAGCGAAGTGATGTAGCCGGGCTCGGATGGGTCCGCGGTGAACCACCGCAGCCCATGCTGATCGCGCAGTGTGCGAGCGCGCGGGAACCACCCGTGATCGTCGGTCGTGACGTTGCTCTCGTAGAGCTCGTCAACGACGACCATCGTGCCCGACCCGGTGCGACCGCCAGCAATCCACGCGCTCGGATCGCTCCAGCCCCAATCGACGCCGGCGCCCGTGTCGCTGAACGACCACCGCCCGTTGCTGCGGTAGAGACGCTCAAGATCCGCGTGCTTGACGACGTGCACCGCGCGAGAGAACTCGGGGTACACGAGACCCTTGCGAGCCTTGGGGTCTTGCTGGAACAGCGAGTCCCAGTCGTACTCGCCGACCTGCTTGCGCTTCTTCTGAAGCTCCTCGACAGGCCAGCGCTCGGGCCACAGTGCGCAGCCCTGCGAGTCGATCGCAGGCAGCGCGGTCACCTCCCAGCGCGTCTCTGTCTCGCGCGACAGTCGGCCGATGAGGTCGTCGCGGTGCCAGCGCGTGTGCACGACGAGCGCGGACCCACCGGGCTCGACGCGCGTCAGCGCGGTGGAGGTGAACCACTGATAGGTGCGCTCGCGAATGAGCGCGCTGTCAGCATCCTGACGGTTCTTGAACGGGTCGTCGACGACGAGCAGTCGCACGCCGTGACCCGTGAGCGGTCCGCCGATGCCCGTTGCGAGGACGCCGCCACCTTGCGGGGTGCGCCACTCGTGCGAGGCCTTGGAGTCCTGCCGCAGCTCGACGCCAGCGGCCAGGGCGTAGTCGCGAACCTGCTTGCTCTTCGACCGCGCGATGTCCGCTGCGTAGCTGACGTACGCGATTGTCCAGTCAGGATGTCGCGCGAGCATGCGCGCGATCCCATGCAGCACCGTCTCCGTCTTGGAGTGGCGAGGCGGGACCGAGTAGCACGCGAGGACAGGTTCATCCTCGACGCGATCGAAGTACGCGAGCAGTTCGCCGAGGTGATCGGGCGAGGTGAACGCGGGCGTAACGCGCGGGATGAACTCCCGCAGAGGGAGGCTACGTACCGTCGCCTTCGTCCGTCGTGCCTGCTCGGTCTTGATTGCTCTGAGAAAGTCCACGCTTGCGCGACCGCTCGATGATCGACGCGACCATCGCCAGCTCTTCGTCTGTCGCTCCTGCGAGCGCTGCCTTGACCCCGTCGAGCGCTTCCGTTCGCGCCTTCAAGAACGCGATCTCAGCGCGCATCTTCTCGCGGTGGAGTCGTCGACTGTCCTGCTCGTCGCGACGCTGCGCGAGGAATACGGCAGCCTTCGTGTCTTTGACCGAGTGCTTGCGAAGCTGCGCGAGCACTGCGGCATGGCCGCGCGCTGCGGCTTGCTCGTGCTCGTCAACGAGCGACGCGACGCCAGCGTGGAAGCGGTCGCCCTTGAGTACGCGTCGTCGCCAGTCGCACCATGTCGACCACGCGATGCCTGCGTATGCTGCTGCGTCGCGCTGCTTGAGACCGACGCTCAGCGCGTCGATGAAGAGCTTGTGCTTCTCGGCCGTGTACTCGATGCGTGGTGCCATGCTGTTCCCCCTCGCTTGGAGGTGGGCTGTTGGTTGGAGCGTCCGGGTCGGATTTGCACCGCCGCCTACTCTTGGGGAGTCGTGCCACTGTCAGCACTTCGGACGCGTGAGCGTTTGGGGTACGGCTTCGCGAGTGGAGCCACGCGAGCACGGGTCTCGTCGTCGAGAGGCATCAGGTAGCGATGCTTGCCGGGAGTGTAGACCTTCCGTAAGCCCCGACTAGAGTGCTTTCGCACGCCACTGCTATCCCAGCCAGCGACGATGCCGACATTGCGCGGATGCCTTCTCTTGCCGTTCTCGTCCTCGTACACAACCGAGCCGCCGGACATGCCGGCGTAAATCCACCCACCGGCCTGATAGATCCCGCCATGATGGCCCTGCTCGGGGTCAGCAAACGACACGACGAGTCGAATGCCAGGGCAGTGCTTGCGCAAAAACCTCAAAGCAATTGCGATGACGCGCGACACGGTCGCCTTGTGCCCGGGTCTGAGTGCCGCGCGCTGAAGTTCGCAAACCGACAGTCTATCGGCCATGTACTGTGACCCGAGCGACGCGGAAACTCCCGAAGTAAACACAATGCAGCCGGCAAACTCGCCAGATTCCCACACTCCAACCATCACGTATTTGCCAAGTGGGGCGGGCATCTTTCGACTGTAGTGCCAGTTCTCGCAGGCGTACTTCGCTGCCTTGTACGAGCACCAGTCGAGCTTGAGTGCTCGCCTATCGCTTGGACCACTGATGTCCGCAGCTTGGGCAGACGATCGGGGCGCGTTGGTCGAGATTGCCTTGGTCATCTTCAGAGCCCGGCTGAAAGTCCGGCGTTCCATCAAGGATCGCATCGCCAGCACCAGCGATCATGCGATCGAGAGCCTCCGCGCTGTATCCGACGTCGCGCATCAGCTCGGACTCTCGCCCGAACTGCGCCGTCATCTGAGCGATGAGAACTGCGTCGTCCTCGCCCTGAAGCCCGCGAGCGTTGTCCGCGAGGGTCATCGCGTCAGCCTCCGCGTCGCTCACGTCGAGCCAGCGGACAGGCACGAAGCCAGGACCAGGCGCGCCGTGCGCGAACACGTGCTCGTGTCCGCCGCGCAGTTCGCCGTCTACTTCGATGCCCGCGAGTATCTCCCGCGCAGCTTCGAGCCGACCGTGTCCGCCGATGATTCGTCGCGTCGCTCGCTGAGCGAGGATCGGAGCGCCCCACGTCGTGCGGAGGATCGTCTTCGCGAGTCGCAGCACCTCTTGCCCATGCCTCCGCGGATTGCGCGGATTGGGCCTGAGGTCGTCGACGTGCACCCACTCTGCGGGACTCGTCGCGTGCGCGTCTGCGTTGGGTACGAGATGCTTGGATTTTCCCACGTCAGCCAGTCTTCCCCGCCCCGTCAGTTCGCCCTGCGACGAGAGCCGATCACGTCGCGCGCTTCCCACTCAGCGAGTGAGTGCAGACGCACGACGGGATGACCCGCGCCGCGGCAGTAGGTGACGGTCTCTTGGTTGCGGAACGCGTCGACGGCGTACTCGCGCTCGAGCCTGCGCGTCTCTTCGACGTTGCGCACGAGCGCCGCCAGAGCCTCGCTGTCAGCGTATCGCCTCAATGGCTGAGTCCTTCCGTGTCGACGCCGAGACCACCCGCCAGATGCTTCCAGTGGGCGACCTTGCGCTCGGCATGACCGAGCATCCGCGAGAGCGTCTCGACCTGCTGTCGCAAGTCGACGATCTCACGCGCGTACTCGGCCGCGAGTTCTGCGTCAGCGACGATCGCTTGAAAGCGGCGGTTGTCGCGCAGTGCCCACACAGCGGCGACGTGGACGATTTGAGACAGGAGTTCACGCATGGTGCGGCCCGACTGTCCGAGCTACCGCCCGGACGCGAGTGATTCGATGATCTCGCCCGCGTCAGCGCGACGCTGGATCTTGCGCCACGCACGAGCGGAGGCAGCGATCTGCGCGCGGCTCTTCGTCCGCTGCGGGTTCGCCAGTTGCTCGCGCACGATCGCGCGGCGGTGCTTGCTCGGCGGCTTCGGCATCAGATCACCCGAGACTGTCGCGCTCCGTGTGCAGCCACAGGCGGAGGGGGAGAGCGAGACCTTGCGCGCAGCGAGCGCGACAGACTCGGAGGATCAGCGGTAGGGGGTGGCCAGTTCGCACGCGAGCCAGCGCTCAACCACGCTGCGATCGACGACGTAGCGCCGTCCTGCGTGTGCGCGTGCGCGCTGCACCGTGACGCCCTCGACGCCCCGAATGCGCCAGACGGCGACCCAGCGCGCGAAGGTCGAGTACGGCACGCCCGCCAGCTTTGCAGCCTGCGAAAGAGACACCTCGCCCACCTGAGACCTA
>JACCDG011284038.1_pt1 | contig 15204 bp, 12 predicted proteins | sample 7442471 | NCBI WGS metagenome assembly JACCDG01 (sample SAMN15323444, study PRJNA562643) | freshwater metagenome | isolation source: river surface water | place: USA:Blue River Watershed | collected 2017-08-17
CGAGGGGGGGCTTCGCCGGCTCGAGGAGATCTTCGCGTCCGGTGCGCGCGTCATTCCCGGCGAGGACGCATTCAAGCTCTACGACACCTTCGGCTTCCCGATCGACCTCACGGAGCTGATGGCGCGCGAGCGTGGGTACTTGGTCGACATCGCCGGCTTCGAGCAGGCACTCGAGACGCAGCGCCGGATGTCGCAGGCGGACCGCAAGTCGCGCCGCATCTCGGTGGTGACCGATGAGCTCAACGATCTCGAGCAGTGGGAGCATGGCCCCGAGTCTCCGACCGGGCGGTTCGTCGGCTACGACCACACGGAGGTCGAGACCCTCGTCACCGCGGTCCGCACCCTCGACGGCGGCCAGGTCGCCGTGATGCTCCGCGAATCGCCGTTCTACGCGGAATCCGGCGGCCAGGTCTCCGACGGCGGTGAGATCGTCGGGAGCGATTGGACCCTCCCGGTGGCCGAGGTCCGCAAGTTCGACGGCCGCGTGGCGGCGATCGGCACGCCGTCGGCGAAGCCGCGCTTCGAGACGGTGCGCGCCCGTGTCCCGGCCGCCCGCCGTCGCGACACCGAGCGCAACCACACCGCGACCCACCTCCTGCACGCCGCGCTCCGTCACGTCCTCGGCGCACACGTCCATCAGGCGGGCTCCCTCGTCTCTCCCGAGCGCCTGCGTTTTGACTTCACGCATCACGGTCCGCTCACCGCGGCACAGTCGGCGGCGGTGGAGCAGATGGTGAACGAGGGCATCTGGGCCAACGCCGAGGTGCGGATCGCCGAGATGGCCTATGCGGACGCGGTGGCCGGTGGGGCGATGGCCCTCTTCGGCGAGAAGTACGGCGACGTTGTCCGCGTCGTGGACATCCCGGGGCGTTCCACCGAGCTCTGTGGTGGCACGCACGTGCGGAACACGGGCCAGATCGGAGCCTTCCGTATCGTCTCCGAAGCGGGCGTCGCCGCCGGCGTCCGCCGGATCGAGGCGGTCACGGGGCGGGGGGCCTACGAGCTCCTCACCCAGCGCGATCAGGCGCTCCACGAGGTGGCGGCGCGCCTCAAGGTGAACACGCCCACCGCGGAGCTGCTCAGCCGGAAGCTGGACGCGCTCCTGCAGGAGAAGCGCACCTTGGAGAAGAAGCTCGAGGAGGCGCTCCGTGGTGGGGGCGGCCAGGCCGCTGACCTCCTCGCGGGCGCGGAGCCCCTCGCGGGTGGCGGCTCGCTCCTCTGCAAGGTGGTTGAGGTGGACGATATGAAAGCCCTGCAGGCGCTCGGTGACGTGCTGCGTGAGCAGCTCGGGAGTGGAGTCGGGGCGATCTGCGCTGCCTTCGCGGATGGGAAGGGCGCGCTCGTCGTGGTGGTCACCGACGACCTCCGGTCGCGCGGCATCACCGCCGTCGGGCTCGTCAAGCAGGTCGCGGCGCGCACCGGCGTCCGCGGTGGCGGGAAGGAGCATATGGCGCAGGCCGGAGTCGCCACCGCCGAGGTCGCGGGGATGCCCGCGATCGTGGCCGAGGTTGTCCGCGCCGCGGCGGGAGCCGCCTGAGATGGAACGCGCGGTGACGTGGATCGCCACGGTGGGTGCCGAGGCCCCGCCGCGTCTGGTCGCGCGGGTGACCGAGGTGCTCCAGGCGCTCCCGGAGACGGAGCGGTCCGTCGCCGATGCGCTCCTCGACGCGGCGGGATCGCTGCTCGACGAGGTGCTCGCGGAGCGGGCGCGCGGGTCGGCGCGTGAGGTCGCGCTCGACCTGCTGGCGGCGGACGCCTGCGTCACCTGGGCCTTCGAGGCCGAACCGACGGCCGTCGGCGCGCGGGCCGAGGCCGCGATGGCGCGTCTCGCCGTGATCCGCAACTGACCCACCCGCCGGGGGGCGGTCGCCACCCCGGCCCTCGCACAGGAGCCGCTGATGTCGACCGCCCCGCACCGGACCCACCTGCACGACCTCGCCGAGACGGCACAGCGCGCCGCCGTCGCGCCCGAGGCTGGAATCAACGCGGCGGTCGAGCGCTTCCGCGCCACCGTGCGCGCCGGCGGGACACTCCTGTTCTGCGGCAACGGCGGAAGCGCGGCCGACGCGCAGCACATCGCCACCGAGTACATGGTGCGCTACCGCCGGAACCGCGCCCCGATCCGCGCCATCGCGCTGACCACCGATACGTCGAACCTCACCGCGTGCGGAAACGACTTCTCGTTTGACGAGATCTTCAGCCGGCAGGTCGAGGGCCTTGGGCGGCCCGGGGACCTGCTCGTCATCCACACCACGAGCGGCAACTCCCCCAATTGTCTTCGGGCCGCCGAGGTCGCGCGGCGGATGGGAATCGCGACGGTCGCCCTCACCGCCAAGGACGGCGGTCGCATCCGGGATCTCGTCGATCTCTGCCTGGTCGTCCCGACCGAGCGGACGGACCGCGCGCAGGAGATCCACTTGGCGATCGAGCACGCCATCTGCGACGCGCTCGATGGGGAGGCCTGAGCCGGCGTGACCGGTGCCGCGACCACCGGCGCGGACCGCCTCGCGCGGTTGCAGGGCGCCCTCGCCAGCGCCGAGCTCGACGCGCTCCTCGTCACCGCGCTCCCGAACATCCGGTATCTGAGCGGCTTCTCCGGCTCCAATGCGCTCCTGCTCGTGCCGGCGGCGGGCGAGGCCACGCTCTGGACCGACTTCCGTTACGCCACGCAGGTGAAGACCGAGGTCGGGGAGGGGGTGCGAGCGCTCGTCGAGGCGAGTTCACTCTGGGGCGCGGCCCTCGGGACCCTGCGCGAGTCTGGTGCCGGCGCGCGGCGGATCGGCTTTGAGACGGAGCATCTCTCTCACCGCGACGCCCACCGTTTCCTTGACGAGGCTCGAGACGCGGCGGCGGTGGAGTGGCGGCCGACCACGCATCTCGTCGAGGCGCTCCGGGAGGTGAAGGACGCCGACGAACTCGCGCGCATCCGGACGGCGGTCGCGATGGCCGAGGAGGCGCTCGGGCGGACGCTCCCGACGGTCCGCGTGGGCCAGACGGAGCTCGAGGTGGCGGGCCGGCTCGAGTTCGAGCTGCGCCGTGCGGGGAGTGAGGGATTCCCCTTCGAGTGCATTGTCGCCGCCGGCGAGCGGTCCGCCCTCCCGCATGCGCGCCCGACGTCGCGACGGATCGCCGCGGGGGAGTTCCTCCTCATCGATTTCGGGGCGGTGCACGCGGGCTACTGCTCCGACCTCACGCGAACCGTTGTGATGGGCCCGCCGAACGAGCGGCACCGCGCGATCCACGACCTGGTTCGGGAGGCGTTGGGGTCCGCTTCGGCCGGTGTTCGGGCCGGGATGCGCGGACGGGATGCCGACGCCATCGCGAGGGACTACATTGCCCGAGGTGGGTACGGCGAGGCGTTCGGCCATTCGCTGGGGCACGGGATTGGGCTGGAAGTACATGAAGCCCCCCGACTCTCCTCGACGGCGGACGCGCCCCTTCCGGCCGGCGCGGTGGTGACCATCGAGCCGGGGATCTATCTGGAGGGGTGGGGCGGGGTGCGGATCGAGGACGACGTCGTCCTCCATCCGGATGGCCCCGATGTCCTCTCGCGGTTCCCGCGCGAACTGGTATCCCTCTGAGGCCCCGTCCGGGGTGGCAGGGGGCCCCCGACCCTCGCCTCCGATGATCGACCTTCGATACGTCAAGAAGCTCCTCGAGATGTTGGATGAGTCCGCCGTGGATTCGCTCGAGATCTCCTCAGAGAAGGGGATGCGCATCCGGCTCAGCAAGTCGGGGCCGGCGCGCGCGGTGATGCCGATGGCCGCCGCCCAGGCGGCCCCGGTCGCCATCGCGGCCCCCGCGGCTGCCGCCCCGGCCGCCCCGGCCGCCGCGGCGGCCCCTGCCGAGCCGGCCAAGTCGAACGCCATCGAGGTGAAGTCCCCGATGGTCGGCACCTTCTATGGTGCTCCCGAGCCCGGCGCGGCCCCGTACGTCGCCGTCGGCCAGACGGTGAAGCAGGGGCAGGTGCTCTGCATCATCGAGGCGATGAAGATCATGAACGAGATCGAGTCCGAGGTGAGCGGCACCATCGTGGAGGTGTGCGGGCAGGATGCGCACCCCGTCGAATTCGGGCAGGTCCTCTTCCGCGTCCGCCCCAACTGACGCCGCGGCGCCCGCGGCCATCCGGCCGCCGCGCGCCCTCATCGCCCTCAGCCCGCCCACGCCGTGTTCCGTAAAGTCCTCATCGCCAACCGGGGAGAGATCGCGCTCCGGGTGATTCGCGCCTGCCGGGAGCTCGGGATCGAGACGGTCGCTGTCTATTCCGAGGCCGACCGTGAATCCCTCCACGTCCGCTTCGCCGACGACGACGTCTGCATCGGCCCGGCCCCCGCGCGTGACTCCTATCTCCGCATCCCGCGTCTGATCGCGGCCGCCGAGATCACCGGCGCCGATGCCATCCATCCCGGCTACGGCTTCCTCGCCGAGAACGCCGAGTTCGCGGAGACGTGCGCCGCCAGCGGCATCACCTTCATCGGGCCGACGCCGCACCAGATCCGCACGATGGGTGACAAGGCGGCCGCGCGCGCCGCGATGATCGCCAACAACGTCCCCGTCGTCCCGGGCTCGCCCGGGCCCGTGGAGGATGTCGACGAGGCGCTCGCCATCGCGCAGCAGATGGGCTTTCCCGTGATCATCAAGGCCGCCGCGGGCGGCGGCGGGAAGGGGATGCGCGTGGCGCGGGACGCCGACGATTTCGCGCGGTCCTTCCAGCTCGCTCGCTCCGAGGCGCTCTCCGCCTTCGGCAACGGCAGTGTCTACGTCGAGAAGTACCTCGAGCGGCCGCGTCACGTCGAGTTCCAGATCCTGGGGGACACCCACGGCAACGTCATCCACCTCGGGGAGCGCGACTGCTCCGTCCAGCGGCGGCATCAGAAGCTCGTCGAGGAGGCGCCCTGTCCGGTGATGACCCCGGAGCTGCGCGAGCGGATGGGCGCGGCGGCGGTGAAGGGCGCGAAGGCGATCGACTACGTGGGTGCCGGTACCATCGAGATGCTCCTCGATCAGGACGGGTCGTTCTACTTCATGGAGATGAACACGCGTATCCAGGTCGAGCATCCGGTCACTGAGATGCTCACCGGCGTGGACCTCGTGAAGGAGCAGATCCGCGTCGCGGCCGGCCTCCCGATGACGGTCACGCGTACGCCGGAGCTGCGCGGTCACGTGATTGAGTGTCGCGTGAACGCCGAGGACCCCGCGCGCAACTTCCAGCCGAGCCCGGGCAAGGTGGAGGTCTTCCATATGCCGGGTGGGAACGGCGTGCGCGTGGATACGCACGCCTACGCGGGGTACACGGTGCCGCCCTTCTACGACTCGATGATCGCGAAGCTCATCGTGCACGGGGCGACGCGGGACGAGGCGATCGCGAAGATGCGGCTCGCCCTCGAGACCTTCGTCATCCAGGGCGTGACGACGACGATTCCGTTCCTCGGTTCGCTGATGCGGCATCCGCGCTTCGCGGCCGGTGACGTGCACACGAAGTTCCTCGAGCAGGAAGGCGCCGACCTCTTCGCGCCGCGTTGATGGTCTCCGCCGGGCGCCGCGTCACCCTGATCACCGGCGCGGCGCACGGACTCGGTTGGGCCCTCGCGCAGGAGGCCGCGGGGCGGGGGGATCACCTCGTCCTCGCCGACCGTGACGCCGAGACGCTCGCGACGCGGGTGACGGCGCTCGAGGCTGCGATGATGGCGAAGGCGCGCGGGAGCGCGGCCCCCGCGGTGGGTCGGGTGGAATCCGGGACGGAGCCAGGCGCGCCCGTCGAGTGCACCGTCGTCGCGGTCCCGGGCGACATCACCGACCCGGTCCATCAAACCGACCTGATCGCGGCCGCGATCGCTCGCTTCGGCCGACTCGACCGCCTCATCCACAACGCGGGCATCACCCACCGCTCCCCGGCGCGCCTCACGCGCCCCGAGGTGATCCGCCAGGTGATGGAGGTCGACTACCACGCCCCGGTCGCCCTCACGCATCTCACCCTCCCGCACCTGCGGGCGACGCGCGGGAGTCTCGTGGCGGTCAGCTCGATGGCGGGATGGATGCCGCTCCCCGGTCGCGCCGGCTACAGCGCCGCGAAGGCCGCGCTCACGCAGTACTTCGAGGTGCTTCGGCTCGAGATCGCGCGCGAGGGGGTGCACGTCCTCCTCGTGCATCCGAGCTTCCTCGCCACCGCGATCGAGCGCCACGCTCTCGGGGCCGACGGTGCGCCCGCGCGGCACCCGCGCTCCACGACGGGGAGAATCCGGACGGCGGAAGACGAGGCGCGACGGATCCTCGCGGCCCTCGACGCGCGGAAGCCCACGGTGCGCCCCGACCTCTGGCCCAGTGTCGGCGCGCTGCTCTGGCGGCTCTGGCCCGGACTGTACCGGCGCCTCATCGCCCGACGGTTCGCCGCGGAACTCTGAGCCGAGGGGGTCGCGCCGCGTCGGATGGCGGTGCGGATCGGCCGAGCTGGTGGGTCGTCCGGGGAGCCGCCGGTCGGGGTGGGGGATTCTCCGACCCCCGCACGCGGCGTTTCCCCGACCGGCCCTGACTCGTCTGCCAAGTATCCCTTCCCTCGCGCCCATGCCACGGAAGCACTCGGTCGACCCGCTCCTCCTCGATTCCCCGCTCGCCCCGCCGCCACGGCGCCGGCGGAGCCGCACCGCCGACGCCGCTGGCACCACGGCCTCGGACGGCACCGACGCGTCGTCCTCGGCGGACGATCTCGCGCTCCCATCGCCCGCGCCGACCGGGGGAACGCCGTGGAAGGGGCCAGGCCGCGACGGCGCCGCGCCGACGCTGCGCCACGAGATCTCCGGGATCGTCCTCCTCGTCGGAGCGCTCTTCCTCGCGGGTGCGCTGCTCTTCGGACGCACGCCGGCCTCGCTCGAGTCCTGCACGGCGGCCGGCGGGCCCTTCGGCCCCGTCGGCGGGTGCCTCCGCTGGTCGATTCTCGGGCTCGTCGGCGCAATCGCCGCGGCGATTGTCCCGCTCATCCCCGCGACGCGCGCGCTTCGCCTCCTCGGGCGCATCGGCGCGCCGGAGCGCGCGGTCGTCGATCTCTTCCCGATCGGCCTCGTCATCATCGTCCCTGTCGCCACCGGACTCTCGCGGCTTGGCGTCGTCGCCGCGGGCACCGCTGATCCGTATGCCGGCCTCTGGGGGGCCTTCGCCGGCTTCTACCTCGCCGAGGCCGTCGGGCGCGGTGGGGCGTGGTTCGTGATCGTGACGGCGATCTCCGTGCTGACCGCCGTCACCCTGCGATGGAATCCCGTGCGAGCGGCCGTGGCCGTGAAGCTGCCGGCCCGCCGCACTCCAGCGGTGACCGCCGCGTTGACGACCGCCGAGGCGATGGAGCCCGATGCGGCCGACCTCCCGGCCGTCGACCTCACGCTCATGGGGATGACCGCGGCTGCCGCCGAGCCGTCCGTGACGGCCTCGGTGGCGTCGGAGGTCGCCGACGTGACGGACCGTGCTGACGCCGACGCGGCCGAGCATGATGCCGCCGACGACGAGGTGGTGGAGGCCGACGTGCCACGACGTCGCTCGCGGAAGGGCGCTGGTGCGGCCATCGCCGCGGGCGCGACGGCGGCCAGTGCCTCCGGCGCGGTGGCGGGTGGCGCCGCGCTCGCTGTGAGCCCTGCGACACTCGCCGACGACCTGCTCCCCGATCCGGCACTCCTCACCCCCGCGCCCGCGCGGAACACCGAGGCGGGGCGCGCGCAGCTCGACCTGATGGGCGCGAAGCTCATCGACTCGCTCAAGACCTTCAAGGTCGAGGGCACCCTCACCGGCCGCACCTCCGGCCCGACGGTCACGCAGTACGAGATCGAGCCCGCGCCCGGCGTGAAGGTCCGCCAGTTCGCCAACCTCGCCAACGACCTCGCCCTCGCGATGCGCGCGCCGTCCATCCGCGTCGTCGCGCCGATCCCGGGCAAGGGGGCCGTCGGCATTGAGGTGCCGAACCCCGCGCCCGAGATGGTCGCCTTCCGAGAGATCATCGAGGCCGACGCGTACCAGAAGAAGCCGATGGCGCTTCCGGTCGCACTCGGGAAGGACCTCGAAGGCGCCCCCGTCGTGACCGATCTCGCGAAGATGCCGCACCTGCTGATCGCTGGCGCCACCGGCTCGGGCAAGTCCGTCTGCGTGAACACGATCATCACGTCGCTCATCTACCGGCATACGCCGAAGACGCTGCGCTTCCTGATGGTCGACCCGAAGATGGTCGAGCTCTCGGTCTACAACACCCTGCCGCACCTGCGACACAAGGTCGTCACGGACAACCGGGACGCGGCGGCGGTGCTCAAGTGGGCGGTGCTCGAGATGCAGGAGCGGTACGCCCTCCTCGCGGAGAACGGCTCGCGCAACATCCAGGACTTCAACACGAAGGTCCGTGCCGGCGCCGCGCTTCGGAAGCCGAAGGATCCGAACGTCGGCTTCGAGAATCGGGACTACACCGGCGGGGTGCTCCCGTACATCGTCGTGGTGATCGACGAGCTCGCCGACCTGATGATGACCTGCGCCGCGGAGGTCGAGACGCCGCTGGCGATGCTCGCGCAGAAGGCGCGCGCGATCGGCATTCACCTCATCCTTGCGACGCAGCGGCCTTCCGTGAACGTGATCACGGGGCTCATCAAGGCGAACTTTCCAAGCCGCATCGCGTTCCGCGTGGCATCGCAGATCGACTCCCGCACCATCCTCGACGGGATGGGCGCCGAGTCGCTCCTCGGCAACGGCGATATGCTGTTCATTCCGCCGGGGAAGAGCGAGCCGTCGCGTTTGCAGGGGGCGTACCTCTCGAACGAGGACACCGAGCGCCTGATGGGGTGGTATGCGGAGCGCGCCTCCGGTGCCGCCCCGATGGCCGCGGGCGACGAGCCCGACATCCTCGCCGCGGTGCGCGCCCGCGAGGCGCTCGAGGCCGGCGGCGGGGACGAGGGGAGCGAGGAGTCGGGCGACCGCGACAAGCTCTTCCGCGAGGCGGCAGAAGTCTGCATCCAGCATCAGGGCGGCTCGACCTCGCTCCTGCAGCGGCGGCTCAAGATCGGCTACGGTCGTGCGGCGCGGATCATCGACCAGCTCCATCTGGCCGGCGTGCTCGGCGCGCCCGATGGCTCCAAGCCGCGGGACGTGCTGATCGGGCTCGAGGATCTCGACCGAGTCGCCGGCGCACGCGCGGCGTGATGCGGAGCGCCCCGTGATGCGGAGCCCGGCGTGATGCGGGACGCCGACCGCCTGGGCGCGCCGTACGGCGCGCAGAGCGGCGCGCTGAGCGGCCTCCCGGAGGACCCCGAGGCGCGGATTCGTGCGCTCCTCGCGCGGAACGCCGAGCTCGCGAGCGCGCTGCGCCACCGGGACGAGTTCCTTGTCTCGATGAGCCACGAGCTCCGGACCCCGCTCAACGCCGTCCTCGGCCTCACCGACGCGCTCCTGGAGGGGCTCGCCGGGGACCTCAGCACCATGCAGCGCGGGTGGATCGCCGACATCAACGCGAGCGGCGCGCATCTCCTCGGCCTCATCAACGAGCTGCTGGACCTCGCGCGGATTGAGGCGGGGCGCTTCGACCCGCACTGGCAGCTGGTGACACCGTCGGAGCTCGCCGAGGGAGCCGTCCGCCTGGTGATGGGCAACGCAATCGCGCGAGGCGTTGCCCTCGCCACCGCCGTCGTGCCCGAGCTCCCGGCGATCGTCACCGACGCGCGTGCGGCGCGGCAGATCCTCGTGAACCTGCTGGGGAACGCCGTGAAGTTCACCCCGGCGGGGCGCGCGGTCCGCCTCGAGGTGCACGCCGGCGAACGGGCGGGCACCGTGGTCTTCTCGATTATCGACGAAGGGATTGGCATCCCCCCCGAGCGGCTCGCTGAGATCTTTGAACCGTTCGTGCAGCTCGACGGCGAACGCGACCGCCACGGCCCCGGCACCGGACTGGGCCTCGCCCTCTCGGCGCGAATGGCGCGCGAACTCGGTGGCGACATCGCCGTGGAGAGCGTCGTCGACGCCGGGAGCACCTTCCGCGTCACACTGGGGCGATCCGACGGGGAGGATACCGCCGCGGTGGCGACCGGGGATACCGTCGGTGAGGTCTCAGACCAGTCGGTGTACCTGCGTCCCGGGACGCGGGCCCTCGTGGTGGATGACAGCGCGGAGAACCGGGAGACCTTCGGTCGCTACCTGCGCGCGAAGGGGTTCGTGGTCGAGGTCGCCGCCGACGGGGTGGAGGCCGTGGAGCGCGCCGCGACGTGGTGCCCCGACGTGGTCCTGATGGACCTGCAGATGCCCCGGCTCGACGGATGGCAGGCAACGCGGACGCTGCGGGCGCATCCGGTCGCGGATGTCGCTCGCGTGCCGATCATCGCCGTCACCGCCCTCGCGATGCCGGGGGACCGTGAGCGCGCGCTGGCGGCCGGGGCCGACGCCTACCTCGCGAAGCCCGTGCGGATGCGTGAACTGCTCCGGACGATCACCGAGGTCGTGACCGCACCACGCTGACGCTGTTCGATGACGTACGCCGCAGCGCGGTGATGGTACTGCCGCGAGCCGGTCTAGCTTCGGCTCGTGAATGCTGCCGCGCCCATCCCCCTCGGTCTCCTTGGAGAGCGGATCGCTGCCCGCTGGCTCATTCGCCGCGGTTGGTCCCTCATCGATCATCACTTCCGGGTCAGGCGGGGGGAGATCGATCTGATCGTGAGGCGATCGTCCGTGGTGGCGTTCGTGGAGGTAAAGACCCGAAGCCGCCTCGATTTTGGGCTCCCGATTGAGTGTATACCCGAACGAAAGCAGCGGCGGATCATCCACTCCGCAGCAATGTGGATATCTCGATTCGGTGTGACTGGCGATGCCTATCGCTTTGATGTGCTTGGTGTTGCCTTGTGTGGAAAAAGCCCATCCATCACCTATGTGGAAAATGCCTTCTGTGGAAAAGTGTGAACCCTAGTGTTTCTGGGGCCTCGCCTTGCTCCCAACGGCATCTTCGGTTTATGTTCGGAATCGTCACGGCGTCACCACTCTCCCATTACCTTCCTCTCATCCAACGGAGCACCTGATGGCCTCGCCCACCGCGCAGCAGCAGTCTGAAAAGTCGAAGGCCCTCGGCCTCGCCGTCTCCCAGATCGAGAAGTCCTTCGGGAAGGGCGCGATCATGCGGATGGGCGCCGACGGCGTGAAGGTGCGCGTCGACGCGATCCCGACCGGTGCGATCAACCTCGACGCCGCGATCGGCGTCGGCGGGATCCCGCGGGGGCGCATCACCGAGATCTACGGTCCCGAGAGCAGCGGCAAGACGACCGTCTGCCTCCACGTGGTCGCCAACGCGCAGCGGCTCGGCGGGACGGCGGCGTTCATCGACGCCGAGCACGCGCTCGACACGGATTATGCCGCCAAGCTCGGCGTCGACATCGAGAAGCTCCTCGTCTCGCAGCCCGACACCGGTGAGCAGGCCCTCGAGATCTGCGAGATCCTCGTCCGCAGCGGTGCGGTCGACGTGATTGTCGTCGACTCGGTCGCGGCGCTCGTGCCGAAGGCAGAGATCGAGGGGGAGATGGGCGACTCGCACGTCGGCCTGCAGGCGCGCTTGATGAGTCAGGCGCTCCGCAAGCTCACGGGCGCCATCGCCCGCTCGAATTGCTCGGTGATCTTCATCAACCAGCTCCGCGAGAAGATCGGTGTGATGTTCGGGAATCCCGAGACGACGACGGGCGGCAAGGCCCTCAAGTTCTACGCCTCGCTCCGTCTCGACATCCGCCGCATCGGGCCGGTGAAGGAGAAGGAGGACGTGATCGGCTCGCACGTCCGCGTGAAGGTCGTCAAGAACAAGGTCGCGCCGCCGTTCAAGCAGGCGGAGTTCGACATCATGTACGCGGAAGGCATCTCGCACACCTCGCTCCTCGTCGACATTGGCGCGGAGAGCGGGATCATCGAGAAGTCGGGGGCCTGGTACAGCTACGGGCCGCAGCGCATCGGGCAGGGGCGTGAGAACGCCAAGCTCTTCCTGAAGGACAATCCCGCCGTGATGGCGGAGATCGAGGAGAAGGTGAAGGCGGTCCTCGGGGTCACCAAGCCCCAGCCGCCGGAGGGCGACGAGGACTAACCTCGGCGGGACGACAGGTGATGGCTGGGGGTGCGTTCGTCGTGTGTAGGTGGGGCCCGGAATCCCCGTCTTTCCACGCGGGCCGCCCCCAGTCTTCTTTCTTCCCGAGATGACCATGCCGCGTCCTCGAAGCCCCCGAGCCGATCGCCCACCGCCACCCCCGGAGAGTTGTGTGGCTCGGGCCGTCGATGCGCTCGCCCGCCGCGCCTACGCCCGGGCGGAACTCGGGCAGCATCTCCTGCGGAAGGGGTTCACCGAGCCCGTCGTCGCCGGGGCCCTCGATCGCCTCGCGGAACGGGGCTACCTCGACGACGTCGCGTATGCGCGTGGCTTCGTCCAGAGCCGGATGACGGGACGGGCATACGGCCCGCGTCGCGTTCGTACTGAACTCGCCCGGCGTGGGGTGGCGCACGGGGTGGTGGAGCAGGCGCTGGCGGAGCACGCCGAGGAGCGTGCCGGCGCGGCGTGTGACGAGTCCTCCGCGTCGGGCGGTCCGCCGGTCGACCTCGTGTGGGTCGCGGCGCGACGCCGACTCGGGGCGCTGCGTGGTCTGGCGCCGGACGTCGCGCGACGGCGGCTCGTGGGATGGCTCGTGCGCCGCGGCTTCGGCCTCGGCGAATCCGCACGGGTCGCGCGTGACCTGGTCGCGATCTCAGACCGCGAGACGGATGGTTGCGTCGCGTCCGAGGACTGAGGAGCTTCCCTCTATGCCGCTTGCGCCCTTTACGCTTGGCGTCTCGCTCCTGCCAAAGGCCTGGGGAGGGTCACGCCTTGGTCCTCTCTTCGGCGATGCGCGCGATCAGCTCGGCGAGGCGTGGCTCTGCGCCGATCTCGCATCGACGGCGACGAGCGGGGCGGGGGGACAGCCGATGATCTCGGTGGTAGAGCCGTCGCGCCGGGAGGGCGGCTCGTGGACGGATCTGCACGCCGTCGTCGCGCGCGATTCGATGGGGCTACTCGGATTCCGCGCCGACCGCTTTCCGCTCTTGCTCAAGTTCTTGGACGCAGCAGAGCACCTGTCTGTCCAAGTGCATCCATCGCCGGCATATGCCGCCGCGCACCCGGGCGCTCACGTGAAGAGTGAGGCGTGGGTGGTGCTGGCGGCGGAGCCGGGGGCCGAGTTGATGCTTGGGCTGCGTGACGTACGAGACCCACGCGAACTCGCGGAAGCCGCCGAAGGCGGGACTCTCGCCGAACGTCTCCGGTGCTTCCCTGCGGCGCCGGGCACGGTGTGCTGGTTGCCCTCGGGGTTGGTGCACGCGCTCGGGGCGGGCACGCTGGTGTTCGAGGTCCAGACGGCGTCGGACACCACGTACCGTCTTCACGATTGGACGGAACGGTACGGGCGCGCGCAGCGGGAGATGCACATCGAGGCGGGGGTGGCCGCGGCCCTGACCGATGCCGAACCTGTCTGGGGTCGCCCTCTCGCCGCCGCCGGTTCGGGTGCCCAGTCCGATCAGGGTCGCCGACTCGGCGCCGGTCAGAGTGGTCTGTTGATCGACACCCCTGATTTCGAGCTGGCCTGTGTGATTGGTGCCTCGTCCGGTGGGGTTGAGCGCGCGCTCCCGACGCGGAGCGCGCCGCGCTGCGTGCTCGTCGTTCCGCTCGAGCACGCCGCGGTGTTGGAGGGCCCGTGGGGAAGTCTGGATGCGCCGGTGAATCGGGTGACGGTCGTCCCCGCGGACCACGTCGAAGGGTGTCGACTCACTGTCTCGCCCGACGCCCGCGCCTTTATCGTCCGCGTCCTCGGCGGCTGACGAAACGGCGCTGCGGACAACGCGCTGGCCAGCTGTTGCGTGGATCGGAAAGCGGCCACGTCAATCGGAGCGACGTCTCGAGTGCCGTCGTATTTCGTTAACTTTTCGCTATGACCACACTCCGTCCCATCCCGGCACCATTCTCGCTCGAAGGCAGAAAAGCCCTCGTCACTGGCGGGAGCCGCGGTGTCGGCGCCGCCACCACCCGACTCCTCGCGTCCTTCGGGGCCGATGTCGGCATCATCTATCGTCGTCGGCGAGATGAGGCGGACGCGATGGTCGCCGAGTTAGGTCGACAGGGTGTGCGGAGCGTCGCCGTCGCGGCGGATGTCGGTGATGCGGCGGCCGTTGAGGAGGCTTTCGACGCCGTGGTCGAGGCCCTCGGTGGCCTCGATCTGGTGATTCATAGCGCCGGCATCTGGCCGCCCGACGACGTCCCGGTGCACGAGCTTACGGACGCGCGATGGCACCGGACGATGCGAGAGAACGTCGACGGGATGTTCTTCGTCTCGCGTGCGGCGGCTCGCCGCCTCGGCGATGGGGGGCGGATTGTGCACATCTCGTCGACGGCCGGCCAACGGGGCGAGGCCTTTCACGCCGATTACGGGGCGAGCAAGGGCGCGATGATCTCCTTCGTGAAGAGCCAGGCCATCGAGCTCGCTCGGCGCGGGATCACGGTCAACGCCGTCGCCCCGGGTTGGATCGACACGGAGATGTGTGCGCAGCCGTTCGCCGGGGAGGGGAAGGCGCGTATCGAGGCGGCTATCCCGAACGGGCGCGTGGCGATGCCGGAGGACGTGGCGTGGGCGGCCGTGGCGCTCTGTATGCCCGGGGCTCGGCATCTCGTGGGCGAGATTGTGAACGTGAACGGCGGGAGCGTGCTGCCAGGGTAGTTCGGCGGTGGCCCCAGTACGACCGGCATCGCCACGTCGGGGACAGAGAGCGGCGGCGCGTTACGAATGCTCGGGAGAGGAGGAACGCCCTGGGGCGTCCGACCTCAAGGGACAAGTCGCGCGCGGAGGCGAACCCCGACTTGCCAGCCAGCCGGCTGCGGCTGCGTCGGGGCAGCCGAGGGCAGGACGTGGGTGTACCCGAAGGAGACCGCGCGCTCCACCCGATGGCCGAGCCAGGTCCAGTAGACCGCGGCACCGAGGGCGGAGGTGACGATTTCCGCACCGATGTCGCTCGGAATTGCATCAAGAAGCCGTTCACGCGTCAGTCGCACCTGCAGGTCGTGCGCTGGGGAGTGTCGGCTGTACCTGATCGTGGAGCCGGAACCACGATAGGTGGCGCCAGAGCCCAACAACTGGCCGTTCGAGGTCAGGCCCTGAGGTGTTTTGGTGTGGGTATAGGGCGGGAATGGGGCGACGAAGCCTCGTTGGC
>JACCDG011526228.1_pt1 | contig 15200 bp, 30 predicted proteins | sample 7442471 | NCBI WGS metagenome assembly JACCDG01 (sample SAMN15323444, study PRJNA562643) | freshwater metagenome | isolation source: river surface water | place: USA:Blue River Watershed | collected 2017-08-17
ACCACGACCTGTGGTCGGTGTACCCCCGGGACGGCGACTACTCCGGCTCGTCGCTGCCGCGAGCGGTCTGCCGGCAAATCACGATGTGGCGGACCCCGACGGAGGTCGAAACGGCGATCGGCCAGTACCTGCGGATCCGAGAGGACGCCGGGGAGACGTCAGCGTGACCCCGGTCGAAATCTACTGGAACTCCCACAAGGGGTTGTTCAGCGTCCGGGCGGTGAACGGCCGGGTGCTCCGGCACGTCGCCCGGTTCGTCCTGGCCGACGCCGCGTTCCGGGTGTCGGCCGCCGGCCGGGACCGGGTCCGCCGGACCGGCAAGAAGACCGTCCACGCCGTGGTCCGGGGCATCCCGGCCCGCACCACCCCGGCCGCCGGCCGGCCGGTCGCGGTGGGCTACAACCCCGCCCGCGACCCCGGGTTCGTCCGGGACGACGACCCCGCCCCCGTGACCGCCGCCGCCCACGTCCGGTTCACCGTGCGGGCCGGCCGGCCGGTGGTCCTCGCCTTCGACCCCGAGTGAGCCGCCATGGACAAGCCCGAACCGATCACCGCCGAGACCGTCGAGGTCACCAAGGTGGGCGCCCTGCCCCTGGCCGTGTTCTTCGGCCCCGCCGAGATTCGTGACCACTTCGAGGGCAACGACGGGTCCGACCCGGACGAGCCGGACGTGGACGACCTCTCCGACGAGGACCTGGCCCGGCTGGCCGTCGACGCCGTCTGGGACGACCGCGTGTGGGAGGCGTTCCACGACAGCCTGGTGGACGCCGTCAAGGAGTACCGCGAGCAGACCGACACCCCGGCCGTCGTCACCCGCTAACCCGGAGCCCGCCATGCCGAAGACCGACAACGCCCGCACCCGGGCCGTCGCCTGGGGCCGAACCGTGGGGGTTGTCCTCCGCAAACGGTTCGGCCGGACCGGCGACGTGATCGAGCTCCTCCCCGAGGAGAAGCCACCCGGCGGCAAGCCGACTCCCGTACTGGTCCTGCCGGTCCAGGCCGTCGACCGGCTGATCGCCGCCCTGCTCGAACTCAAGGTCCTGATGAAGGACGGTGGGACCTACAACTCGGGCGTCCTGCGGGTCCAGCTGGTCGACGGGTCCGGGGTGCCGTGCGAGATCGAGGAGCTGACCGAAACCGGGCGACAGCTGGCCCGGGGGGCTGCCGAACAGCTGATCGAGGAGATCGACGACGCCGGCGACATCCGCGACCTGGAGGACGAACCGTGTCTGTGACGACCCCGTGCTTCAGCCCGCCCCGCGTCCGCCGGGTCACCCTCACCCGCCCGGTCTGGGTCAAGGGCCGGGGCCTGCCCGCCGACGGCGTCCAGCTGTTCCGGGCGGGCGAGGAGGCCACCCTCGTGACCGACAACGGGGCCGACTGGTACCTGCTCGGCTACCACCGGGGCCACGAGCTCCGCGTGGCCACCCTCCCGTCCACCCTCTGACCCGGAGGTTCCATGTCCGTCACCGTCATCCGCCCCGACGGCCTGTACCAGGAAACCTGGGACGGCCGCCGTCGGGCGACCGTCACCCGCCGGGTGAAACGCCGGGAGGTGCTCCGCCGCCTCCGCGACGAGTGCCGGCTGGCCCCCGGCCTCACCCTCGGCCAGTTCTTCGGGGCCGTGGCCGCCTACCCCCGGCTGGTGCGGTTCGTCGCCGACTACGCCTGGTGCCCGGACGTCGAGGCATTCCACGCCCAGGCGGCCGACCCCGACCCGGACCCGGCCGACGAGGCCGACGACGAGCCGCTGGCCCGGCTGGAGGTGTACTGGCACGTCGACTACGACGCCCCGCGGACCATCCGCAAGGGCGACGTCCGGCCGGGCTCGTTCTCGGCCGGAGCCATGTTCCACGGGATCGGCACCGCCGGCACCGCCTTCTCGGTGTCCCTGCTGCCCATGCAGAAGTTGGCCGGGCTGCCCCTGGTGCTCAACCCCCGGTTCGTGGCCGTGGACGGCACCTGGGTCTACCGCACCCCGAAGGGCGGCGGCCGGCCGGCCCCGCCTCCCCCGGCGGTCGAGGCCGAGCGGGAGTTCAGCCTGCTGGAGGTGCTCGACGCCGTCTACGACGACATCAGCTTCCACGGCGGCCCGGACGACAAGCCGGCCGTGCTGGAGAACCTGCGGGGCCTGGTCGAGGAGGCCCGGGCCCACTTCGAGGGCGGGGAGGCTGCCAGTGGCTGAGTACCGCCTGATGGTCCGGTCCCAGCAGGGCATGCGGCTGAACGCCGACACCGCCGGCAGCTACTGGGAGCCGCGGTACTCCTGGGGCACCTGGTCTACTTACAACTCCCGGGCGGCGGCCGAGGCCGACCGGGCGGCCATCCAGGCCGGGCAGCGGCCCGGCGAGCGCGTCGCCGTAATCCTCGAAGGGGAGGAGCAGTATGCCGCCTTCTGCCGATCCCACTGGATCGTCTAAGCCGGTCAAGGTCCGGGCGGTCAAAGTCCGCCGCGGCTTGTATCGGCTCGACGGGGTGACTTGCACCTCGGCCCGCTGCCAGCCCGGCCTCCCACCGTGCGGCGGGCAGGTGTACGCCGAGTGGTTCGAGGGCGAGTGGGACGGCGACGACAAGCTGCCGCCGTCCTGGGAGTGTTACTGCGAGAAGTGCCTGGACTGCGATCCCAACGGATACGACACCCTGCGAGAGTGCAAGAAAGAAGCTCCGGGCTTCTGGATGGACGTGGAGGACGAGGCGTGTACCTGACCCGACCGAAGAAACCGCAGCCGCCGCCGAAGGTCGGGGCGGTCGTCAGTTACCCGGTGAGCATGAGCTCCCGGTACGCCGTCGTCGTGGCGGTCCTCCCGGCCGCCGAGTACCGGCACCCGAACCCGGACCACACCCACACGGTCAGGACCCATTACGTCGACGGCGACACCGGCCGGCCGATGGAGTGCCCGGACAGGGCCCGGTGCGAGCACGGGCTGTCGTGTCCCATCCACGGCCGGTCGTTCTCCTGGCCGCGACACCGGTCCGAGGTGGAGGTGTGGGACGACTACACCCTCGCCTTCTACGCCGCCTCCGGCATGCTCACCCCGGAGATCGCGGCCGCCGCCTCGACCGGCGGCAAGCTGGTCAAGCTGGACACCAAGGACGCCCGCATCGCCGCCGAGTTCAAGGCCGAGTACGGCGGCAAGCGCGACCGGTGACGTTGCACCTTTCCTGACACTTTAACCGAGGCTTGTATGGGCCCCACCCACCGGGTCGTCAGCCCGTCCGGCACGCTCTGGCCGTGCGAGCGACTCGGCCGGCTCCTGATCCTCCACCTGCCGCGGACGCCGTACCAGCCGCCGTGGTGGCAGTCTGTGAAGCTCGCTCGCTACGACCGCCGCCTCCACCTGCTGCCCCGGGCGTTCGGCCCCGGGAAAACACGACGACCGGAGGCCGCCTGATGGCGTTCCCCCTGGACCGGGAGCCGGACCACTTCGAGCCGGCCCGGACCGGGTTCGTCCTGCGGGCGTTCACCGAGCGGGCCTTCGGGGTTCTCCAGGACGGCACCGTCGTCCGGGTGGACCGGGCCCGCCGGCTGGTCCGGGTGGCCTACTGCGGCTACCGGGAGTGGCGGCCGTTCGCCTACGGCGGGTTCGTCTACCCGCGTGGCCACCCCCTGACCGGCCAGGCCTTCACCTTCATCAACCCGGAGCCCGCATGACGATCGACCCCGACCTGACCGTCTCGGAGCTGCTCGCCGCCTGGCGGCTGGGCGAGCGGGAGCAGGTGCTGGACATTCTGGCCGGCGACCACCCCGGGCTGGCCGCCCTGTTCCTGAGCCAGGTGGCCCGGGAGATCGGCCTCGGCCTGACCGCCTTCAACACCGCCGTCAACGGCCTGATCGACCGGCGGGTCGAGGCCGTCAAGAAGCAGGACCGGAACGCCGAGTTCCTCCCGGTCGTCCTTCACCGGGTGCTGGTCCAGTCCGGCTGGACCCCGCCGCAGCCGGCGGCCCGCCCGAAGGCCGGCAAGCCGGTCGCCGGCGACGCCGTCATGGCGGTCGCCCACCTGAAGGCAATCGGGCCGCCCGAGGACCTGTCCGAGGACCACCGCCTCGACCTGCTCAACCTGGTCTGGACGGGTCTGGGCGAGGACGCCTGCCAGCAGTGGCAGCAGGTCTTCGCCGACTGCCAGGACGCCGACTTCCGGTCGCCCAAGTAGGCGGCCCCGCCCCGAGTTCGCGCTACTATCCCCCGGCGTCGGTTCGCCCCCGCCGGGCCCTCCCGGCCGCACCACCCGGTGCGGCCCCCGACCCCGCACGGACTGACCCATGACCGCACTCCAGAAGCAGTTCGCCGCCGCCCGCGACGCCATGGCCGCCTCGCTCGTCGAGCGGGACGACGAAATCGAGCTCGTCCTGACCGGCCTGGTGGCCGACGAGCACGTCCTGCTCGTCGGGCCGCCGGGCGTCGCCAAGTCGATGCTCGTGGACAGCCTCCTGCCCTGGCTGGGCGGGACCAGGTTCTCGTACCTGATGACCAAGTTCACCACCCCGGACGAGCTGTTCGGGCCGGTGGACGTGCCCGCCCTGCTCAAGGGCGAGACCCGGCGGGTCACCACCAACCGGCTGGCCGAGGCCGAGTACGCCTTCCTCGACGAGGCGTTCCGGGGCTCCTCGGCCGCCCTCAACTGCCTGCTCAAGGTCATGAACGAGCGGGTGTACGACCCGGGCGACGGGGTCGAGGTGAGGATCCCGCTCAAGCTCCTGGTCGGGGCCGCCAACACCTGGCCGGACAGCGAGAACGGGCAGGCGGAGTTGGGCGCCCTGTTCGACCGGTTCCTGCTCCGCAAGGCGGTGCAGCCGGTGAGGACCAAGGCCGGCTGGCGGAAGCTGGTCCAGGCCGCCGACCTGGCCCCGAAGATGCCGGCCCCGCTGGCCCCGGGCGACCTGGACAGGGCCCGGGCCGAGGCCCGGGCCCTGCCGTGGGCCGACCTGGCCTGGCAGGTGTACGAGGCGATCAAGGACGAGCTGGCCCGGGCCGGCGTCAAGCCCGGCGACCGGCGGTTCCGCAAGGCCACCGGGGCGGTCCGGGCGGCCGCCTGGCTGGCCGGGGCCGACGAGGTCCAGCCCGGACACCTCCTGGTCTGCCAGCACGTCCTGTGGGACGACCCGGCCGAGGGGCCGGCCAAGGCGGCCGAGATCGTCACCAAGAACGCCGACCCGGCCGGGGCCGAGATCGGCGAGCTGCTCCTGCAGGCCGACGGCGTCGTCGCCAGCCCGCTGCCGAAGGGGGACACCCGGGAGGCGGTCAAGCGGGCCACCCAGTTGCAGGACATCAAGGCCCGGCTGAGCGAGCTGGTCGGCCCCCGGGCCAAGACAGCGGCCGCCCACGTGGCCGAGCAGATCAAGGACTTGCACCGGCAGTCCCTCAAGGTGTAACGGAGACCGCCCATGTCCCCCGCCGAGGTGGAGGTGCTCCGGGCCGAGCTGGCCGGGGGCGCCGTGGTGTACGTCCGGGTCGGGCACTACTGCCCGAACCGGCACGAGCCGGGCGGCCACTACGAGGCCGACCGGTGGAGCCGGGCGGTGCGGGTGGTCCGCACCCCGGACGGGCCCAAAGTCCACACGGCCGCCGGCGACCTGTGCCTGGTGAGCCTGCTCAAGCCGGCCGACGTCGTGGTCGGCCGGCCCCTGTTCCCCCCGACCCCGGAGCCAGGATGACCGCCCACGCCGTGCTCGGTGTCCGGATCGACGACGACAAGCTGTGGGAGCTGACCCGGGAACGCGGCTGCTCCCACCCCCTGCCGGACGAGGAGGCCCGGTTCTGCTGCCGGTGCGGCACGCACGCCTGGATGACCGGCCGCAAGCCGATCGGCCCGGTCGACGCGCACGGCCAGCGGCTGGGCTCGCTGCCGCTGTTCCGGTCGGGCCAGTACGCCTACGTCGGCTGGCGGGTCAGCACCTCCAACGACACGCACAGCCACTGGCGGGACAACGGACACTTTCAGCGTCTACCGGCGGCGGGCGGGCCGCACCAAACGGGTGGCCCGGTTCCGGCAGTACGAGGACGTACAGACCTATTTCCGCCTCCTCTGCCCCATCGTCCAGCCCGAACACGACGGCGGGGTGTGGTACAAGACCGTCCGGGAACGCCTCCCCCAGTAACCGGCAAACCGCTTGGTGGACACAACCTACTACGAGGAAAGAGTCATGTTCGAGAAGGGCACGCCGGTGTTGGTGACGCCGAAGGCCGACGATCTGTTCATTCACGAGTTCAGCGGCACTGTGGTCGGCACCAAGTCCGATGGTGTGGTGACGGTGGTGGACGGAAACGGCGATCACTTCGACGTTGACGCCGACCAGTTGGTGCGTGAGTAACCGGCAAACCGCTTGGTGGTCACAACTCACGGAGCCGGTCATGCTGACGATCACCGACACCCAGGGCAATGTGACCACCACCCCCCTGCACCTCCACCAGTTGGCCTACCTGCGGGGCAAAGACTTGTCCGACGTGATGAAGTTCGGGGCTATGCTCGCCTTCTACGTGTCGGCGTGGAGCGGGGTGGAGTTCGACAACATCGCCACCGTGACCCTGGCCTAACCGCCAAACCGCTTGGAGGGGGCGACTTGTAAGGCCGGTTGACAGGCGGCCCGAGCACTCAGGTTGAGTGCGGCGTTCTGGTCGGCGTGCAGGGTGAACCCGCACGCCTTACAGGAGAACAGAGCTTGAGACTGGCGGTTGCCCTTCTCGCAGTGGCCGCAGACCGAGCAGGTCTGGCTGGTGTAGGCTGGGTCCACGAGGGACACGGCCACGCCGGCCAGGGCTGCCTTGTACTGCAGGCAGTGCCGGAGGTGGGCGAAACCCCAGTTGCCGAGGCGTCGTCGCAGCCGCTTGGAAACCGTTGGCTCGGTGCGTTCGCGGAGGCCCGTGAGATCCTCAAGGGCGAGGCCGTGACCGAGTGCCTTGGCGTGTGCGACGATCTGTTTAGCGATGGTGTGATTCACCCCTTTCTGAAATCGGGACTGACGGCCGGCCATAGTTTTGAGCTTGCGCTTCGCTCGCCGACTACCGCTGGAGGCAGCACGCTGGTACTGCTTACGGGCGGTCATCCGCCGACGTCGATTCCGTGTGACGACCTCTCCAGCGAAAACTTCTCCATCGGAGGTGACGGCCAGATTAGCGACGCCCAAATCGACGCCCAACCAGCCATCCGGTGTAGTCATCGAGGCTTCGGCTGCCTCGACTGTTACCAACAGGTAAAAGCAACCATCCAGCTCCACGAGGTCGGCTTCTCTTGTCTTCCCTTTGAGCAATTCGGTCTGTCTAGGTCCACACCGATACGAGACGCAAACGCGACCGGCCAGAGTCAGCAAGCTGACCGTCCCAGGTTTGAGCGTGAAACCGCGGGCATCGTAGGGTACGGCCCCGTCAGACCGGAAAATCGGGCACACAGCGGCGTCACGTGTGAAGGCCTCGACAGCCTTGCCGATAGCCCGGACGGCCGCCTGAGCCGGCAGATTGAATCGCGTCCGGAGATCACGGTAGACCAACCGGTGCAAGGCCGTCCTGCGAGTGGCCTTAGCCTCAAATCCTGTCGCTGCAGCGTACGCGGCCGCCGCATTGACCCCCTGCATATAGGCCCGCAACCCGTCCGCCTGCGCGGGGGTCGGCTTCAGGCCAAGTTGAACAGTCAACAACACCCACGCAACCTAGCGTTAACCCCGCAAAAGCGCCAGCTCAGTAGTTACGCGAACTCGGAGCTCGCAGTCTCCTCAGGGGCTTTGAAATGAGTGCGTCCGGCTACGTCCACGTTCACGTCGACCGGGTGGTCCGGGAGACCAACGCCGCCCTCCTACTGGAGGTCGACGGTGTGTCCGAGTGGGTTCCCAAATCACAACTCGCCGATCCGGACACTTACGAGGCCGGGGACACCAACCTGACGGTTTCGATGACCGAGTTCATCGCCCGGGAAAAGGGCTTCGAGGGGGAGGATTAAATGCCCGACACCGCCGACTGGTGCGTCCCCGCCACCTTCACCCGGGGCGGGTTCTCGCACGAGCGGAAGTTCCACGTGCCCGCCCCCGACGGGGGCACGTACACCGGGATCGCCCAGGTGTACCACTGCCTGGACGGCACCTTCCGGCCCCTGCCGGCCGAGGACCCTGGCGACGCTGAGGCCCTCGGCTACCTGGCCGTCCGACCGCTCGAGCCGGTCCTGCCCCACGGCCTGGTTCTGGTCAACTGCCCGGACGGCGACAACCTCGAGGTCGACACCGACCAGCTCCGGCCGGTCCCGAAGCCGGTCGACGACCTCCGGGTGCTGCGGCTGCACGCCGCCATCCTGGCCGCCCTGCCGTACATCCAGACGCCCCACGTCCGGGCCACCCTGACCCGGGCGGTCGAGGAGACGGGCGGGAGGGCCGGATGACCGCCCGCATCGTCACCCGCCGCCGCCGGGACCTGCAGGAGATCGACCTCGGCATCCAGATCAGCCGGGGTCGGTCGTTCTCCTTCAGCCTGCCCAAGGGTGTCCCGTACGACCGGGACGACGCCGACCGGATCGTGGAGGAGCTGGAGGCGATCACCCCGCCGCCGGACGAGATCCAGGAGCCGGTCGCGTCCGGCCTGGGCGACCTGGTGTGTGACAGCTTCGTCGTCACCTGGTGGGACTGCAAGCGGACGGACGACGACCTGCTCCTGGAGGTCGAGGACGCCGTCAAACGCAGCTTCGTCAACCGGGCCTGGCGGGTCCACGACGCCAGCGGCCAGGTCGAGAGCCGCCGCTGGCCCCGCGAGGCCGGCGACACCGACGGCCCGGCCAGCCTGTGGGCGGCCGAATTGGCCAACCGAACCCCCTGACGCCCGCCCGGCGTCCGTTCCCTGACTCCCAACCCCGGAAGACCCATGAACGACCTCGTCACGCTGACCCTGGCCCCGACCACCGCCCAGACCGAGGCCGACGACGGCTACCCGGCCTTCCGGGAGGCGCTCGCCGCCCGCGTCGCCAACCACCGGGGCCCGCTGTTCACCACCTCCGCCGACCCGGCGGAGCTGTGGGAGACGTTCCTGGCCCGGCTGCCGGCCGACAAGCGGCAGCACTACACCTGCCGGTGCTGCCGGAAGTTCATCGAGACCTACGGTGGGCTGGTGACGATCAGCGAGGTCACCGGCGACCACTGGCCGCTGCTGTGGAAGCCGGCCCTGGAGATGGGACCGCTGTTCGCGGTCATCGCCTCGTACCTGCACGAGGTGGTCGTCCGGGCCCGGGTGACCGGCGTGTTCCTGTCGAGCGAGCCGCTCTGGGGCACGCCCGAGACGACCAGCGTGCGGGGGCCGCACGCCGGGACCACCTGGACCCACCTCTTCGGCCGGCCGGCCGCCCCGCGGGCCGGGTCCGCGACCAAGACCGACTTCCAGGCCACGGCCGAGCTGAAGGAGGAGCACGACATGCTCGCCCGGGGGCTGGCCGAGTACGCCCGGGACCCGGTGGCCGAGGCCCTGCGGGTGCTCAAGGCCGAGGACGCCCTGGACCGGTCGGAGAAGACGGTCGGGGTGGCCGAGTGGCTGCTGGGGCTGCACGACCGGCTGGCCGGGGTGAAGGGCCGGCAGCGGGACAACCTGGTCTGGGCGGCGGTGGCGGCCGCCCCGCCGGGGTTCTGCCACGTCCGGTCGACCATGATCTCCACCCTGCTGGACGACCTCAAGGCGGGCCTGCCGTTCGACACGGTCAAGCGGCGGTGGGGCGAGAAGATGCACCCCCTGCGGTACCAGCGGCCCCAGGCGGCCCCAAGGCCGGGGCCATCGACCAGGCCGAGAAGCTGTTCGAGCAGCTGGGGCTGGCCCCGGCCCTGGCCCGGCGGTACGCCCGGCTGGACGAGGTGCAGACCACCCACTGGCTGCCCCCGGTGCTGCCGGCCGAGGCGAAGTCGGTGGGCGGCATCTTCTCGCACCTGCGGCCGTCGGAGCCGGTCACCCTCGGCAAGACCGAGCTGCCGGCGACCACGATGACCTGGGTGAAGTTCCTGGCCACGGTCCTGCCGACGGCCCGGACGATCGAGTGCCGGCTACCGGCCCGGGGGCCGTTCTTCGGCCTGCTGACCGCCGCCGACCCGGCCGCCCCGCCGGCCCCGCCCGCCCTGGTGACCGACCCGGGCGAGCGGACCGCCCACCGCCTCGTCCCCGGCGGCGTCCCCTGGTCGCTCTGGCGGTGGGTCATGGACCACAGCCTGGACCGCGACCGGTACGAGCCGATGGACGTGGCCTCGATCCAAGTCCTCCCCACCCCGGAGCCCGCATGCGAGCCTTCCACCGCGACGACCCGGCCGCCCGGGACCTCCACCTGTGGCACTTCTGCTACGCCCACGCCGCCGCCGAGCGGCTGTGCGACGAACGGCTGACCGAGTGGTTCGACCCGGACGAGCTGCCGGCCGGCGACCTGCTGGCGTTCGACGAGCCGATGCCGAGCCAACCCGGCGAGTACCCGGGCACCCTGTACGGCCGGCCGTGCGTGGCCGTCCTGGCCCACCGCCACGGCGACCGGACCTGGCTGTCCGGCCGGCTGGCCCTGCTCGACGACCCCGTGGGCCTGGCCCACGCCCGCACCCCGGAGGACTGGCGATGAAGAAGACGCTGACCGCCCGTCAGTTCGAGGTCGTTGGCGCCGCCCTCGATCTCCTGGCCCGGGAGCTGGGCAACAACAACTACCACTGGGAGAGCCGGCAGGACGGCACACCGCCCGACAAGCCGGAGCTCCTGGCCATCCTTTCCACCCTCGGCCAGGTGACCGATTTCAATGACGGACATTGACCTCGACCTAGAAGGCCGGAAGCTCGGCCCCGGCAGCCGCGGGGCCCTGCAGGACGCCACCAAGACCGCCCCGCCGTCGAAGTTCGCCCTGGACCTCGACCGCTGGACGCAGAAGGCCGGCGAGCGGCTGGCCCGGGAGAACCCGGACGGGGCCCTGGCCCGGCTGGGGCCGGAAGCGGCCGCCGACTTCTTCGGGGCCGCCTTCGAGCCCGAGCCGGCCCTGGCCGAGAACCCGCTCGACCAGAAGCGGGCCGAGTACCTGGCCGAGCTCCTCCAGACCCCGGACTACCAGGGGCTGCACGAGGACAGCCAGGCCGACCCCCTGATCTCGGAGATCGCCGCCGCCTCGCTGGCCCAGAGCTACGAGCGGCACGCCGAGAAGGACAAGGAGAAGGAGAAGCCCCCGCCGAAGGGCCGCAAGCCGCCGCCGGGCAAGCCCTCGCCTCCCGACCCGGAGAAGGAGAAGGCCGAGCTGGCGATGGCCTGTGCCAAGGCCGCCGCGGCCGCCCGCAAGGAGGCCAGGGACGCCAAGGACAGCCTGGACGCCCTGACCGGCGGCGGGGCCGGGGGCGACGGCGGCCCGGGCGGGCAGACCCTGGACGTGAAGAAGGCCGCCGAGCTGTACAAGCGGGTCCGCACCGACCCCAGCCTCAAGCGGATCGTCGACGCCGCCGGGGCGTTCCGGCGGCTGCTGCGGGGCCGGCGGCGGCAGAAGACGACGTTCGCCGCCGACGAGCGGACGGGCGTCGCGCCCACCGCCGACGTGCGGCTACTATTGCCGAGCGAGCTGGCCCGGCTGGCCGTCCCCGGCCTGCAGGCCGACGCCCTGCGGCGGCTGCTGGCCGGGCAGGCCCTGGGCTGGGACCGGGGCGGGGTGGAGAAGGTCGGCAAGGGCCCCGTGATCGTATGCGTGGACGAATCTGGCAGTATGACCGGGCCGAAGGTGGAATACGCCAAGGCCCTCGGCCTGGCCCTGGCCTGGCAGGCCAAACGCGAGAACCGCTGGTGTGCCCTGATCTCGTACTCGGGATCCACCGGTGAGCTGTTGTTCCCGCTGCCCCCGGGCAAGCCGTGGGACCAGGCAAAGGTGCTCGGGTGGCTGGAGCACTTCTTCTCCGGCGGGTCGTCCTGTGACCTGCCGGTCAAGGAGCTGCCCCGGATGTACCGGGACCTCGGGGCCCCGCCGGGCAAGACCGACCTCTTGATGGTGACCGACGACGAGCTCAACTTCCCGGCCGCCTGGCTGCCCCCGTTCCTCCAGTGGAAGAAGGAGGCCAAGGTCCACGCCACCGGGGTGGTGGTGGGCGGCCGGCGGGGCGGGCAGCTGTCGCTCCTGTGTGACACGGTGGTCCGGGCGGCCAGCCTGGCCCCCGACTCCGAGGCGGCCGCCGCGGTCGCCGACCGATTCGTTTGACCGAGGACGCAATGAGTCTGCCGTACGAACTGCCGGCCGGGGTGAAGCTGTGGGGCGAGGCGGTGTGCTGGAACACCCCCCACGGCAAGGTGTCGTTCAAGAAGATCCGCCAGGCCCTCGCCGACGCCGGCCTGGACCCCAAGGCGTGCAAGCCGCTGCGGATCCGGGACGCCTTCATCCGGGCGGCCAAGGGGATGCAGAAGGAGCGGCTCATCCGCCTGCTCGACCGCAAGGCCGGGCAGATGGTGTTCCAGCTCACGAAGGAGACCAAGGAGGAGGACGAGCTGGTCTACCGCAAGGAGGACCTGCTCCGGCTGGACCTGACCACCGGCAAGGTGGACGCCGACGACCCGGCCACCCGGCTCTTGGCCCAGACCCTGTTCGACGAGGCCGTCGACACCCGCACCGGGGCCGACATCTCCGGGGTGGTGCAGCGGCTGTTCAACAAGCAGGGCGACCTGTTCCCGATGCGGAAGTCCGGCGGGCTGTACCTGGCCCCGGGGGTCAAGAGCGACTTCTGCGACCAGGTGGAGAAGTTCCTGGCCCTGCTGGGCGGGGAGCTCCGCCGGTTCCCGGTGCCCGCCGGCACCCCGCACGGGGACGCCGCCGTCGACCGGACGGTGGCCGACGGGATGGAGACGCTCATCAACGAGTACCACGCCAAGGTGGAGAAGTTCACCTCGGACACCGGCCCCCGGGCCACCACCCGGGCCGAGGCCGACCTGAAGGAGCTGAAGTTCAAGCTGGAAGCCTACGCGGTGCATTTGGAGGACCGCCAGGCCGAGCTGGCCGCCGCCCTGGCGGCGGCCGAGGACACCATGCGGAGCCGGCTCACCGAGCTGGCGGCCGCCGCCTAGAGGCCGACATGGACTCCATCCAGAATTACCTGGGCGGCACCCCGAGCTGTCCCGTCTGCCGCGGCCCGGCCGACTGCCAGCACTGGATCGGCTGGACCGACGACGGCCGGACAGTCGAGCTGCGGTCGCATCCGCACGACCCCCCGCAGCCCCTTCTACCCAGCGACCACACGGTAAACACCGGGGTGACCACCCGGGTGTACCGGGACTGGGTGTTCTAACTGCGAGAAAGACATGACCGACCTGAACGACCCCGACCTGGACCCGACGGAAGCCATCCAGGTCGCCCTCTACCGCCGCTCGAAGGTGTGCGACGACGCCGTCGAACGCGAGTTGATGGCGGACATCTCCGAAGCCCTGGACGACCTGACGGCCGACAGCCCGGTCGGCCCGTGTGACACGGCCGACGACCTGTGCGAGGACCGCGGCCGGGCCGGCGACCGGCTCCGGGCGTACCTGGCGACTTTCCCCTGGTGGAAGACGGGCCACGCGGCCCGGGGGGTTTCATGACCCCCGACCGCAACCCCCGGTACCGGCTCCTGGCCGTCGGCCCGCAGTGCGACCCGGACGGCGGCCACCCGCTCGGGTCGTGGCGGTACGCCCTGTGTCACTGGCCGGGCTCGGCGGTCGAGCCGTTCTCGTCCCACCGGCTGTGGGACGACGGCTCAGGCCTGTCCGACGGCAACTACTTCCGCACGCTGCCGGCCGCCGCGGCCGACTGGCTCAAGCGGGTCGACACCTTCCTCAAGGCCGAGGACCGGGTGATCGGCCTCGACCCCCTCATCCCGGAGGTCAAATGACCCTCGAAACCGCCCTGGCGTTGCCGCCGGGCACCGAGCTGTACGAGGTGGTGTTCACCCGCACCTCGCACCGCGTCCGCGTGGCGACCACCGAGCCGCAGACCGACACGGACACCCTGGCCGTCCGGCTGCCGCCCGAAGACCGCCCCGACCCGACCGAGGAGGTGTATCACCTCGGACCGGGCGTGGTGGCCGGGCTGTTCCGGTCCCGCCGGGCGGCCTTGACCGACGCCGCGGCCGACCTCGGTTCGCGGTTGTCCTGCGTGCTGGCCGAGCTCGCCTCCCTCCCGGAGACCCCATGACCGCCGCCGAAGCGATGGCCCTGCCCCCGGACACCCCGGTGTACCGGGCGTTCTGGTCCGACGAGCGGGTCGAGGAGATCCGCTCGGTCCTGCCCCCCACCCAGGAGGGGCCGGGCCTGCTCCGCTGGCCCGACGGGGCCCAGCGGCGGTGGTACGCGCTCAACTACGACGAGCTGTACCACAGCCCCGAGCAGGCCCTCCACCACCACGTCCGCTGGCTGCGGGAGAAGGCCGACCGGCTGGCCGAGCTGGCCCGGAACCCGGCCACCCGGGAGGAGACCCCATGCACCGCGACCGCCTAGAGCGACTGGCCGCCCTGCTCGACACCGTTCCGGCCGACCAGTTCAACCTGCGGCACTGGGACTGCGGGACCACCGCCTGCGCCGTCGGCTGGGCGGCCCGCGACCCGGGGTTCCAGGCCGAAGGCCTGCGGCTGGTCGGCCGAGAACTCGGGCTGGTGCCTAAGTACGACGACGAAACCGGCATCTGGGCTGCTGAGGCGTTCTTCGGCCTCGGGTGGGACGTCACCTGCAACCTGTTCTTGTCCAGCCGTTACTGGGACGGCACCGACACCCGGCCAGACCAGGTCGCCGCCCGCATCCGCGAGTTGCTCGCCGCCGACTCCGCCCCGGAGCCGGCGACCTCATGACCGAACCGGACGACCCGGCGGCCGCCGAGACGGCCGCCGCCCTGACGGCCCGCTGGCGGCGGCTGCTGGACGCCTGCGAGGAGCTCTTGCGACTGGGCGAGCCCCGCACCGCCGCCGGCCTGGGCCGGTGCCTGAGCGGCCACGGGGCCGACGCCGACGCCGTGTCCGCCCCACTGCTGCTGGCCCAGCTCCGCGACGCTGCCGTCCTGGCCGGGGCGGTGCTCAAGGGGATGGCCGGCCTCAAGGCTGGCCGGCTGGTGGTCGACGCCCCGGCCGTCGTCGGCTGGGCCCGGGGCCTGGCCCCGCCGTACGACCCCCGGGAGCCGGACGACCCGGCGGCCTGGCGGGCGGTCGGCCTGGGCCCCCTGGCCGACCCGGCCGCCCCGGACGTGGTGCCGGCCGTCCGGCCCCCGGCCGGCTTCACCCCCCGGCCCCTACC
>JACCDG010384442.1_pt1 | contig 15199 bp, 16 predicted proteins | sample 7442471 | NCBI WGS metagenome assembly JACCDG01 (sample SAMN15323444, study PRJNA562643) | freshwater metagenome | isolation source: river surface water | place: USA:Blue River Watershed | collected 2017-08-17
CGCCGTCCGCGAGGGAGACGATGGTGCCGACGTTGGACTTGCCGGCGCGGGTATCAAGGCCGGCGATGGCTTTCTGGATCTGGTCGATCGCGTTGCTCATTGTGTTTGGTAAATCAGGTTAAGGTTGGCAGGAGGGGATCAGGAAAGGGACTTGGCGAGGTTGGCCAGGCGGAGGGAGGCCGAGAGGTCGGTCACGTCGTCGCCGACGCGGACGCGGAAGCCGGCGAGGAGGGCGTCGTTGCGACGGGCGACCGGGCGGACCGGGCGGCCGAGGACCTTGGCGAAGTGCGCGGCGATGGCGTCGGCGTCGGCCGCGGCGAGCGGGCCGGCGTGCTCGATGCGGGCCTCGCCCCGGGCGAGCTCGCGGCGGATGTTCGTGAGGTAGGCGCGGAGGAGCGGGCGCAGCTGGTGCGCCGAGCGGGACTTGGCCAGCGCGGCGAGCACGGCGCCGACGCGTTCGGACGAGACCGCCCCGCCTTCGAGGGAGAGGGCGAGGAGGCGCTTGGCTTCGGCTCGGACGGAGGCGGCGGACATCGGGGATGAAGCTTAGCGGGCGAGCTGCTTGACGGCGGCCTCGTTGAGGCGGCCGCGCGTGGCGTCGTCGAGCTGCTGCTCGAGGACCTTGGCGGCGGTCTCGACGACGAGGCGGGAGACTTCGCCGCGGACTTCGGCGAGCATCTTGACGCGGTCGGCTTCGATGGCGGCCTTCGCCTTCGCGATGACTTCGGTCTGGGCGGCGGTGGCCTCGGCCTTCGCGGCTTCGACGGCGGCCTTGGCGGCGTGACGGGCGTCGGCGAGGATCTTGGCGGCCTCGTCGGAGGCGGCGTTCAGCTTGGCGTCGGACGCCTGCTGGGCGTCGGCGAGGCGCTGGGTGGCGGCCTGGGCGTCGGCGAGGCCTTTCTCGATGAGGCGGTTGCGCTCCTCCATCTGGCCGAGCGCCGGCTTGATGGCGAAGCGGTGCAGGATGAAGGCGAGGATCGCGAAGTTGATGAGCTGGACCAGCAGGTGCGGGCCATCGACGCCGAAGCTGCCGAAGAGCGAGACGATATCGGCGACGGGGCCGTGGGCTTCCGAGGCGGCAGGGGCGGCCTGGGCGGCGGCCTTGGCAGGTTCGGCAGCGAGGAGGACGGAGAGGAAGGACATGGTGAGGACTTTGAAAGGGGGTGGGATGATCGGCGCTGGGAAAAGGGAAGTGGCGGGCCCCGGGAGGGGCCCGCCACGATGCCAATTACTTGGCGAGGAAGATCGCGTAGAACGCGACCGCTTCGGCGAGAGCCATGCCCAGGATGGACTGGACGAGGATCTTACCGGAAGCCTCCGGGTTGCGACCCACGGACTCGACGGCCTTGGCGCCGACGAGACCGACGCCGATGGCGGCGGCGAAGCAGCCGACGGCGGCGGGGAGGGAACCAGTGATTTCAGCGATGATCATGTGTGTTATTGTTGTTGGTTTCTTCTCGGCGGACCGCTTGGGGGACTCCCAGCAAATCACCCGCCTCGAAAGCGGAAGGTCAGTGGGCGTGCTCCTCGTCGTGGCCACCTTCGTGGTTGCAGATGAGGCCGATGTAGACGGCGGAGAGCAGGGTGAAGACGAAGGCTTGGATGAGGCCGACGAGCACCTCGAGCAGGCCGGCGATGGCCGGGATGACGTAGGGGGCGATGCCGCCGAGCGAGTGGATGAGGTTCTCGCCGCCGAAGACGTTGCCGAAGAGGCGGAACGAGAGGGAAATCAGGCGGAAGGCGATGGAGACGACCTCGATGCCGCCGACGCCGAGGAAGATGAAGCTGAGCAGGATCCACATGCCCCAACCGATCTCCTTGCGGTCGGCCTTGTTGCCGAAGAGGTCGAAGACGAGGACCCGCACGCCGGCGTAGCGCAGCACGAAGTAGGTCCAGGCGAGGAACGAGACGACCGACAGCGCGAGGGTGGTATTGAGGTCGGAGTTGGCCGGGCGGATGGCGTCGAGCCAGTGGCCGTCATGCTGATACTTGACCGTGCCGACACCGGGGAGCAGGCCGCTCCAGTTCATCAGCAGGATGAAGACGAAGAAGCCGCAGAGGAGCGGGAAGGTCTTGCCGATCATCTGCTTGCCGACGATCGGCTCGAGGGCGTCGCGGAGACCCTGCGCGAGGCCTTCGACGACCGCCTGGCCCTTGCCCGGGATCAGCTTCGGGGTGCCCACGGCCAAGCGCACGCCGACGATGATGAGGACCGCGATGATCCAGGTGGTCAGGATCGAATTGGAGATCGGGAAACCGCCGAGGGTGAACAGGTCGGTGGCGCCGCGAGACACGCCTTCGTGCTCGCCGGAGGCTTTGGCGAAAACGAGGGCCGGAGCGAGGAAGCCGATGAGGGAAAGAGGGCGCATTTAGACGCGGGAAAGGGATTGGTGAATGATTCCACGCAGGATGGTCAACCCTGCGAGTACCCCCTGCCCCAGAGTAAGCCCCCCTAGGCACCCCCTATTAGAAGTGCTAATTCAACCTAACCTTATGGTGAGAGCCGCACGATGCGCCAACTGTCTTTCGACAGGGTATAATGAAAGCGGTCATGGAGGCGGTTGGTGCGCCCCTGCCAGAACTCGAAACTCGTCGGAATTAGCCGGTAGCCTCCCCAATGCCGGGGCTTCGGGACCTGCCCTTCGGGGTACTTAGCCTTCAATTCGACCAACTTGGCCTCCAGGACCTGGCGATCGGCGATGATATCGCTCTGATCCGACGCCAAAGCCCCCAGCTGGCTCCCGTAAGGGCGCCGGGCGAAATAGGTGACCGATTCTTCTTCGGAAGTCTTTATGAGTGAGCCAGTTATGTGAATCTGTCGCTCCAGCGAAAACCAAGGAAAAAGGAGCGTGGCCTTAGGGTTCGCGGCGATTTCCGCCCCCTTCTTGCTAGCGTAGTTAGTGAAGAAAGAGAAACCACGCTCATCGGCCGCCTTAAGGAGCACGGTCCGGGAGGACGGGAATCCCTCCAGGCCGAGGGTCGACAGGACCATGGCGTTGGGCTCGACCACCCCGGCAGCCTTGGCCTGCTCGAACCAGGCTTTGAATTGGAGCAGGGGGTTGTCGATCAGCTCATGCCGGTCGATGCCGTGAGCCGCGTACTCTTTACGGAAGTCCGAGAGGTCCATGCCGCACCTTAAAGAAGGGCGGACATCCTGCAAGCGTTTGCCCCCTTCCCTCTCGCCAGAGTCGGAAGGAGGTTCAGTTTGGAAGACGTGAATCTGGTGCTCATAACCGAAAGCGAGGCGGTGGAAGGTTTCGCGGCGGACGACCCGCGCGCCCGGCACCTGCGGGAAACCGTCGGGCTCCGGCCGGGGAGCATCTTTCACGTCGGCATCGAGAATCAACGGCGTGGCCTCGCGACCATTGCTTCGCTCGAGCCGACGCTCCGTTTCACCGTCCAGTGGGAAGCCGTCCCGCAACCGCGCTTGCCGCTCACCGTCATCGTCGGTTTGCCACGACCGCAGACCGCCAAGAAACTGCTGCACGACCTGGCGAGTCTCGGGATCGACCGGATCGTTTTTTTCGAGGCCGAAAAAGGCGACCCGTCTTACGCCCAAAGTTCGCTTTGGCGGGATGACGAATGGCGCGAGCCTCTGCGCAAGGGCGCTGAACAAGCCTGCAGCGCTCACGTGTCTTCCGTCTGCCACCAACCCGACTTGGTATCGGCGCTCCGCGACATCGACAGGCAAGGCTGGAATGTGAACCTGGACCCTTACGTAGCCAGCGGCCCCCTCGGGGCCGCGGCGAAAAATTTTTCGGGCGGTTGCCTGGCGTTGGGGCCGGAGCGCGGTTGGTCGGACAACGAGCGGCGGGCCTTGGCGGACGCCGGGTTCACCGCCTACCACCTCGGCGACCGGATCCTGCGCGTCGAGACGGCCGCCGTGGCCGGAGCTGGCCTCATGCTGGCCGGACTCGGCGTCTGGCAGGAGCATCGCCCGCTGGGCGGCTGATCACTCGCCGGCGACGCGCACGAGGATCGACGCGGCAGGCTGGCCCTTGCCCTTGCCGATCACCTTCTTGAGCTTCCAACCCGCCGGCACGGGCACCTCGAAACCACCCGGCGCTTCGAGGACCACGCGGACGTGCGCGCCGGCATCGGCATAACTCACCGCCGTCGCCGCGATCTCCGCGCCCTGGGTCGGCCAGAGCTCCCACGGTGGGTCGGCGAAGACGAGGTCGAAACGGCCTTCCGCCACACCGGGCTTGGTCGCATCGCCCGTGATTTTGGTGAAAGGTAACTCGGGCCGGCCCATCGACTTCGCCACCGCGGCGGCGTTGGCCGTAAGCTCCGCGCCGATGCGCCGATCCACGCAGGTCGCGCTTAAGGCGCCACGGCTGAGCGACTCCAGCCCATACGCCCCGGTCCCGGCGAACAGATCGAGCACGACCGTGCCCGGGACAAACGCGGCCAAGGAATTGAAGACGGCCTCGCGGATATAATCCGTGGCAGGCCGCACGCCGCCGGCGGAAGGGACGCGGAGGGGAATGCCTCGGGCGATACCGCCGGTGATGCGCATGCCTGCAAGTTCACGCGGCGACGCGGAAGGTCAACGGCGTTCAGCGCCGAGGACCTGTCGCGCGGGCGACCAACAGGTGGTGCGACCACCGACCTCGGCGCGGACCAGCGGCTTCTTCGCACGCGGACAGCGGCCACCGTCCTGCCAGCGGTGATTGAAGAGCCAGGTATCCGGGGGATCCGACCAATCCCGCCCGATGACCGCCATCGCCTCCGCGCAGACCGCGCGGAGGGTCGCGTGCAGCTTGCGCACGGCCTTCGGCCCGAACGCGCCTGCCTTGGCCTCCGGGTGGAAGCCCGCGCGCCAGAGGACCTCGTCGGCCATCCAGTTGCCGATGCCCGGGAAACGCTCCTGCATCAGCAGCACCGCCTTGATGGCCGTCCGCGCGCGGCGGCGCAGGAAAGCGGCGACCAACCCGGGCGTGAACGCGTCGGACAGGATCGCGGGCGGGATCTTCGCCCACCATGGCGGCACGCCCTCGCCCTGCCAGAACTGGATCCGGCCGAACTGGCGCGGGTCGACGAAGACGAGCTCGCGCCCGCCGGCCATCGTCAGCTGAAAGTGGTCGTAGGGCGTCGGCTCGCGCTCCGCGTCCCCGGCCTCGAGCCGGCCCGTCATGCCGAGGTGCACGCCGAGCCAGGCGCGGCCGGCGAAGCGGAAAGCCATCTGCTTGGCCGCGGCGAAGGATTCGAGCAGCTTCGCGCCCGTGAGCGCCTTGGCGAGCGCCCGCGCGTCGACGCCGCGACCGACGCGGGCCTTCGGATTCAGGCGCACGCCGACGACCTTGCGCCCCAGGCCGGGATTCCAGCGCTTCCGGAAATACTCCACTTCGGCGAGCTCGGGCATGGTTCGGACTTCCAAAAGACGGGCTCCGGGCAAAACTGCAAGTCATGCCCTGCTTCCGTCTCCTGCTCCTCACGGTCGGCGCGCTCGCCGGCGCGGCCGATGTGGTAACGGCCGGCGCCGGCTCCTACCTCCGCGGCCTGCCCGAGGGCGCGAAGGGCCCGCCCGTCGCCCCGTTCGTGACGGCGGAGGTGAAGCGCCCGGTGCCCACGAACACCTGGTGGAGCTCGCTCGCCTGGCTGCCGCTCTCGGAGACCCTCTTCCCCCACCCGCTCTCCGCGAAGGCGACGAAGGACGGGCTCGCGCTGGGCTACCCGGGCGCCGCGATCGCGGCGAACGAGCACGCCATCATGGGTTCCTACGCCCTGGACCTGACGATCGGCCACACCGCGGTCGCCGAGTTCCGCGAAGCGCGCGTCGCCGATTGGTCCGACGCCACCGTGACCGCGCGCTTCGGTGAAAAGACGGCGGGATTCACCGTCACGCTCGGACACGGCCTGCCCTTCGTCTATTGCACTTATGACGGCGGCGCCCCCGTGGTGCGCTTCAAGACGGCCCCGAAGGTCATCCGGGACCACGGCGGCGAACTCGTCGTCCAGGTGGCCGGGCGCACCTACGGCCTCTACGCGCCCTCGAACGCGCGCTGGTCCGGCCAGGGTACGGTCATGCTCACCGCGGCGTTCGGCCAGGGCGCGGATGGGTTCAGCGCGGCGATCCTGCCCGACGACCGCCCCGCGACCCTCGACGCCTTCCGCGCCCGCGCGCACAACCACGTCACCCGGCTCGACGTCGCCGCCACCTTCGACCCGGCGACGCGCCGCGTGCGGGCGACCTGGACGCCGACGTTCGCGGTCAAGGAGGCAGGGACGCCGGGGGCGTTCTTCGCGCGCTACCCGCACCAGTGGCGCTCCGCCACCCAGCCCGCCCTGTTCACCTATGGGAGCGTCCGCGGACCGATGAAGGTCGAGGCGTGGACGCAAGGCGGGGCGGAAAGCTATGCGCTGCCGCCGCTCCTCACGGAACTGCCGGTCACGCCGAACGCCGACCGCGCTAAATTGCGCGGACTTCTCGCGCAGGACCTCGCGGGCACGCCGCAACTCCGCGGGGATACCTACTGGCTCGGCAAGCAACTAGGCAAATGGGCCTCGTTGCTCGGGCTGGCGGAGCAGTTGGGCGACGCGCCGGCCGGGGCGGAGTGCGAACGTCGCCTGAAGACCGCGCTGGAGAACTTCCTCACCGCCACCGTCGACGGGCGTGCGAAGAAGTCCGGGGAAGGCGTCTTCGCCTATGACCCGCGCTGGGGGACGTTGATCGGCTACCCCGCCAGTTTCGGCAGCGACGTCGAGCTGAACGACCACCATTTCCACTACGGCTATTTCCTGCGCGCGGCCGGGGTGCTCGGCCGACGCGATCCGGTTTGGCTCGCCCGCTGGCGTCCGATGGTCGACCTGTTGGTACGCGACATCGCCAGCGGCGACCGGGCGGACCCGCTCTTCCCTTATCTCCGCTGTTTCGACCCGTACGCCGGGCATTCCTGGGCGAGCGGCCATGGTCGCTTCGGCGACGGCAACAATCAGGAGTCTTCCAGCGAATCCATCAACGCGTGGTACGGGATGCTCCTCCTGGCCGAGGCGACCGGCGACACGCGGCTGCGCGACCGCGCGGCTTGGCTGCTCGCCACGGAGGTCGCCGCGATCGAGGATTATTGGTTCGACGTGCGCGGCGACCTGTTCCCGCCCACGTATCCGGTCGAGGTCGTGACGATGATCTGGGGTGGGAAGGGCGCGAATGCGACGTGGTTCGACGCCAACCCTCAGTCCCTGCATGGCATCAATTTCCTCCCGTTGACGCCGGGTTCGCTCTACCTGGGTCAGCATCCTGATTATGCCCGGCGCAACCATGCGGGTCTGGTGAAGTCGCTCGCGACCTTTCGTGCCAAACAGGCGAAAGGCCCGGCCCCAGATGCTCCTTTCAACCATTGGGCGGATATCTTGTGGATGCAGCAAGCGATGTTTGATGCGGCCGGGGCTCGCAAGGCTTGGGAGGGTCGGCCGGCCAATTTCAAACCCGAGGCAGGCAATTCGCTTTGTTTCACCGAAGCTTGGATCAGCGCGTTCGAGGCCAATGGTCCGCTCCAACCTGGATTCAATCAGACCAAACCCTGGGAAGCTGGTTATACAGGGAGCAGTCGGGACAAATAAGGCGTCTTCGGCATTTGCGCCTAGAGGTAATTCCGTCTTTCAAGGTGCGGATTTCCTACCCGCGCCGAAGGCGCGTCGAAAAAATTTTCGCTGACAATAAATCATCCTGCGGGCTTGATGCCGCTCATGCATTCCGCCGCCCCGACGCGCTACGCCGACGCCGCCTTCCAAGCCCGTTGCGGGCGCTCCGGCCTGCATCTCCCGAAGATCGCGCTCGGGCTCTGGCATAACTTCGGCAGCGTCGACGACCCGGCGGTGGCGCGGGCGATCGCCTTGCGCGCCTTCGACCTCGGGGTGACGCACTTCGACCTGGCCAACAACTACGGTCCCGTCCCCGGCTCGGCGGAGGAGACATTCGGCCGGATCCTCCGCGAGGACCTCGGGGCCTACCGCGACGAGCTGATCATCTCGACCAAGGCCGGCTACACGATGTGGCCGGGCCCGCACGGCGACTTCGGCTCGCGCAAGTACCTGCTCGCCTCCCTCGACCAGTCGCTCAAGCGGATGGGGCTCCCCTACGTCGATATCTTCTACAGCCACCGCCGCGACCCGCACACCCCGATGGAGGAGACGATGGGCGCAGTCGCCACCGCCGTGAAGTCGGGCAAGGCGCTCTACGCGGGCATCTCGAACTACAACCCGGCGGACACCGCCCGGGCCTGCGCGATCCTGCGCGACCTCGGCACGCCTTGCGTGGTGCACCAGCCCAAGTACAGCCTCTTCGAACGGACGCCGGAAGCCGGCTTGCTCGACGTGGTGGAGAAGGAGGGCCTCGGCTGCGCGATCTTCTCGCCGCTCGCCCAAGGGCTGCTCACGGACCGCTACCTCCAGGGCATCCCGGCCGACGCCCGCGCCGGCAAAGCGCACGGCTTCCTCCGCCCCGAGCAGATCGACGCGGCGAAGCTGGCGAAGGTGCGCGCCCTCGGCGAGATCGCCCGCGAACGCGACCAGCCCCTGGCCGCGATGGCGCTGGCGTGGACCCTGCGGGACCGGCGGGTGACGTCGGCCATCATCGGGGCCAGCAAGGTCAGCCAGCTGGAACAGTGCGTGGCGGCCGCGAAGTCCGCGCCGTTCACCTCCGACGAGCTCCGCCGCATCGACGCCCTCACGCTCGGGTGATACTCCGGGGTTGTCCCGGACCGCGGACCCGCCAACTGTGGCCCCATGTCCGCCGGCCCCGCCGCCCTCCCCTTCAAGATCAGCGTCCTTGTCTTCCTCCGCGACGAGGCGGGGCGGCTCCTGCTGCTGCAGCGGACCAAGGCGCCGAACATCGGCTGCTGGAGCCCGCCGGGCGGCAAGCTGGAGATGGCCCTCGGCGAATCACCCTTCGAATGCGCCGTCCGCGAGACGAAGGAGGAGACCGGCGTCGATATCGCGACGTCCGACCTGCATCTCTTCGGCATGGTGTCGGAGAAAGGCTACGAGGGCCAGGCGCACTGGCTGATGTTCCTCTTCGATTGCCGCCGCCCGCTCCGCGGCCTGCCACCGACCATCGACGAAGGGCGCTTCGCCTTCTTCACCCGCGCGGAACTGGCGACCACGCAGGTCCCCGAGACCGACCGCACCTTGATCTGGCCGGTGTGGGACGAGCATCGCCGTGGGTTCGTCGCCTACCGCGCCGAGTGCGATCCCGGGGCGCCGCTGCGCATGACGATCGAGGAGACCCAGGCCCGGCCCAACCTCGACTGACGATGGACGCCGCGGGCGCAGAGGCCGAATTCAAGCGGACGAACCGTAAGCCGGCCTACCCGATCGGCGAGGCGCTCCGCACCTACCTCGCCCGCGAGGGCCGCGAGGTGCCGCTGCCGGTCACCTACGCGCAACTCCGCAACTTCACCGCGGCCATGCCGCTGCTCGAGCGGGGCAAGGACACGCTGTGGGAGACGGTCGCCTACCCGCGCGACGAGATGGACCGCCTCTCCCAAGGCCTCCTGGAGACGTACGCGCTGCTGCGCGGCGAGGGCGGCATGAAGGTCTTCAGCCACGTCTACGTGGACCGGGTCGACTTCTGTTCCTTCGGCAACTCGCAGCCCTTCCGCGTCCGGATCGTCAACGCCTACAACGAGAACCACGATTACTTCTACGTGAAGGTCGGCGACGCCTCCCGCGTGTGCGGGCTGGAGCTGGAGCACCTGCTCTCGCCGAACCGCATGCTCTACCTCACCTGGGGCGAGACGCTGGTCGAGGAGCACGTGACCGGTATCCCGGGGGACATCTTCGCCACCGGCTGGCTCGAGGCCGGCCAGCACCACCCGGTGCGCCTCGCCAAGGAACTGATCAAGTTCGAGGAGCGCTGCCTCGTCCGCCTGCTCGGGGACATGCGGGCCTACAACTTCGTCATCGCGGTCACGCCGGATTTCGACGCCACGGCGATCCGCGTCCGCGCGATGGATTTCGACCAGCAGTCCTACGACGGCCGCCTGCGCTTCTACCTCCCCGGGTCCTTCAAGGAGAACCGCCCGTTCGCGCAGCTCTGCGCCAAGCACATCAACGCGGCCTCCGCCGCCCAGTATCGCCGCGAGGAGCAGTCCCTGATCCACCGGCGCCACCTGGCCGCGCCCGACCGGGTCAAGGACCTGCTGGCCGCCATGCGCGCCAACCCCTTGACCAGCCCCGAGAAAGCCCGCGAACTGGCCGAGGGGCTGGCGGAATACCACCGCGACCCGGCCTTCCGGCAGGAGACCGACATGGCGGGCCTGATCGAGGCGAGCCTGGCCCGGCTGGACCGGGTGCTGCGCTCCGGATAGTAATCGCTGGACAGGGGGTTCACGGAGCCGACATTCTCGGAAGCCTGCGATGAGCGACTCCCTACGGCATGAATGCGGCATTGCCCTGGTCCGGCTGACGAAGGACCTGAAGTGGTACCAGGAGAAGTACGGCTCGCCGCTCCACGGCTTCAACCAGCTGTTCCTGCTCATGGAGAAGCAGCACAACCGCGGCCAGGACGGCGCGGGCATCGGCTGCGTCAAGATCGGCGCCGAGAACGGCGAGGCGTTCCTCTTCCGCGACCGCGAGATCGGCGCGCAGGGCCTGACGCAGATCTTCACCCGCCAGATCAAGACCTACGCCGACCAGGTCCGCGAGGGCGTCATCGTCCCGGAGTTCCCGGAGACGGTGAAACGCCACTTCGACTTCGGCGGGGAGGTCCTCCTCGGCCACCTCCGCTACGGGACGTCGGGCAACTTCGATTCCGTCTCGTGCCATCCTTACGCCCGCAAGTCGATCTGGCCGACGCGCAACCTGCTCGTCGCCGGCAACTTCAACCTCACCAACACCTCGGACCTGAACAGCTCGCTGACCGAGCGAGGCGCCCACGTCATCTACTCCACGGACACGCAGTCCATCCTCGAGGAGATCGGCTTCTGGCTGGACGAGGAGCATGACCGGCTCTTCAAGGCCTTCAAGGATCAGGGCCTGAGCGGCATGGCGGTGCAGGCCGAGATCTCCAAGCACCTCGACGTGGGCAACGTCCTGCGCAAGGCCGCGAAGAACTGGGATGGCGGCTACGCGATCGCCGGCCTCATCGGCAACGGGGACTCCTTCGTGCTGCGCGACCCCAACGGCATCCGCCCCTGCTGGTACGTCCGCACCGAGGACCTCTTCGCCGTCGCCTCCGAGCGCGTCGCCCTGATGACCATCGTGGGCGTCGCGCAGGAGGACGTGCAGGAGCTCCCGCCCGGCCACGCGCTCATCATGAAGGCGGACGGCCGCCACTCGGTCGAGGTCGTGCACGCGCCCGGCGAGCGCCGGCACTGCTCCTTCGAGCGCATCTACTTCTCGCGCGGGAACGACCCCGAGATCTACGCCGAGCGCAAGGCGCTCGGGGCCGCGCTCGCCGACGAGGTCCTGGCGCTGATCCAGGACGACCATCAGCACGCGATCTTCTCCTACATCCCGAACACGGCGGAGATCGCCTGGTACGGCCTGATGGAGGAACTCCGCCTCCGCCGGCGCTCGCAGGTCCGCCGGCAGCTGGTCGAGGCGCAGCGGGCGGGGAAGCTCGACGAGGCCACCATCGACCGCCTCGTGCTCGGCGGCTGGCCGCGCGGCGAGAAGGTCGCCCACAAGGACGTCAAGCTGCGCACCTTCATCTCCCAGGAGAAGAACCGCATGCAGATGGCCTCGCACGTCTACGACATCTCCTACGGCACCGTGAAGGAGGGCGACACCCTGGTCTGCGTCGACGACTCGATCGTCCGCGGCACGACCCTGCGTCAGTCGATCCTGCGCATCCTCGCCCGCCCGAACCCGAAGCGCATCGTCATCGCGTCCACGGCGCCGCAGATCCGCTACCCGGACTGCTACGGCATCGACATGTCCGAGATGGGCAAGTTCCTCGCCTTCCAGGCGGCCGTCGCGCTCTGCAAGGACCGCGGCATGAACGACCTGCTGCGCGAGGTCTACGAGGACTGCGTCGCGCAGGCGAAGCGCCCGACCGCCGAGATGCGCAACCACGTCAAGCGGATCTACGATGCCTTCACCGAGCAGGAGATCGCCGCCAAGGCGGCCGAGCTCGTCTACCCGGTGAAGTCGGGCTGGAAGGGCGAGCTGGTGCTGGTCTTCCAGAAGATCGCGTCGCTGCACCGGGCCTGCCCGACGAGCCGCGGCGACTGGTACTTCACGGGCGATTACCCGACCCCGGGCGGGCTGGGCGTGCTCAACCGCGCCTACATGAACTACTGGGAAAAGCGCGAAGGTCGCGCCTACTGATCAGGCGTAAAGCCGGTACGGCGCCGTGCGGGCCCGGAAGGATGCCGCGTCGGCATCCCACTTCGCCATCCAGCGGGGCAGGTCGACGCGGGCGCCCTTCTGGCGCAGCTCCTCGAAGAAGGCCTCGCTACCGGTGTGCTTGATGAAGAGGTCGCGCTGCGTCCCGGTGGCGCGCGCGAACGGATTGCTCGGATCCCAGAGGCAGCTCTGGCGCATCATGTGCAGGGAGATCGCGCACGGCTTGAACCGGGCCCAGTCGGAGACGGTGGTGTAGACGCCCTGGGTGCCATCGGCCAGGGTGCGCGGTTCCAACGTCAGGCCGGGCACGGCCTGGCCGAGCGCGGCGACGATCTCGGCCGCCTTGCGCCGACCGGCGCGGAGGAAGCGGAACGGCTGCTGGCCGGCGGCGCCGTGCGTGAACTCGCCGAGCTGGCAACCCAGCCCGGTCATCGCGTAGCCGAGCGCGGCCTGCGGCGTGGCGATGAAGGGGGACGTCGGCACCCAGGTCAGGCCGGTCTGATCCCAGGTCCGGGCGCGGGACCAGTTCCGCAGCGGGATGACCTCGAGCGAGCCGCGGCGGCGCGTGGCCTCGTCGAGTTCGAGGACGCCCGGGGTCGCGACCGCCCAGCGGGCGATCTCGCCGATGGTGAGCCCATGCACGTAAGGCATCTCATAGGAGCCGACGTAGCTGCGCCACTTGCGGTCGAGGAACGGACCGTCGACCTTCTCGCCGCCGAGCGGGTTGGGGCGGTCGAGGACGATCACGCGGATCGGGCGGGGCATCGAGAAGCAGGCCTCGATCACGAGACGCAGGCAGCTGATATAGGTGTAGGAGCGGGAGCCGATATCCTGGAAATCGACCACGACGACATCGAGGCCCTCGAGCATCTCGGGGGTCGGGCGACGCGTGGCGCCATAGAGCGAATAGACCGGCAGGCCGGTGCGCGCATCCTTGGCGTGCTTCACCACGATCTCCGCCGCGGCGGTGCCGTCGATGCCGTGCTCCGGCCCGAAGAGCTTGGTGAGGCGGACGCCGGGCGCGCGCGCGAGGACGTCGGCCGTGCGTTGCCCGGCGCCATCGCGGCCGGCGCGGTGCGTGACGAGCCCGCACCGGAGACCCTTCAACGCGGCGAAGCCTTGCGCGGCGAAGGTGTCGATGCCCAGGACGGTCCGGCCGGTCGGAACCGGCGGTTTCGGCGTCGGCGTCGCCGGTGCGGCGGGCCCGACCGCGCCACCGCCGGCTCCGGACGAACAACCGGCGAGGAAGGCGGCGCCCAGCGAGGCCAGGGCGGAGTGACGGACGAAGTCGCGGCGATCCATGGAAAGGTAAGCCCGCCCATCCTTCCCCGAATCCGGGCGGGTTCAAAGGTTGATTTCGATTTTCTCGGGCGGCGAAAATCCGTTTGCAGGCGAGGCGGGGGCGGACAGCGTGCTCCCATGCGCGTCGCCCTCCTTGGCTCCGGTCGCGGCTCCAACGCCGAGGCGGTCCTCCGCGCGCAAGCCGAAGGCCGTCTCGGCCGCGCCCAAGTCGTCGGCCTCTGGTGCGACGTCCCGACCTGCAAGATGCTGGACCTCGGCCCGAAGTACGGCATCCCCGCCCGGTTCCTCGATACCGGCCCGTTCAAGACCAAGTTCTCGCCCGAGCGCGAGCAGGCCTGGGCGGACGACCTGAAGGCCGCCGGCGTCGACCTCATCGTGCTCGCCGGCTTCATGCGCGTGATCAAGGCCCCCTTGCTCGAGGCGTTCGCCGGACGCATCATCAACCTCCACCCCAGCCTCCTGCCGGCTTTCCCCGGGCTGGACGGCATCGGCCAAGCCTGGCACGCCGGCGTGCCGGAAAGCGGTTGCACCGTGCATTGGGTCAACGCGGAGATCGACGGCGGCGCCCACCTCGGCCAGAGCCGGGTCGCCCGCGCGGCGGACGACACCCTGGAGTCGTTCGCGCAGAAGATCCACGCCGCCGAGCATGCGCTGCTGCCCGCGGTGATCGCCCGCCTGAGCGAGACCCTTCCCCGATGATCGAACTGAAGTGCCCCATCCACGAGGACCTGGTCCAGCCGCTGGAGGACCATTTCTGCGAACTGACCCGCTCTTCGTGGATGCTCTTCCATGAGGGCCCCGGGAAGCCGCATTTCGTGATGGGCTACTTCGAGACCAAGGCCGAGGCCGACGAGGCCTGGACCGACCTGCGGAAAGCCTTCAAGAAACTGCCGGACACGTACGAGTCGACGACCCTCGCCGACAAGGACTGGAAGGAAGCGTACAAGGAGCATCTCAAGCCCTGGGACCACGGGCGGCTGCACTGGGTGCCGGCCTGGATGCGCGGGCGGTACGCCGTGCCCGCCGACGCCGCGGTGATCTGGTTCGACGCCGGCCTGGCCTTCGGGACGGGCGACCACCCGACGACCCGCCTGTGCGCCATCCGGATGATGGACTTCCTCGCGACGCATCCCGCCGCGACGGTGTCGATGACCGACGCGGGCTGCGGTTCCGGCATCCTCGCGCTTTCCGCCGCCCGGCTCGGCTGCGGCCGCGTGGCCGGTTTCGACCGCGACCCGGAATCCGTGCGCGTCAGCATCGCCAACCGCGTCGACAACGGTTTGGCCGACGAGGCCGCGGTCTTCCACCACGCCGGGCTCGAGGAGGGCTTCAAGCTCACCGGCCGCGCCGACGTCGTGCTGGCGAACATCATCAGCGACGTGCTCTGCATCTACGCCGACAACCTGGTCGACTCGGTCAACCCCGGCGGGGTGCTGGCCTTGAGCGGGATCCTCGCCAAGGAGCAGGCGGCCGTGCGGGAGCATTTCGAAGCCAAGGCCAAGGCCGCCTGGGGCGAGGCGACGACGACCGACGGCCGGGTGATGGGCGAATGGAGCGACGTCGCCCTGTTCCGCCCGCTCTGAACCGCGGAGGAAGGTTGCGGGTC
>JACCDG011384368.1_pt1 | contig 15198 bp, 21 predicted proteins | sample 7442471 | NCBI WGS metagenome assembly JACCDG01 (sample SAMN15323444, study PRJNA562643) | freshwater metagenome | isolation source: river surface water | place: USA:Blue River Watershed | collected 2017-08-17
ACACACCTGCATTCGCTGAGTATGTGGCTAAGTTGGTCAAGGGTGATAAGACTGTAAAGGTTAACGCTGATGCAATCTACCCACATGACGTGCTGAAGGGCATCGCGCACGCCTACAAGAGTTTTGACAAGACCGAAAAGGATCATGTCAAGGCACAGTGGGACGCTCTGCCAAACTACGTTGGGGATGCTAGCATCCTTCCTATCGTCGACGTTAGCGGGTCTATGACTTGTGCAGTTGGTGGTAGCGGTGCAACTCGTTGCATCGACGTAGCAGTTGGTCTAGGTCTATACCTAGCGGACAAGAACAAGGGCGTGTTCAAGGACACATTCTTGACCTTCTCCGACAAGCCTGAACTTGTTACTCTAAAGGGTGACATCCTTCAGAAACTTGACCAAATGGTTAAGAGCAACTGGGAAATGAGCACTAACCTGCATGCCGCTATGAACAAGATTCTTAGCGTTGCAGTTAAGAACTCTGTTCCTCAAAGTGACATGCCAAAGATGTTGCTGATCTTGTCAGACATGCAGTTTAACCAATGCGCCCGTTTCGACGACAGCGCAATGCAAATGATCGAACGCAAGTTTGCAGATGCAGGATACACTGTACCACAAGTCGTGTTCTGGAACCTAAACAGTTCTGGAAACGTGCCTGTAAAGGCTGACAAGAGTGGCGCGGCACTGGTTAGTGGATTTAGTCCAAGCATCATGAAGGCTTTGCTTTCCGCTGATCTGGATCAGTTCACTCCAGAAGGTATCATGATGAAGACCGTAATGGTTCCTCGTTATGACCTTAACTAAAAAGTATCAACTTTTGAAATAGCACCTTCGGGTGCTATTTTTTTGACTTGATAAATCTAAGATAAATTATTATATGAAAACACTAATTTTAACCTTATTACTAACATTATGCTCGGCAGTATATGCACAATCCAAACCTATAAAAATAATTGTTGGATTCCCTCCGGGCTCAACCACTGATACTTTAGCCAGATTAATTTCTTTGGAGATGTCTAAAAAACTTAATCAATCTGTTATCGTAGAAAATAAACCAGGGGCTGCTGGGCAGTTAGCAAATGTTTCTGTTAAACAATCAACGCCGGACGGCAATACCTTATTGATGACCATTACGGCAACAATGTCGGTATTTCCGCATCTTTATAAAGATAAATTGCTGTATAATCCGTTCACTGATTTTGTACCAGTTGCTCATGCAAGTAACTTTCAACTTGGTGTAGGAGTTATTGCTGATGCACCGGTATACAATTTAAAGGACTACATTAAATGGGTCAACTCAAATCCAAATTATAATGGATTGTATAGTACACCCGGTCCGGGAACTATTCCGCATTTCTTCATGGAGTCTGTGGCTAGAGAAACTGGTATCAAAATCACTCATGTTCCTTATAAGGGCACAGCACAAGCCATGCAGGCATTACTGGCAAAAGAAATACCTGTTATCGCTACTCTTGTGCCAGATGTTTACACACTTGCCAAAAGTAATAAGGCACGGTTAATTGCAGTAGCAGGCGAGCGAAGAAATCCTAGTTTTCCAGATGTTGAAACTTTTAAAGAAAATGGATTTAACTTATCAGCAGTATCTTGGTATGCATTTTATGCACCAGTTGGCACACCACCAGATAGAGTCACACAACTTTCAAATCTCATAATTGACATTGTTAAAGATCCAGAAATGTCTAAAAAATTAATAGACATGGGATTAGAACCAACTGGACATGATGGCAATAGATTGAAGTCAATAATGAAACAAGATTTTGACCACTGGGGCGGGATCATTGCCAAATCAACATTTAAAGTAGAGTAAGTTGAACTATGCAGGTTTTTCGTTATTTAGATATTGACGATCATCAAATTGTTTCCGAGAAACTGTATCGCTATATAGAAACGGAAACTGATATTCTAACAAAAAAATGGGCATGGACTACTTTACAAACAAATGATATTTTAAAACACATTCCTGAATTAGAACAAAAGTTACAACCTTTTAATTTTTCAAAAATATATCAAATCAGTATAATTTACAGATCTCCTGGGGTACAAGGGCCGCCGCACATAGATAGTAAGAAATTAGTTCGAGCCCTATGGCCTGTAAAGAACTGCGAAGGTTCTTTTACTAAATTTTTTGACCTAAATGGAAATGATGTAATTTCAAAATTGGACGACGAGGGCAACTCATACTTACATATAGAGGCAAAAAATCCTATGCCAGAAATACATGCAGTAGAACTAATTCGTCCAATAGTTTTTAATACAGGTGTACCGCATGGCGTTTATACAAATCCCAAGTTGACAGGACCTAGAATATCTGCTACAATAGCATTTGTACAGCAACCAAAAGATTTTTTGCAGTTTTAGGAGGCTAAAATGCCTTGGATTCAAAATGTGTCATTGTCAGACATAAAAAAAGGACTGCACATTGATGCGGGCGAAAATTCCATGCTGATCCAAATTTGTGATCTAGGATATGCTTTTCCTACGCCGAGATACAAATTTAAAGAAGTTCATCAGTTTGAGTTTTTGGACATAGAAGAAAAAGATTTTGCCCTTGATGAGGCCATGCGGTGTAGTCAAGAGCAGGCCAATGAGTTGGTCCGCCTACTGCAACATGCATTGGCTAATAGAATGAATGTGATAGTTCACTGCCATGCAGGTGTTTGTCGAAGTGGTGCAGTCTGCGAAGTTGGTGTTATGATGGGATTCGATGATACAGAATATTTTCGCAGTCCTAATCTGTTGGTCAAGCATCGTATGATGAAGGCCTTGGGTTGGACCTACGATGAAAATGAAAAGCCTAATCTTGATGATTGGCGTACTTATAAACCTAATGTTTAAGAAAGGAGGGCAATATGCCGAGCGTATTTTTAGTCAGCGACACGCACTTTGGTCATACCGGTGTTTGCCGCTTCACAAGGGATGATGGGGTTACCAAGTTAAGGCCCTGGAACAGTCCTGAGGAAATGGACGAAGCCATGATCAAGGCTTGGAACGAACGAGTCAAGCCTACAGACAAGGTTTACCATTTGGGCGATGTTGTTATTAACCGTAAGGCTTTGCCTACGTTGGCTCGTTTAAACGGTGACAAGGTTTTAATTCGCGGCAACCACGATATCTTTCGTGACACAGAATATGGACAGTATTTCCGTGAATTACGTGCATACCACGTTATGAACGGTTTGATATTAAGCCATATTCCTGTTCATGAAGCCAGCATGGGTCGTTTTGGCACTAACATTCACGGACACTTACACGCAGGTCGTGTCAAGAAGGCTCGCGGTGTTGATGCTAGAACAGGTGAAGTTTTATACAGCACAGAAAACGATGTTCGTTATCACTGCGTCTGTGTAGAACAAACACCAGACTTTGCTCCTATCTTATTTGAAGATGTGTTAAAGCGCATTACAGAAGAAGGTGGAGTAGTTGGCTTCCGCAACGGTAATGGGGTATTAATGTAATGCCTAAATGTTATCAACTTATAGGAGTACCAGGTAGCGGAAAATCTACCTGGGTTTCTAATCAAGATTGGACTTCTACTTGCAACATTATATCAACAGACTATTGGGTAGAAGAAGAAGCCAAACGACTAGGCAAAACCTACAGTGAAATCTTCACAGACTATATGCCTAAGGCTGTGGATCTAATGGTGGCTAATGTTGTTTCGGCAAGAGAAATGGGTAATGATATTATCTGGGATCAAACCAGCACCACAGTAAAAAGTAGATTGAAAAAGTTTAACATGCTTCCTGACTACTATCATATTGCCGTAGTGTTTAAAACTCCAGACCACGAAGAACTCATGCGTCGATTAACTAGTCGATGGGACGATGGCAAAATTATCCCGGAACATGTCGTTGCCAGTATGATCGCTGGCTGGGAAGAACCGACTGAAGCAGAAGGGTTCAAAGAAATTTGGTATACTTAATTTAGTACATAACTACTATATGAATAAAAATCAAATTGATCCTAAGGCCTTTTGGAACAAATTGACCAAACCTATCAGAGATCCGCATATCAATAATTTGATTAGTCAACTGGGTATTGATGATGTTAGCCATTATGACAAACAGTTTACATTTTCAGAAAGATTACTTCACAAACAAAAATTAACAACAGAATTTTGCAAGTGGGTATCTCCCTTCTTTTCAGGACTAGAATCCTTTAGTGAAAAATATATTTGCAACGGAAACACTGATGCAATTAATCATGTGTTTTTGCAAAAAAGATTTAATAAAGTTTATACCTTAGACAATGAGTATTCGTATTATGGATACTTGTGTCAACAATTAGGTATTGAAAAAGTTATTTTCAATGCTAACAGCATAGATAAGATAACTCAAGATGACATTGTCTTTATCAGTATTCCTAATTCATATGACGGATCAATTGGTAAACGAAGTACAATAGTACAGCAGTTGCAAGAAAGAAATATTAATTTGTTTATTGATGTGGCCTACTGTGGATTAACCAGTCCATTTAAAATTCATATTGCAAATACCAGTAATACCATATTTGCATTTTCATTTAGTAAGACGCTAGGATTAAGTTTCAACAGGATAGCAGTATGTTTTGCCAATAGGCCTATTCCTGGTTTGGAAGTTATGAATAAGATAGGATATGTAAATCTTAGCGGAGCCAGAATTGCCACACACCTAATGAAAAATGTTGATTGCGATTACATTTACAAAAAATATATAACACAGTATGAACAAATATGCCAGACTAAGCAGTTGTCTGTAACGGATTGTATATTGTTTGCGCATGACAGCAACAAAGAAAAGTATTGTGTTACTGATCAATATGCGTTACATTAATCATCTTAAATCAGACATATATCCTTTAAAGACAGGATTTAGATTCCCGCCAACTCATTCTATTAAGAACAAAGATATTTGGCACCTATATCCCAAGTACGATACAGCATCGATTTGTAGTCAAGAATTATTAGATTTTTTATCAACACTAGGACTTGTTCCTGTGGCCGGATGTTTGCTATTTTTCGCACCCGCTAAGAAATACTTAACTATACACAGCGACGGTGACGGCAATCCCAATATTTGGGCATTGAACTGGACCTTGTCAAAAACAAAACCTTCCATGATATGGTATAATCCTATCACTGACGGATCGTACAATACCGTGAATGAAACTACGACCCCAACTACATTCATACAGTATAGTCTTGATCAAGTTCGAGAAGTACACAGAGAGGCCATACTGTCGCCAAGTCTGGTGAACATTGGTTTGCCGCACAGTGGATATAATGACACTGATGAAGATGCTTGGCTGTTCAGTGTAAGATTTAAAAATAAACTTACTATTGATCAAGCCTACGAACTATTTCAAATCAATCAACTTGTTTAAATTGACCTATGACGTTTTGTCCTATGTATAAGACGTTCTGTAGGCATTCTGGATTATGATAATCGTTACAGATCCAAACAGGTTTTTCATAGACATAAGATTCAATCTGTTTTGAACCAATAGTATTGCTTAACTGCTTCAGCGTATTCACGTACCCTAATTTCCTAGTCACTATAGCAGTTTTAAAACCCGATATATTTTTGCAAAATTCTAGTTGTTGTTCAACCATGTCTGCCCAATACGATTCAATTTTTTTGGTAAAACTTTGTGTAGGCTGTGGTTTAAAAACTCTATTCAGTATTCTATAAACACCTGTTGGCCAGTAGTCTTTTCTAGCAATTGAACTACACAGTAAGATTTGATCATTTTCAAAACTCATACTACAAGCCAGTATTTCTTTTGAATTGAAATTTTCTGCATAATTACATGATAGCGGATGACTAGAATTTGCTATTTGATTTCGAGCATGATCAAACTTTTCTTGTAGTAATTGATCTGCGACCCATGTTTTTGTACTTGCCATATAAATGAATAGTTTTGAACTTTATAATAATTTAAAAAAAATTCCATTCCTAAAGATTGGACAGGTAGAATATTTAGATGAATTAAAAGATGTTCTTACTAAATTAGAACACAGAGAATTTTATCCGTTTACTACAGCATCTAAAACACTTGGCACTGTAAAGTTTGGTTTAGATGTTTTAAGCATTTATGATTTTACTGACCAATCCACAGACGGCAATACTTCAACAACTATATTGAACAACAAAGGAACAATGAATCTGTGGCAACAATGTGTGCCAACTGACATTGCTAAAGAGTTTACTGTACTAGAACGTGCAGTTGTTGATTTTTTAGATCATCCTAGTAGATGTAGATTGAGCAGATTGGACGTTGGCAAAGAAGTATTATGGCATGCACACGACTACCTACATAGAAATCCGTTGTTAACAGAAATTATATTACACTTACCTATACAAGCAGAAAATGTCATAGCCAGAGTTAAAGATCCCACAACTCACAAAATCTATGAAACTGAGTTTAAAGAAGGTGAAGTATGGTATCTTAATACCTGGTTACCACATAGTTTTAAAAACAAAGGTAATATTGATAGATACCACATATGGTATAATGCCTATCTCAATGACGGTAGTAAACAACAATTAAATACTAGACTACAGCAGTTATTGAATAGTGCTATAGACAAGTACGAGGGAATCTACATTGAGTAAATTTGGTTTAACAATAAATGAGGATGCAAGGAAATTATCTGTAAAAGAATTGCAATCGTATTTGAGCGAGTACGGAGTAATAGCATTTAGAAATCAAGAATTATCAGATGATGATTATGTGAATGTCATGAAATCATTTGGTCCTATATTGACTTACCTTCAACAACATGTAACTAAAAAATACGTTTCTCAGTCGCATCAGGGTATCATTCTAATGCACAATCAAGATTTCTTAGGCAACACAAGAGGTGCCTGGCACATTGATCATCCTTATTTAGGTCCTAAGAATTTACCTATTCGTTCATTGTATTCGTATGATCAGTGTAGTCCCGGTAATCAGACAGAGTTTGCAGATCTAAAATATCTTAGTGCTGCTATCATAGAAAAATTTCCAAACGTGTTAAATGCCAAGGTCAAATATGTTACAGACAAACCAATGTTGTTTTGTGTGCCATATGAATATTCATCTATTCCAATTGTAAGATATGATCCTAGAATGACATCAGTTGACAATGATTTAGACATTAATGCTGTAAGAAATTATGCGTTGCAAATTCTAAATGACGGCAACATTCCAACATTCGCCATTGATTGGCAGTTGAATGATTTAGTAATTTTTGACAACAATCAGGCCATCCATAGAAGATCTATGCAGACTGGCGAAATACTACACAAACGCCTTACTACCAATCATTGGTTATAAAGCATTTATATTTCCAATAACAAATATTTTAGTAAACCGTATAAAACCTGTTTTTTGCGGATTAAGATATTTTGGATTTAGATTTTTATAAAAAGATGAAAAATCACTTTTAAACATCTGTGCCATCTTTTCTTGTCCGTGTAATTCTAGTAACCAGTTATTGTGTTTAGGAAAAAATCCATTACCTGGTTCTAGTTTTGTACACTGAAAAAGGTCCTTGGTATATGTGTCGGAATAGATAAATGGCACTATGCCTCTTTGCCATTTATCTTTGTCACTAGGGGGTGCTGGTTTGTGTGTTGGATTTAAAATGTAATCAAGGGGATCACTAGCAGTAATATCAACAGTAGGCTCTGGTCCTGTAACTAAATTTCTTAATGCAATGTTCTCACGTAATCGTAATGCTTTCATAACCACATGAGCTTGCTTTACCATAAGTTCGGGCATTTCGTGTGTATAATAAAACAGCACACGATCTACATTGGGATAGGGAAGTTTAAAAGGTTGCCTAGGAGTAGAAATAGGAAAATCAGGAATAATTAATCTTACTTCTCCGTTGTACCTAATACGCATCACCGGTTTATCTATACCCCATACTACACCAATTCGTTTTCCGCTTTCAGCAAGATTTTTAAGATGTTGGAATTTTTCTAATTTTCCAAATACCGCAGCGTTTGGTCCAATTAAATGTCCGGTACTTTCGTATATCCACTCGTCAGGTTTGAGTGCAAGTATACTTTCAAAAGAATCATCTATTGTAATTTTTGTTGTTGGACTATGTACACTTATTTCATCTAATAATGGAAATAAGGCAAATTTAGTTTCGGACATAGTGTTGTAAACAGATCGGTCAACGGTGTTCCAGTTGTACCGATTCAAACCGGCTACTGGTGCAATACCAACTACTTCGTCAACATGAATACCATTGTTGATAAAAGTTCGTATAACATTATTACTGTCTGCACCACCGCTACAAAAAACTACAACATAATCGTATGCTTCTCTTATCTGTTTGGCTCTCTGAACATATAACTCTTTTAAAGATGCTTCCGGTTCTATCTGCCATTTGACCTTAGAAAAGATCTCATCAAAAAAATACCATTCTATATCTGTCTGAGTAAGTTGAGCTTCTAAAATTGCCATAGACTTGCTGGCAAATTTTTTCCCATTAACAACATAATGTCCTATTTCAGTTTTCATGTCTAACCTCTATGTGTTAGTAAATTTGTCAACAGTACCTACGGTGTATAACTTTGCATATAATCCTAGACCAGTTTTTTCAGCGTTCATGTAAGCAGGATTAATTTTATTATATAACAATGAAAAATCGCTAGCCAGCATTTCTGCTATTCTAGTATCTTTATGCAACTCGTGAAACCAACCAACATCTTGTGGAAAGAATCCACGTTTTATATCTACCTTGTTACACTGCCATAGATCTTTTGTATGAGTACTAGGATAGATGAAAGGCACTATGCCTCTCTGATATATGGTATTTGGTTGCGGCACAGGTAATCTATCTATCTTGTGTCGTTCCGCACTGTTTAAAAGAATTTGATCTAGTAGTTTAGAATTGCTTTTATAGGCGTGTGTCGGCGGCTTACTCAAATCTTTTACCATATCTAACAACAGTTTATTTTCTGGTTTGAAAATTTCTTTACACACCACATGCGCCTGTTTTACCATCATCTCAGGTAAGTCTGGAGTGTAATAAAACATCACTCTATCTACATTAGGATATGGTGTCCTAAAAGGTTGTTTAGGCACATTTACTACTTCATCTGTAATGACATAGTGTATACCAAAAATACTAAATCTAATAACTGGTTTGTCTATGCCAAATACTACTGCAATCTTTTTACCTTGTTCGGCTAATTTTTCGATGTGAGCAAATTTATCTAGACGGCCAAAAACAGCAGCAGTGGGACCTATAAATCCCCCGGTACTCATTTCATACAACCATTCATCAGTTTTAAAATTTTGAAAATCTAAAAAGTAATCTGATATAGTAACTTTTGTTCCTGGACTGGTATTTTCAATTTCAGTTAATAATGGAAATAACGATACCTTAGTTTCTGTTATGGTATTTGCTGCTGACTTATCTGTGGAATCCCAGTTCCAATTATTTAAACCAGACATGGGAGCCATGGCTACAACCTCATCAACCTTAATGTTGTTATTGATGAATGATTTAATTACATTAGTGCTGTCTGCACCACCGCTGACAAATACAACGACGTAGTCGTAGGCATCTCTAATTTGTTGTGCTCTTATACGATAGAACTGATCTAGATGTAATTCCGGTTCTACTAACCAATTGACGCTTTTTAATTCTTTGTCAAAATATTGCCATTCAACATTTGATTGAGTTTTTTGTGCTTCTAAAATTGCTAGAATCTTAGAATTGAATACAGTTCCGTTTACAGTATAATGACCAGTTTCAATTTTCATTTGATATTTTTATAAAAAAGTTGTCTACTATCACTTGCTGCCTTTTCAAGATTTTTTACGTATTGAACAGGATCGTTAAGTAACAAGTCTTCTTGTGTGCTAATATAAGTATCAAAGCAGGACGTAATGTAGACTAATTCTGACTGGTCCAGTTTGCCAAAAATTTGAGTCAGGCATTCTATCAGCGTATCTAAATTTCTTTCAAGAACATAATCAAACGGTAACTGGACACAGTTGTCATTTATAAATGACTGATGCGTAGATCCAACAGTATATAAGGGTAAATGATTATTTTCTAACCAATAGTCTGTATTAAGATTAAAAAGACTAGAGTTAACAACATCTAGATGACTGCTGTCAGGATGATCTACAAAATGACGTAATTGAAAATATTCTAATCGTTTAATTATAACTGCGTATTTGTAGATATCATAATAATTTTCTTTGATAAAATCTAGTTTTGCATCATCAATGTTTATTTTTAGATATTCTTCTAATTCTTGTTTGGCCAAGTGACGCCATCGTTTCTTGATATTTTCCCATTGCATTGGAGGAAACGGTCCCGGAGATCCCGGAGCCAACATTGTTTTTAAAACATTCATGCAAGTTAACGCAAGTTTTTCTTTTACAGATTCTTGCGTTATAACAAGCACTTTGCTGTTAGGGAAGTATTTTTGATATAGAGGAATGTTACTATAGTCGTGAGTCCAAACAACTTGCGGCTTGTTTAGTTTGCCGTAATCGTTTTTTATCTTGTCGATGTAGTAATTTTCTCTAGTTGTTAGATCAGTAAAGTCTAACTGGTCGTCTGGCAAAGTTCCAAATGCTAGATAGTCTTTACCTAATACTTTTAAATCTATTTCTGGATGAGCACTGCCTATTTTGGTAATTTTAAATTTTTCAGTGCTTTTGTTAATCAGATTGCGCAATAAGGCACATAAAAAATTGCCGCCGGCACCTTGTTGAAAAACAACAAATATGTGTGGCTGCAAAAATACTGGTTCAATCAAATTTCCTCGCTTCTAGACACAACTTCAAATGTAATACCATTATTAGCAAAGTATTCCATTTGTTCCTGTCTTAAAGATGCTAAATCAGGATCAGTTTGATATTCAGCCAAGGCTGCTTTAGATTCAAATATAACGGTGGTTGTGAGAGACAACTGATCTTCAGACATTTCTCTTTGTACCGAAGCAATTTTTCCAGTCTGTACATATCTATCTTCGCGTAGTGCAATAGTTTCTGCTGACAGTTTAGAACTAGAATTCAACCCATAAAACGGCACATTTTTGTTAGGACGAGTTTGTTTACGAACAACTTTATACATCGTATTCTCCTTTAGCAATATTTATTCTAATGCAGTGATGTACAAATGCTTATGTTCTGAATCTATTACTGTTTCAATGGTATGTTCTTGTTCATAGATATACATTGGATCTAACACATATTCTTTTATGATAACATCGGCAAGATAGCCCATATAAGATTCTTCACAGTCCCATTCTGCTACAGATTCAGCAACAAGTCCATCGTCTGAAATTTTCCAATTTTCTGCAAGTAATTTTTCGGTTTCAACATAAGTCTTGTGTATGTACTTCCGTAAGGCAAAAGTACCTCTTTTAATTTGAAAGTAAAAAGGAGTGTCTATAGACTTTCTTATTTTTTTAACTTTGAATTCTATCATAATCAAAAATCATTTCTTCAAATTCTTCTTGGGTATAAATGTACTTGGTATTTTCAATAAATTTTACACGATTAAGAAAAAATTCTAACATGAATCTTGGCATAGTGCCATAATTTCCTTCTACGTTTTCGTAACCATGTAATTTATACCTTGGTTGAAGGTCTGGCCAAAAGTCTTGATGTATCATTGTTCTCAACAACATGCTGTTAGTTTTATCTTCAAACCCATCTCTAATCAATCTTTTGATAGGTGTTAGATTATTAAATGACAACAGAACTTCAGGAGAGTATAGAAACCAATTGCCTATTACTTTTCGTTCTATAAGATTAGCATACATGGAAACAGAAAAATCAGCCTCATTGAAATATGTAAACCAATCAGACTCAATTGAAAAATCGCCACGCTTTCTTCTATGCCATCGAGGTTGGAAATCGCAAAAGACAGGAATGTTATCTAAGTGGTCTAAGAATTTTAGTCTAGGTAACCGTGTTACTTTAGGGCACCAAACTTTTGACTGTAATTCTTCCGCTTCATTTTCAAAAAACTTAGACAAATTGATATTAATTATTTTATAATCAATATAATAAGATTCGCAAAAGTCAACAGCACGAACTACATCTCTTACATTAATATCATTCTCATATTGAAATATGAATGTATTATGTTTGATGCCGGCGTCTTTGAAAACACGTAATACAATTTCACTGTCTATGCCGCCACTGAAACAAACGTCAAATGGTTCATTGAACTCATCTCGCATACGTTGGGCATTTAACAATAATGCATCATAATAATTGGGTATAACTGCCTGTCTGTCTTGTTTCTCAATGTGCAGTTTAAAGATATCTTGAGAAAATCGTTTTGGACTATTAACAGTATTCCCAAAACTGTAAGTTAACCAATTATTATGTGTTTGCATGTATGCATAATCTCCGTCAACTATTTAATACTCTTGATAAACTAGTGATGACAGAAGCGATACGTCCAATGTCTCGAAGTTGTTCTACTGTATAGCCTTCTTTCTTAAGTGTGTCGTAGTGTGCCTTAACGCAGAAGTGACACTTGCCCACAATACTTGCAGCCAAACTGTAACTTTCGAAACGAGCCTTGGTAGTTCCGCCAGAATGTAGAATAGCATTCATACGTAACTGTGCTGGCAGGCCTTTGAGGCTTTCATCATCAGCCATTTCAACATATGGATACCATACATTGTTTTGTGCCATGATGCTAGCGGCTGTCAATGCAGGATTATAATCCACACCCTCTGCACCAATAACAGTCTGTAACCAACTTACTAATTTACCATTACCTGTGGCAAAGGCCGCAGACAGGGCACATAGTACTGCCTCTTCTTGATCCAGAGTACTACGCTTCAATACTGCGTCTAAATTTAATTTAGTATCTTTAGCGTAATCCGGTACTGCTTCTTTAATTTGTTCAATCCAATCTAAATTCATTTTATCTCCTAGATGCTAAAACAATCTTACAAATATGTTCTAGTCGTTCAATATGTTCAAAGGCACGCCATGGACTAGAGTCAATGGCCACTACGCCATGACCTTTAATACCAACGATGTCATAAGCAATGTTACCCAAGTCGTCTAGTTTAAGATTCTCATGACAACGATCTGCCAACTCTTGACTGATGGGCGGAACATCCGGCACATTAGGTGCTACCTTTGTATAACGACTTAATTCAGGAAAGTCATTGACAATAGTACTTAGATCAATACCGGCATGCATGGCCGCAACACAATAGGTAGGATGAAAATGCATGACTACACGAACATCGTCTTTGTGTTGTCCCATTTCACGTTGCAGACCAAAATGTAGTGGCAATTCACCGCTAGGGTTTAATGCACTGCTAATATCACTGTAGGGCAGTTCAGTCCAAGAATACCGGTTTACAGGTTGATATAAAATACCAATCTTTTTAAACTGATCCGGTTGCATGGTCTGTTTACGCACACCACTAGGCGTGATGTAAAAATGATCACGATCGTGGTGGCGTATACTGACGTTACCATCGCGACTGGTAATCCAATTCCTACGATAGGCTTCCACCATTGTTTCGCAGATGGTTTCTAACATATCAGGCTCCGTAATATTCTTGTCGATCTTGTTCGGCTAGTTCAGGAGTGTTCCAAATATTGCGATTAGTCCACTCTCGAATTTTAGCTAGTCGTTCATCCTCAGTGAGTTCATAACATCTAGGCAATCGATCTGGTTGCCTAAGATTTTCTACTCCTCTGTCTGACAATTTAAACATTACAGAGTCTCTCCGCCCACTGTGCGGTTACATGCACATAGTTCGCCAGTTTGAAGTGCGTCTAATACACGCAGAGTTTCTTCTGGGCTACGGCCAACGTTCAGGTTGTTAACAGTAACATGTTGGATAACGTTGTCTGGGTCAACAATGAATGTGGCACGAAGTGCGGCACCGGCTGGAGCATAGAATACTCCTAGTTGTTCAATTAGACTCAACTCGCCACGTTGTGTATCAGCGAACTGAATGTGTTTGATCTTCTTGAGATCTTCGTGTGCGGCCTGCCATGCTAATTTGCAGAACTCGTTATCTGTACTGCCTGTTAGCAGAACTGCATCACGATCAGCAAAGTCACTGTGTAGTTTGTCATAGGCCACAATCTCTGTCGGGCATACAAATGTGAAGTCCTTTGGATAGTAAACGATTACTTTCCACTTGCCTTCAAATGATTTTTCTGTGATGGTAAAGAAATCATCCTTACCTGGGTTGACGCCTGTTACGGCAAATGCTTCAATTTTATCACCAACTGTTTTCATGTGTTTCTCCTTATGTGTGTTTGAAAACTTAGAAACTGCGTTCTATATGTGTATTATATATCCTATTAAATCTAAAGATCAATAGGTTTTTCCTAAATATTTTTTTATGGCAGCAATAGGTAAAATTTATTCTACCGGAGTGCCTTGTGAATCTACTTCGATCCAGGTATAGTCACCTAACCATTTGACTTGGCAAATGTATTCATACTCTTCTGGTGCACCGGTGCTCCAATCATTGGGACCGTGATGTACTAGCCTACTCAACTCTTTTCTATGATCATAGCACAGCCAATAAATCTTTCCATGATAGGTTTGAAATTCGTATTTGGCTGCATGAACCATATCGGTAATTTCAAGTCTACGTTTAATACTAGCAGCCTGTTTTTGTAACACGGCTACTAACTCCATGATACGATTGTATTCTTGTTGCCCGTGCATACGAGCAACATTGACCATGATGTCTTTTTGTTTTTCAACAGGGATTAGATCAAACTTAGGACCCCCTGCTTCAGTCGCGTAAGGACTTACATTACGATTAAAAAATGGTATAATGCTATCACCAATTTTACTATCGTAACTTTCACGACCTTTGGCTGAGTTAGGTTTATCTTCGTTCACGCTTTATTTAAAGAATAAAATAGGACCCGAAGGTCCTATTGACTATTTGCTTACAAGGTGGTCAACCCCGGAGTTGCAGTTTCTTAGGCTGCTAGCGCAAATCTTTCCTCGTTAGCGGCGCTAACGGTGAAATTGATCTGTGCGTACTCAAATGTAGATGCGTTTGCATTTACTAGTTTTATGCGATTAACGTTCGTCATCTAACGTGCTGTCCACTCTGTTACTCTTTGCCCTGTCGAAACCATTTTCATCCCCACCTAAATATACCTCAATACATTTAGGTGGAGATGGCGAGATTCGAACTCGCGTCCAAGACCTGTTTCTCTTTGC
>JACCDG010440001.1_pt1 | contig 15193 bp, 17 predicted proteins | sample 7442471 | NCBI WGS metagenome assembly JACCDG01 (sample SAMN15323444, study PRJNA562643) | freshwater metagenome | isolation source: river surface water | place: USA:Blue River Watershed | collected 2017-08-17
TAACTACTCGTACCGGAATCCGACACAGGTAGACCTCCAGAATATGGTAAGGTGCTCGAGATAACTCTCGTTAAGGAACTCGGCAATCTAGCCCCGTACGTTAGCAATAAGGGGTGCCTTGGGTTCGCAAGGACTTCAAGGCTTCAATAAAGTGGATCGGGTGACTGTTTAGCAAAAACACATCTCTCTGCAAACTCGAAAGAGGAGGTATAGGGAGTGACACCTGCCCGGTGCTGGAAGGTTAAGGGGATTTGTCAGCGAGTCGTAAGATTTGCGAAGCAGAGAACCGAAGCCCCAGTAAACGGCGGCCGTAACTATAACGGTCCTAAGGTTAACCTAAAAAGCTAGCCTGCTCTGACTAAAATCAGAGAATAATTACCAACTGTATGCGGGGATCTCCTCGAAAAATGTTGATACTAGTCTGATAAGTTTATTCGGGACAGTAAAAATGCAACATTCATGGGGATAATCCGCAGGGAAGTCTAAAAGGAGTTCATATGACCCCTCAGAGACCAGACGTTGGAAATCCAAATCAAAGTTCTAAGTTGACACCTGAATGGATTGTGGGTTTTATCGATGGAGAAGGATGTTTCCATGTCGGAATCAGCAAGCATTCTGATTTACGAATTGGGTATCAAGTTCTTCCTGAGCTAACCGTAGTTCAGCATCAACGTGATTTAGATCTATTATATGAATTGCGTTCGGCAATGAATTGCGGTGTTGTTAGGAGGAATCATGGAGACAGGTTTTGTTGGAGAGTCAGGAGTTTAAATAATCTGATTCAGATAGTAATTCCTTTCTTCGATAAATATCCGTTAAAATCCAAGAAATCTATAGAATTTCTAAAATTCAGGAAAGTTGTGATAATGATGCAGGAAGGGAAACATCTCTCGAAAGAGGGATTGAATGAAATAATCCGGATAGCGTCAGAGATGAACCGAGCGCAACCAAGAACAATGCTGGATTTAAGAGAGAGTCCATCCCAGGGTGAAAATTCTGGAAATCGATGAGCGAAATTCCTTGTGGGGTAAGTTCCCACGCGCACGAATGGTGTAACAACCTGATCGCTGTCTCAACGAGGGACTCGGCGAAATTGTAGTGGCGGTGAAGATGCCGTCTACCCGCATCAAGACGAAAAGACCCCAGAACCTTTACTGCAGCCTGCTATTGAAATTTGGTTCACTATGTGTAGCATAGGTGGGAGGCTTTGAGGCCCAGGCGCTAGCTTGGGCAGAGCCGCAATGTGAAATACCACCCTTATTGTACTAAGATTCTAACCCGCAGCCGTGAATCCGGCGTAGGGACAGTGACAGGTGGGCAGTTTGACTGGGGCGGTTCCCTTCTAAAATGTAACGAAGGGGCCCCAAGGTTGGCTCAGGGCGTTCGGCAATCGCCCGTGGAGTGTAAGCGCATAAGCCAGCTTAACTGTGAGTCCGACAGGACGAACAGATACGAAAGTAGGGGCTAGTGATCCGGTGGTTGAACGTGGAATCGCCATCGCTCAACGGATAATAGGTACTCTGGGGATAACAGGCTTATCGGACTCGAGAGTTCACATCGACAGTCCGGTTTGGCACCTCGATGTCGGCTCATCCTATCCTGGGGCTGTATAAGGTCCCAAGGGTCCGGCTGTTCGCCGGTTAAAAGGGTACGCGAGCTGGGTTCAGAACGTCGTGAGACAGTTCGGTCTCTATCTGATGTGGGCGTAGGATACTTGAAGGGGAGTTCTCTTCAGTACGAGAGGACCTAGAGAAACTGACCTATGGTTTTCCGGTTGTCCTGCCAAGGGCAAGGGCCGGGTAGCTATGTCGGGAAGGGATAAGCGCTGAAAGCATCTAAGTGCAAAGCCCCCCCCAAGAATAAGTATCCCCATTAGGCTGGTCGTAGACTACGACCTCGATAGGCGCAGTGTGTAAGATCCGTAAGGATTTAAGCTAATGCGTACTAATCAGCCGATTGGCTTGGCCTTAATTTTTCTCTGGTTTTTTTGTGGTTTACCAATGCTTGATATAAGTTGTCGATGTTTTTTGGAGTGCCTTTACCGAGGGGGAAACACCCGTTCCCATTCCGAATACGGAAGTTAAGCCCCTCAGGGCCGATGGTAGTGTATTCGTAAGGATATGTGAGAGTAGGTCGGTGCTCCTTAAATTTTACCCGCTAATCGCAAGGTTAGCGGGTTTTTATTTAGGCTGAGAAACAGGATGGCAGGTTAAGAGAGACTTATTTGAATTTATTGTTTTTAAGGAGTATAATATCCCTATGGATGAGGTTGAGTACTTAAAGAAACAGGAAGAAGATGAGGCAAAGTATGAGGCCCTTTGCAGAAGATGCGGGGCATGTTGCGGAGCGCTTGGTCCGGACCCTTGCGAAGAGTTAAGAAAAGATAAATCCGGGAAGTATTTCTGTTCTGTGTATGAGCATAGGATAGGCGTGCATAAGACTATTTCAGGCAAGCAATTTGCCTGCGTTCCGATAAGAGACCTTAGGCCGAACCTTCCTTTTAAGGGCTGTGTTTATTATTCAGGATAATCATACCAGATGACAAGTTTTAAGAAGAGTGTTTTTTTAGCGCGCCTGCTTTTTCTATTTATCGTTTCTTTTTGCCTCCGGGATGCCCTAGCGTCAAATGAAGGTTTTTCCATAGGCGGGTTTCATCAGTCATTTCCCGGGCCGTATCTTTTTTCCCCGGTAACCGAAAATATAGACTTAAGCAAAAAAGATTGCCTTGAATTTAAGTGGAGGCGGTCAGATTTCGTTTATACCTTTCGCTACGAATTCAGGCTTTATAAGGGTTATCAGCAGGGGGCAGCGACCCTTGTCTTAAAGCGGGTTGTTCTTCCCGATGAATACCCGTTGAGCATAAGTTCATCAAATTTTGAAGAAGGGCAAGTCTATACCTGGGCATTGGTGCAGGTATTAAACGACGGCAGGAAGAGCGATAAGAGTTTCAGTTCTTTTAAGATAAAAAAGAAATAACAGGATAATTTAGCATGCCTAAAGAGATTATAACTGTTTCCCAAGCGAAGGATTTTGATTTTAAGGCTAAATATGAATTTGGCGTACCCGCGCTCCTGCTTATGGAGAATGCGGGAAGGGCAATAAGCGAGGAGGCTTTAAAATTCGTATCGGGCCGAAAATTAAGAGTAGCGGTATTCTGCGGCAAGGGGAATAACGGCGGAGACGGGCTTTGCGCTGCCCGGCATCTTATCTCTTCGGGGGTACCCGTGGATATTTATCTTTGCGCCAGCGTTCGCGAGGTAAAGAGGGAGGCCGGGGCTAACCTTAGGATCATATTAAGAATGAAGCATAAGGTATTTACGGTCAAGCAGAAGGATATCCCGGAGCTGGCGGAGAAAATAAAAGGCTATAGGCTGATTATCGACGCGCTTTTAGGGGTCGGTCTTAACGGACCCGCGCGCGGCATTATCTTTAGCGCAATCAACTTGATTAACCTCTCTGGTGCGCATGTAATTTCTGCCGATATACCGTCGGGGCTTGACGCGGACACAGGGAGAGTTTTGGGGGCCGCGGTTAAGGCGGACAGCACGATTACCTTTGTCGCAAAAAAGAAATGCATGGTTATACCCGGCATAGGAAGGCTCTGCGGGAAAATAAAAGTCTGCAATATTGGGCTTCCCCTTAAGGGGTGATTGTTATATAATATATTTTATGAAAAAGAATAAAAAGAAAAAGGAGATAATAGATTGCAATAAATGCAAGAACCAGTCTGCCTGCTGCAGGTTTGGGGCCTGGATAGATTTAGAGGAGGCAAAAAATATCCTCAAGGCGGGGATAAAGGGGGATTTTTTCCACCTGGAGATCGATAAATCATTTCCTTCCGGCTGGAAAGTGGGTACCAGCATTGAAGATGAAAAATGCGTTTTCTTGGATCCTGACGGGCTTTGCCGGGTGCATAAGTTTGATTACGGGTTAAAACCTGTGACCTGCAAGGAATTCCCGTATGAAGACGGGGAGCTTTCCTCTTTTGCCGATGTGTTGTGCATACCCTATAAGGATAGATTGAAGTCAAGAAAAAGGAGGCAAAAATGAATAAAGTATTGTTAATTTCCTTGTTTCTTGTAGTTTTATTTTCTTCAGTTGTATATTCAGAGGAGCTTACTATTACGACTTATTATCCCTCTCCTTACGGCAGCTATAACGAGTTGAGGGTTAATATGATTGCGGTTGGAACTACCTATCAAGATTCTTCTGCTAACCCTCTTGAGGACGGTAAAATGATAGTTCAAGGCGGACTTTCTATTAATTCCAACATTACCGGTACTTATGGAGGTGAGCCTGTCAGGTTAGACGTAAACGGCTATGGGGCAATTAAGGATCTTTGGCTAAAGTCTCCGAAATCTGGGGCTGCCGCAGGATGGGTAAGTAATATTGCAGGAGGGAGTAAGATTAAGGCTGGTTCTTATTTTGGCAATGGAGTAAGCGGTAGGCAAATTAATGTAGGTTTTCGCCCCAGGGCTTTATTTGTTCAACGCAATGGGGTTGGCAGGTTTTGGAAAGTTGAAGGTATGGGTGATGTAGCTTTAGGGGACGACGGAGGAGTATCGCATAATTGCGTTATATCCTTTTATGATGAGGGTTTTATTTTGGGTAATAGTGGGGCTTGTAATGCTGGTGCCGGGCACACTCACTATTATTGCGCTTTTGGAGAATAGCGTTGAGGGTCTGGGATATTCCTCCGGGTAAATTATGCCGTAACCATCTTTTAGGCGAGCACCGGGAACTTCACGCTATCTGGTCGGTAATTATCAGGAAGAAGAAAGGTTATGCTTTTCATCCGGAGACCTTGCGTTGGAAGGGCAGGCTCAAGGCGCTTTTTCTAAGGCATGAGGAACTGGTCCGGGAGTTAAAAATAAGGAATTACCGCCATAAAAGCCCGCTCGATAAGAAGTATGCCATAGGAAAGGCTAAACAGGATACATTCGTGGATTCCCCGCGAAAGCAGTTGAGTATACTGCGCAGCAAGAAATGCGCATGCCGGGTTTAATGGGACTCTAAAGATTATGGAATATACCAGCGGAAAGATAGGCAGGGTTTTTGTTTTAAAGGTCCATAATCGGGATGTCTTGCTTGATAAGCTTTCCGGATTTGCAAGAAAAGAAAAAATTAAGGCCGCGACTGTTATATTTATCGGGGCGCTTAAAAAGGGGCTGGTTGTCTCCGGCCCGAAGAAACCGGTCATACCCCCTGTTCCGAATGAAACATTTTTTGACGGTGGGTGGGAAGTTATGGGGATAGGCACAATTTTTGTTAATGCCAAGGGCCCGCAGATACATATCCATGCCAGCATGGGCAAGAAAGACAGGGTAATTACCGGATGCGTGCGCGCAAAGTCAGAGGTTTTTCTGGTGATCGAGGCGGTAGTCTTTGAGTTAAAGTCAGTCGGGGCAGGCAAGGACATCGATTATGCTACCGGGTTAAACCTCCTGAAGATAACAAGGGGTAGGCGTCTTTAGCAATCAAATTTGCTTTCAGGGGATTAAATGGTATAATTAAAAAAGAGGAAATTATGGGCTTTGACCGCATAAAAGACGAAGTCAAAAAAATTCCGTTTGAAACCCTACGCACTGACTGTGATAACTATTTTGAGGCCGTGTTGATAAAAGGAGAGATATCCGCGCTTAACGAAAGGCTGAAAACTTTCTTCGGGGAGCCTGCCTGGCCTTCAAAGAACAGGATGAATTTCCGCATGCAGGAGTTGATTAAAGGTTTCGGGGGGATAATGCCCGGCCAGACGCTTTATTTCAAGGATGATCGAGACGAATCGATTTTTGCCATGCTTTGGCCTTGGCAGGACGGATTGCGCACTACTGTTAAGATCGTAAAGAGCTAAGGAATTATTATGCAGCAGATAAAGTTTGATTTCAATAATATGTTTAGCGTTAACCTGCCGAGCGCGCAGGGCGTATCAAATGAAGATATCCATGAGCTTTTGCCCGCTGCGCAGATGGCGCATAGTCATTTAGAAAAAGTTTTCGGCAGCAACAAGGACAGGATAGGGCTTGGTCTGGAATGGGTTAAGCTGCCTTATCAGGACAAAGGGTTTATAAAGTTTGTGCAGAAAACCGGCAAGGAAATAGCTAAAAAGTATGATAATGTCATCTTCCTTGGTATCGGCGGTTCATTCCTGGGGTTAAAGGCGGCGCAGGATGCGCTCGCTGCGCCTTATTATAACGAGTTTAAAGGGGCAAGAAAAAGTCTTCCGCGTGTTTATTTTGAAGGCAATAACCTTGATCCGGACACGCTTAGCCTGCTGCTTAAGAGCCTTAATCCTAAGAAGACTTTTGTCGTGGTGATCTCCAAGTCAGGGGAGACTACCGAGACAAAGGCTGCCTTTATGGTTGTCGAGGCTTGGCTTAAGAAGGGGGCGGGAAAGAATTACGGCAGGCAGGTTTTTCTCATTACCGATCCTCAATCAGGCGCCTTGCGCAGTAGGATAGAAATCGAGCAGAAAAAGGATAACTTAAGCTTCAGGAGCCTGCCTTTGCTAAGAGGCGTGGGGGGGAGGTTTTCCGAGTTTAATATGGGCCTTTTGCACCTGGCTATTATCGGGATAGATATCCTTAAGGTTTTAAACGGGGCAGCCGATATGGCAAAGAGGTGCGCCAATAGCGATTACGTAAGAAATCCCGCTTATATGTATGCTATGCTGCATACAATATTCTACAAGAAGAAGGGAAAGCCTTTGGCCGTAATAATGCCTTTTTCCGAGACCTTGAAATCTACGGCAGACTGGTATGTGCAGCTTCTAGCCGAGAGCTTAGGGAAAAAATACGGCCGCAAGGTGCAGTTAAAGAACGACGGCTGCGAGTCCTGGGAGAGGGATATGGGGAAAATCGTCAATCTGGGCAGGACGCCGATACCTTGCAGGGGCACAAGCGATTTACATTCCGTGCAACAGAATAATATTGAAGGGCAAAGCGATAAGGTAATAACCTTTATAAAGGTTGATAGATTCAGGAGCGAAATAAGGGTGCCGGGCAAGGGCGATATGCTTTCTGGCAGGGAATTTTCCTCTTTGATAAACCTCGCGCAGGAAGCTACGGAGTGGGCGCTGGTTGTAGAGTCGCGGCCGAATTGCACGATTAACCTCCCGGAGGTCTCCGCGTACTACTGGGGAGGCTTGTTGTTCTTTTTTGAGATGGCCACCGCATTTGAAGGCGAACTGCTTAACCTGAATGCCTTTGACCAGCCCGGGGTAGAGGGCTATAAGAATTACATGTATTATAAATTAGGAAAACCCGGCATACCAAAGAGCGTTGTCGAGGCAATTAACGGCGTTCAGCTTAAGAAAAGCCGGGAGTATATCATTTAGTTTTTTTAAAAGATAGGTATTGTTTTGGCCTAAAGGCTAAGGGGCACGCTGGTTCAGAGTGTGTCCTTTAATTTTACCGGGGATACATTTATTCTAAATATGTTGAGCATAGGGAATTTGAGGCTTAAGTCGAATCTGATACTTGCGCCGATGGCTGGGATAAGCGATTTTCCTTTCAGGATGCTGAACCGTGAGTTCGGGGCGGAGCTATGTTTTATAGAGATGATAAATTGCCGGTCCATTTCGCATAAAAGCAGTAGGACAAAAGCCATGCTTTCCTCCAACGCGCAGGACAGGCCATTAGGCATTCAGATATTAGGCTGCGAAGATAATTATATCTTGAAGGCTTTAGATGTGCTTAAAGGCTATAAATTCGACCTTCTTGATTTTAATGCTGCGTGCCCTGCGAAAAAGGTGGTGCGCAGGGGAGAGGGCGCGAGCCTTATGAAAGAGCCCAGGCTTCTTTACAAATTGTTGAAATTAGTGGTCAGGAATTCTCTCTGGCCAGTCACTTTAAAGATACGTTCCGGCTGGGATAAGCGGTCTATCAACGCCAAGGATGTCGCCATATGCGCGCAGGATGCGGGGGTCAAAGCGGTTTTTGTGCACGGAAGGAGCAGGGAACAGGCTTACGGCGGCAGCGTGGATTATCGCGTGATAAAAGAGGTAAAAGACGCCTTAGATATTCCGGTTATTGCGAGCGGGGATATTCTTTCCGCTAAGCTAGCTAAAAGAATGCTCGATGAGACAGGTTGTGAAGGATTGGCAATCGCGCGCGGTTCACTGGGGAACCCCTGGATCTTTAGGGAGATAAAAGAGTTTCTAAATAAGGGGGAGGTCCTTTCTAACCCAAGCATAGATGATATTACGGGTGTTATGCTGCGGCATCTGGATTCCTCGATAGATTTTTACGGGGAAAGAAACGGAGTGGTGCTATTTCGCAAATTCTTCAGCTGGTACACAAAGGGCCTGCGCAAGGTACGTTTGCTAAGAGAGAGGTCTTCCCGGGCAAAGACAAGGCTGGATATGCTGGAAATTTGTAAGTCTGTTAAAAGGCGTTGAACGAATTTGTTTTAAGTAGGGCTGAAAACAAAAATCCCCGGATCTAATCCTCCGGGGTTTCTTGTAGGTGATAGGCCTTTTAGCTCTCGCTATCCGCTGTAAGCCTCCTTGGTTGTTCTATCCTTTTCACCTTCAAGGTAAGTATGCCATATTTCTTCCCTATTTTCAAGTCCCGGTGGGAAATGTTTGCAATCAGTATTTTCTTGCAGGGCATTTCAAAGATAGTATAATAATTTTGATGAAGGATAACCCCAGGCACTCCCCTATTCAATATCTAAAAGGCATAGGTCCAAAGAGGGCAGAGGCATTTATGTCTCTGGGTATCAATACGGTCTATGACCTGCTGTATTATTTTCCCCGTCGTTACGAAGACCGTACTAATATATATACCATAGAAAAACTGAAATTCGGAGAAACGCAGGCAGTTAGGGCAAAGGTTGTTGGTCTTAAATACCGTAATTCATGGCAGAGAAGGGCATTTAATATAACCGAGGTTTTATTTCAGGATAAAACCGGCAGGCTTTCTTGCGTATGGTTTAACCAGCCTTACATAAAAAGTTATCTCGTGCCTGGCATCGAGGTGGTATTATGCGGCAGGGTCGAGATATATGCGGGGAAAATCCAGATGAATAACCCCGAATTCGAGATAATAAAAGATGCGCTTGACGAGGAACTGGGTATCGGCAGGTTAGTCCCGGTTTATAAGCTGCCGCAGGGCTTTAGCCAGAGGATGATGCGCCGTTTGGTGAAGTTTTCGTTGGATAACTATATTAGTCAAATAAGCGATTGCCTGCCTTATGACATCAGAAAAAGGCGTAGGCTTTTTAATTTAGCCCAAAGTTTAATCGGTATACATTTCCCTTTGAATATTGAACTGCAGAAGGAGGCGCACCGGCGCCTTAGTTTTGAGGAGTTCTTTCTTTTCCAGCTGCCCTTAGTTTTGCTAAAGAGAAGAAAAAAGGAGAAAAAGGGGGTAGCGCATAAGGTAGATGCCGAGAGGCTGAACGAATTCTTAGGTGGGCTTGGTTTCGCATTGACAAAGTCGCAGGCGGCTGCCCTGGAAGAAATAAAGCGGGATATGTCTTCTCCTTTCCCTATGCAGAGGCTCTTGCAGGGGGATGTAGGTTCAGGCAAGACGGTTGTTGCAGTTGCCGCGGCAGTCATTGCCGCGCACGGAGGATACCAGGCCGCATTTATGGCGCCGACTGAAATTTTAACAAGGCAGCATTACGAGACTATTAAAAGGCAGGTTGAGGAAAGCAAGGCTAGAATACGCGTGGCGCACCTGTCCGGATCGCTTACGTCCTTAAAGAAAGAAGGCATAAAAAAGAATATAAGGAACGGCAGGATCGATATTGTGGTTGGGACGCATGCCCTCCTTCAAGAGGAGGTTGCTTTTAAGAACCTCGGGGTTGTAATAATTGACGAACAGCATAAGTTCGGCGTTTCCCAGAGGATGGCTATTGCCAGGAAAAGCGTAAATCCCGACTTGCTGATTATGACTGCTACGCCTATACCTAGGACGCTGGCGATCACCCTTTACGGGAACCTGGATATCTCGGTGATAAGTGAGCTGCCGCCGGGCAGGCCAAAGGTAAAGACTATCTGGTTTGTTAAAAACGAGGCAAGCAAGGCATACAGTTTGGCTAAGGATGAGATATTGCTGGGGAGGCAGGTTTTTATTGTTTATCCTGTCATCGAGGAATCTTTCGCGCTGGATATCTCCGGAGCAAAAAAGATGTATGAGGATTTAAAATCGCAGGAATTCAAGGATTTTAATGTAGGGCTCATTCACGGAAAGCTCGGTCAGGAGGAACAAAACGAAATAATGTTGAAGTTTAAAGAAGGGAAGTTGGACGTGCTTGTATCGACTACCATCCTTGAGGTGGGTATTGATATCCCCAATGCTACCTGTATTATTGTCGAACATGCCGAAAGGTTTGGGCTTTCCCAGCTGCACCAGTTAAGAGGCAGAATAGGCAGGGGGAAGTTCGATTCTTTATGCGTTCTTATTTCGGATGCGGAGACTAAGGAGGCAAAGGCGCGCATCTTAGCTATGGTAAGGCACAGCAGCGGGTTTAAGATTGCCGAAGAGGACCTTAAGATAAGGGGGCCGGGGGAGTTTTTCGGCAGGGAACAGCATGGATTAAGCGAACTTAAGCTCGCCAATCCCTTAACTCAAATGCAGCTGTTAAAAATCGCCCGGGAAGAGGCGATAAAGGTTATTTCCGCTGATCCGTTACTTAGTCAGCGGCCGAATATTTTGCTGAAGGAAAGAATAATGCAGAAGTTTCCGCAATACAGTAAAATGGATATAACAGCATAGATGGCGCCGAGAAAATATAAGATTATCCTCTTTGCGGTTATCGCGGTAGGGCTATTTCTTAGGTTAAATAACTTATCTTCCCGTTCGTTATGGACCGATGAATTTTATACTTTTTTTCAGTCTACCGGACACGCCTTAGAGATAAAGAATCTGCTTGATTCGCTGCCGGATAAATACCCTCCAGAGGTATTTACTGCGGGGTATTTGAAATCTTTCCTTAGCCTTGATTTACGTAAGGGGTTAAAGGATGTATCCCTTGGCCTGCTTTCTACCGATACCCATCCTCCTTTATATTTTTGGATAATCCACATATGGATCAGGCTATTTGGAGATAGCGTATTTTCCGTAAGGTTTTTTTCTCTTTTTATCGGCGTCTTGTCTATACCGCTGGCATATTATATCTGTAAACTGATGTTTGATAGAAGGTCAGCGTTCTTCGGCGCCCTTTTTATGAGTATCGGTATTTTTAGCGTGCGGTATTCGCAGGAGGCCCGGGCCTATAGCTTGATTATGGCGTTAGGTTTATTATCCTGCATTTTTCTGTTGAAATTCGAGAAGAGTAAAGGGATAAGGCATATTTTTATTACCGCACTATTTAATGCCCTGGGGCTTTATACCCACTATTTCTATCTATTTGTAATGATCTCCCAGCTTATTTATATCGCTGTTTTCTACGCAAAAGATACGAAATTGTTCAGGAGGTTCTTGTTTGCTTTCCTTTTTTCATGGGTATTGTTCCTTCCTTGGTTTTTGTCTGTTTTATCCAAGGGTTTTATCTTCAGGAATGTGGAATGGATTTTCATGTACCCCGGGTTAATGGATAAGGTATTTTTTGTTTTATCCGGAATTACCCGCTATTTTCTGTTTTTTGACAATAGCCCGGCGGGAAGCATTCTTTTCTTCGCGCAGGCTATTTTATTTCCCGCAGCTATATGTTACGGTTTGGCGCGCATGTATGAAAAATACCGCCGGCGCTGTATTTTTTGCTTGCTTATGTTTTCTGTCCCCATTATGATAATGTTTTGCATAGATGTCCTTCAGGGGGGAGTACTGTTAAGGCAGCAGCGTTTCTGGACGTTTTCTTTTATCGCCCTTGTGCCTGTTGTCGGGTTTTCCCTGGGCGTATTCTTCCTACGATTCAGTAAGGCCGCTGTTCTTCTTGTGCTGCTTATTCTTTCCTCTGCGTGCTTCCTGCCGGAGCGTATGCAATTTGGGCCGGCGGCAAAAGCAGCCTCTGCTTGGGTAAATAGGGAGTCCGAAGGCCGTTCTTGCCTGGTGGCAATTTATAACATAAGGAGTGCTATCTTTGCACAGGCTTATTACCTTGACGACAGAATACTCCTGATGCCAGTTTTGGATGAAAGGCAGCTTTCTTCGGGTATTGCTGCCGCCTCTCTTTACACAGAGAAGCTGTTTATTGCCCGGCATTTTCACCGCACCGACTTTTTGCTTATGGACCAGCCATTTATGGCAGGCGGGGGTAAAGGATTTTTTAAGTTTAGGCATAAGTTCGTAAAGGCAGATATTGAGGTAACCGAGTACATAAATGCGCATTACTACCGGGAAATATAAGAACAGGAATATAGCGATGCCTGCGGGCATAAGGCCGACCCAGGGGTTAGTCAGGAAAGCCGTCTTTGATATAGTCGGTAACGTTCAGGGGCTTTTTTTCCTGGATTTATTCGCGGGGTCAGGGGCAGTGGGTATAGAGGCTGCCTCGCGAGGAGCGGAAGAGGTGGTTTTGGTAGAAAATAACCCTGCGGTTATTAGGGCCCTTAAGGAAAATGCCTCCTGCATGCTGGATACCAAATACCTTGTCTTGCCTGTAGACGCAGGGGAAGCCATAAAAAGGTTCTTTAAAGACGGCCGCAGGTTCGATATAGTATTCCTCGATCCCCCTTATTGCCGGGATATGCTAAAAAAAACCTTGCAAACAATTGACGCTTATGATATATTAACGCCCATTGGCTTGGCGATAGTGCAGCATTCGCGTAGAGAAACCCTCCCAGAGAACCTGGGAGTTTTAAGTTTATTGAGGCAAAAGAAGTACGCAGACACATTTTTATCGATATATTCTAAATAAGGGCTCAAGATGACCAAGAGGGCGATATACCCGGGCACTTTTGATCCGGTTACTTACGGGCATATAGATTTGATTAAAAGGGCAAGAGAGATCTTCCCGGATATAACCGTTGCCGTAGCGCATAACCGCTATAAAAATCCGCTCTTTAGCGCCGAAGAGAGGGTGCAGATGCTCAAGAAAGCTACCAAGGGGATAAAGGGGATTGAGGTTGTCGAATTCGACGGTTTGGTCGTTGATTACGCGCGCAGGAAAGGATCCATTGTCCTGATTAGGGGATTGAGGATGATTTCGGACTTTGAGTACGAATTCCAGATGGCCCTAACTAACAGAAAACTTTCCTCTGATGTTGAGACTATTTTCCTTATGCCGCACGAATCCTACAGTTATCTGTCTTCTAAATTGCTTAAAGAGGCCGCTTCCTTAGGCGCCAGCTTATCCAATTTTGTCCCTTCTTTCGTAGAAAAAGCACTTAAGGAGAAGCTGCGCAGGGCGTCGTGAAGATAGATATACGGCAGGTTCCCGAAGAAGGTTTAACGCTGTCCGAAGACTTTGACTCTAAGGCATTAGACCTCGATACGGATTTAATTAAATTCTTGAGCCCGGTTACGGCGAAGGTTAAAGTTTCTAAAAGCTACAGAGCGGTAAGCGCGTTGCTGACTTTGAACGCTAGGGTAAGAATAACCTGTAGCCGTTGTCTTAAGGACCAAGAGAAGGATTTAAGTAAAAGCGTTGCATTGAATTTTGCGGTAGATAAATCCGATTTCATAATTGATTTTGACCCGGAGATAAGGGAGGAGATAATCCTGGATTATCCGGTAAATCCGTTATGTAAATCCGACTGTAACGGGCTTTGCCCGAAGTGCGGAAAAAACTTAAACGAAGGAGGTTGTAACTGTGGCTCTACCTAAGAGAAGACATTCTAAAACACGCGGAAGAAAACGCAGGACCCACTGGAAGATAGCTTCGGGTAACCTTGCTAAATGCCCCCAGTGCAAAGAGCTTAAGCATAATCATCGTATTTGCCCTGTTTGCGGTTATTACAAGGGGAAGCAGGTTATCGAGGTTAAGGTAAAAGAAAAGAAGAAAAAACAGTAAGGCGAGAGCGCAGCCGGCAGGGCTGGTGTAATCGGCGAATCTGACGGCAGGAGAGGGATAATGAAGATTGTAGTTGACGCGATGGGAGGAGATCACGCCCCCCGCGTGGTTATCGAGGGGACGGTTGCGGCTGTAAAAGAATATGGCGCCAAGGTTATATTGGTTGGCGATGAACGCAAGATAAAACCCCTTTTGGATAAGGTTAATTACTCTTCGCAGGATATTGAGATAGTGCATGCTGCGGAAACAATTGAGATGTGCGAGCCTGCGGCTAATAGCGTGCGCAGGAAGAGGAAGTCCTCTATCGTCGTCGGGCTAGAGTTGGTAAAAGAAGGCAAGGCCAGCGCGTTCTTCAGCGCGGGAAATACCGGAGCAGTGGTATGCGCCGCTACCCTGGAGCTAAGGCTCCTGCCGGGCATAGAGCGCCCGGGCATCGGGATTGTTACTCCTACCTTAAAAGGCGTATCGTTTATCATAGATGTGGGCGCAAATATTGACCCCAAGCCAATACAGCTCCTCCAGTACGGGATTATGGCTGATGCCTACTGCCGCAATATATTAAATAAAGATAATCCGGCGGTCGGGCTTCTTAACATCGGCGAAGAGGAGGCCAAGGGCAATGAATTTATGCGCGAGGTCCATGAATTGCTTTCGAAGAGCAGGCTTAATTTTATCGGGAATGTCGAGGGGAAAGACCTGTTTAGCGGGAAATGCGATATAATTATATCGGACGGGTTTGTGGGTAATGTAGCCTTAAAGGTTTCGGAGAGCGCGGCAGAGGCAATGCAGGTTTTTCTTAAGCGGCACCTCTTAAGCAGTATTATGGGGAAGATAGGCTTATTTTTTCTTCTGCCGGGCCTAAAGCGCTTTAAAAAAGATATCGACTATGCCGAATACGGCGGGGCGCCTCTTTTGGGGGTCAACGGCGTAGTTATCATCGGACATGGCCGCTCCAATGCCAGGGCCATAAAGAATGCTATCCGGGTAGCAAAAGAAGAGATAGAGCGCGGGGTCAACGAGAAGATTATCGAATCGGTAAAGGCGGTGTCTTAAATGAAAAAGGTAGGAATTATCGGGGTAGGGGAATATATCCCGGAGAAGGTTTTGACCAATGCAGACCTTGAAAAAATGGTCGATACATCAAATGAATGGATTATTACGCGCACCGGGATTAAAGAGCGCAGGATTGCCTCTGACTCCGAGGCTACTTCTGATTTGGCGATAAAGGCCGCGAGAGAGGCCTTAAAAGACGCTAATCTGGCCCCCGAAGAGCTTGACCTTATTATTGTGGCGA
>JACCDG010209986.1_pt1 | contig 15191 bp, 8 predicted proteins | sample 7442471 | NCBI WGS metagenome assembly JACCDG01 (sample SAMN15323444, study PRJNA562643) | freshwater metagenome | isolation source: river surface water | place: USA:Blue River Watershed | collected 2017-08-17
CAACCTCAATTACTGGCAGTTTGGCGACTACCTGGGCATTGGCGCCGGGGCCCACAGCAAGCTCAGCTTTGCGCACCGAATCGTGCGCCAGGTACGCTACCGCGAGCCCTCGCTGTATGTGCGGCAGGCGCAGCAGGGCCAACCGGTGGCGCAACACCACGAGGTGGCGCGGCGCGATCTGCCTTTTGAGTTCATGCTCAACGCCTTGCGCCTGCGCGAGGGCTTTGCGCTGGCCGACTTCCAGGCCCGCACCGGCCTGCCCACCAATGCGCTGGAAGCGGGCCTGGCCCAGGCCGAGCGACAAGGCTTGATTGAGCGCGATCTGTGGCGGGTCAAGCCCACCGAGCGCGGCTTTGATTTTCTGAGCGATTTGCAGGCGCTGTTTCTGGCCGACGCCTGAAGCGTTTCAAAGCATGGCCGTGCGGCGCTGCAGCAGCAGGCGCCACAGGCCAATGACGATCAGCGCACCGGCCAGATCGCCCACCACCATGGGCCAGATGTCGACCCACACCAGGCTGGCGCGCCAGCCGGTCAGTTGCCAGGCGGTCTGGTGCGCCAGCGCGTTGAGCAGGGCATACAGCAGCACATAGCGCGACAGGGCCGGCCAGTGCAGGTCGCGCAGGTCATGTGGGAACAGGCGCAGGCGCTCGAGCCCCAGGCGCAGCAGCCAGGGCATCAGCCCCGAGACCAGGCCGTTGAGGAACAGGCCCGTGGTCCACGGTGCGCCACGGAGCAGGTCGATGGCCCAGGTGCCCAGCACCAGGCCCAGGGCGCCCGGCGCGCCCAGAATGAGCACCAGAAACACCCGCAAGCCTGCCGGCAGAAAAATCCAATTCACACCGGGGGCGTGCTCCAGCGATGTCAAGGCCCAGGCATTGAGCTCAAAGAGTGCCAGGTAGAGCAACATGGCAAGCCCGACCAGCAAGCATTGCTCTAGCCAGGTCTGCCAAGTCAATCGCATGGATCAACCCGAGTGGGCCTTGAGGAGGTGTTGTCCAAGCCGATCAAGTTCGGCCAGGGCCAAGGCCGTGGGATGCAGGAACTTGGCCCGTTTGTCATGCGGTGGGTGTTGTGTCTCGAGGAAACCCAGATCCCGCAGGCGCAACAGGCGCTTGTGCAAGGTCGCGGCCGAGCCCAGCTCGCGCAAATCAATGGCTTCGCGCACGGTCATCGGCATGTTCTGGTGCCAGCGCAAGAGCACGGCCTCCAGCAAGGCCTTCTCATTGGGATCGAGCACCACCCGATCTTCCGCTTGCACCACCACGCGGGACATCTCCAAAAACCGCAAATAGGCCTGGGCCAGGGGGCGCATCAGGCCATCGGGTGATCGACGGGCGTCGGTCATGTCATTCCACCTTGGCCGCGTCGCGCAGGGTTTTGAGCTTGCCCTGCACGATTTGCAGGGCCAGGGCATTGCGAATCTGGGCCTTGACGTTATCCAGCGGAGCGGCTGCAAAGGGGCGCTTGTCTTCGAGCATCAGCACTTGCCAGCCAGTTGGGGTTTGCACCGGTGCATTGTGCAACTGGCCTTTGCTCAAGGCCTGGACCGCCTTCAGTACTTCAGGGGTCAGGCGTCCCTCCGGAAGCCAATCCGACAGGCCACCACGTTCGCGTGAGATCGGGTCGCGCGAGAGTTCTGCAGCCAGGGTGGCGATGCTGGTGCCTTTTTGGAAGCGCTCAATGGTCTGGCGTGCAGTGGCTTCGTCGGCCAGCAGCACATGGCGGATGCGGAACTCTTCTTTGCCCATGGCCTGGACCTGGCGTTGGTACTCGGCCGCGATGTCGGCATCGCTCACCTGTGCCTCGCGGATTTGTTGTTGCTGCCACAGCTGCGCCAAGGTGTTCTGACGGTTGAGTTCGAGCAGGGCCCGGGTGTCCGATTGACGGTCGATGCCCACGCGAGCGGCCTCCTGTGCCATCACGCTTTGCGTGACCATGACCTCGCGAATGCGGGCACGCAGCTCGGGGGTGTCGGTGGCGCCGCGCTCGAGTTGCTCGCGCAGCAGCAGATCAAAGCGTGCCTGCGGTTGGGCTTCCCCATTGACCCTGAAAGCTGTTGGGCCGGCGGCCGCCGGTGTTGCGGCTGGGGCCGCAGGAGCAGCGGGCGCCTCTTTGGGCGTAGCCTGACGGGCTCTGGTTTGTGCGTTGCCAAGGCTGGGCGCCAAGCCGACAGACAGGCCCAGCAACAAAGGAATCAGGGCGCGGGAAGGGTGGGGTGTCCACATGGTTGAACTCCGGGAAAAAGAGGGTCTGTGTCATGTGCTTGGGCCGATGTGGGCGCCAAGCACATGACGGACATCTTGCATTCACAAGTGCATTGTACGGAACCTGACGTTGCAAATTGTTCTGCAAGTTTGTATGGATGTGTGCGTTGGGAATCTGTGTTGAATTTAATAATTTAAACATCAAAAAAGATATTTTTGCGAAAAATACAAAGATGTCTGGAAGTGCTGGAATAATCATGATAGGATTCAATCAATACAGGAGTGTATGGGATGCGCCACCGCCAGACCGTTCTGCACCGTCGAACGCATGCATCGCGCCCTAGCAGTTGGGGCGCGCAGGGGTTGCGCACGCCCGCGCTGATTTGCACGCTGGGTCTGGCCTTGGGCCTGTCCAGTCCGGCTTTCTCCAATGGTTTTGGCGAGAGCGCGCCATGGCAGTTTCAGTCCTCGCAAGAAAAGGTCAACCGTGCCACGCTTCTCGACATGATCGAGAAAAAGAAGGCTGGGTACTACGACTCCTTTCGCTCGACCTACAACTACAACACCTACATCGATCGGCAAGTCAACTGCACCTTGACGGCGGCCAATACCGCCAACGCCGGCACCAATTCCACTTCGGCAGCCACCTCGTCTCCCACACTGACCAGCAGCGGCAGCACCAACTCCAATGTGGCGGCCAACTCGGGCAGCAGTGGCTTGTCGCAAGCTGGCCTCAACGGGGTGCTCACACCCAGTCAGACCAGCAGCGTGCCCACCGGGACGCTGAGCAACTCGCAAAGCAACAGCGGCGCCCTCAACTCGGGGGTCTCAGGCTCCAGCACCAGTTCCAGCACCGGTGCCGTAACCGCAGGTGGTGGCACCACCGATCAGGTGCTCAACTCTGATCAGAACAACAGTGGGTCACTCTCGGCCAGCATCACCGGCAGCACCGCTTGCTCGGGGTCTTTGAACTAAAGGCGAAGAACGTGTTGTCCATGCGCCTTTTCACCCCCAAACGCCCGATCGCTCGTCCTTTGGGCGCTCTGATGGCCCTGACGGCCAGCTTCGTGCTGGCGGCGTGCTCGATGGCACCCAAAAAACCAGAACCCGTGGCCCCAGCGGCCACGGTTGGCAACGAGACGCAGATCCTGACGGGATCGGCGCCACGCGCCAACCGCACCCCCATGGATCCGGCATTTGCCTGCATGTCCGACCGGCTGGCGCAGCAACGCGCCAAGGTGTTTTCGGTGGCGGTGGGCGATGTGAAGGACTACACCGGCAAGTACAGCCAGGCCGAAGGCAATGCCATCACCCAGGGTGGTGCGTTGATGATTTACTCGGCGCTGGGCAAGCTGGGCAATGCGGTGCGATTGCATGAGCGGTTTGATACCCGCATCGCCGAGTTGGAACTGGCCTATGCCGACCGCCGTCAACTGGGCGACGGTCAGGTGCACAACATTGAGGCGGGCAAACCGCCGGTGCCCTGGGTACCCTATTTTGGCGGCACGATCCTGCGCAGTGACTATTACATTGTGGGCGGTATCACCGAGGTGAACTACAACATCTCGTCAGGTGGTGCCGAGGTCAATATCTCAAACATCGGTGGCAAGCGCCGCACCTACACCATGAACGTGGGCGTGGACCTGCGCATCGTGGACTCGCGCAGTTTGCTGGTGGCCAAGACCGTGAGCTTGCAAAAGCAGATCGTGGGCGAAGAGGTGAGTGCTGGCATTTTCCGTTTCTTTGGCTCTGAATTGCTGGATCTGAACATTGGCGCCAAGCGCCAGGAGCCCTTGCAACTGGCGGTGCGCACCGCCATCGAGCAAGGGGTGCTGGAACTGGTGGGCGCCATCACGGGCGAGGATGCACAGCCCTGCATCACTGGCCGTGCGCCTGTGGCCGTACCGGCACCCGCACCTGCCGCACCTGCCGCACCTGCTGCGGCGGCGCCGGTCAAGCCCGAACCAGCCAAGCCTGAAGCCAAACCCGCCGCCGCGGGCCCAATGGCCGTCAAGCCCAGGGACGAAAAACCTGCTCAGGCTGCGGTGCTGGCGCCCGTTGCGGCTGCTGTGCTTGCCGCGCCGGCTGCCAAGCCGGGCGTGACGGCGTTGGCCCCGGTCAATGCGGCAGCGGCAGCCCCAGCCGCTGCCGTGGGCCCGATCAATGCCGGTACCGCCGGCGCGACCACTGGCGCCTTGAAGGCGCAGGTGACCTTTGACCTCAACTCGCCGAATATGGTGGGCGCTGGCAATGGCAACATGAATGCGCTGGTTCAGGCCGCTGAGCAAAGTCAGGACGTGGAGGTGGAGATGCTCGTGCGTGAGGGCGAGAACCTGCCGCCCGCACAGCGCCTGCAGCTCTACCAGGCGCGTGTGCGCATGATGAGTGATGCGCTGGTTGCCCGTGGCATCAGCGGCAGTCGCCTGGCCTTGATGTGGTTGGCCGACCCCCAACAACCCTTGACCCATGGTCAGTCCGGCCTGCAAGCCTTTGCACGTCTGATGATCAAGGGCAAGCCCGCAGCGGCGCCTGACGCCAAAGATGCCCGTGCCGCAGACAAGCGGACCCCCAACTAAACCGTACCCATCAGACTGATCCCTAGGAGAAGCCCCATGAAGAAAACCTCACGCATCGGTTCTGCAACCTCCAATCCTCGGCGGTGGCAGCGCAATGGCTTGGCAGCTGCCAGCTTGATGGCCCTGGCCAGCATGGCCATGGGACAGTCGGCCAGTCTGGGGATCACCTATGGAACCAGCAGCACCTCGGCGACCGCTATTGCCGTGGGCGGCGGATCTCCTTGGGGGTACACCAATGCCTTGGGCGTCACGCAAGACGCCTCCTCAGCGGCCACCAACACCCCCAGTTCCCTGACCATGGGCATCAACCAGACGGGTTCGGGCACGTCGGCTGCGTCGATCACCCAGCAGGTGATCCAGACCCTCACCCGTGTCAACGTGTTGACGCCTCCGGTCCTGAGTGGCAAAACCATTGACCTGGCCTTGATCAACACGGGCGACAACAACCTGGGCTATGGTGCGCAGTCGTCGTCGGGCACCATCACCTCTGTCAGCGGTTCTGACGTCTTCAACTCGCAGTCGATGACGGCCAACCTGACCACGGCCTTGGTCGAACTGTCGCAAAGCGGTTACGCCAGTTCTTTGCGCTCGCTGAGCAACAACCAGATCAGTTCGGTGGCCCAGGCCAACACCTCCTCGCTGATCGCCTCGGGCACCCTGTCGGGCACCTACAGCTCGACCACCGATGGCGCGGCCACGGCAACCTACGGTTCGGCTGGTGTGGCCACCTCGTCGGTGGCCGGCAGTGCCGCCCTCAATGCGGTGCAAGGCGCCAACAACATCGGCGCGCTGGCGGCCATCACGGGCGGCAAGGTGCAGATGGTGATTGCCAAATCCAGCAACGATCTCTCGGATGGCCTGACCCAGTCGGGTAACCGCATCAGCGCCATCACAGGCGGCAACACCAGCACCAACCTGTTCCAGGCGTCCAGCAGCTCGGCGGGCTGGACCGGCTCGGCCGTGGTGACCAATGCGCAGGGCGCGGCCCGCAACGGGGGGAACACGTCGGAATACCTGTCCACGCTCACCAACGTGGCCGTTCTGACCAATATCAAGGAAGCCAACGGCTCAGCGCCAAACGATGCCACGGTTCTCTCCGGCAGCTTGGCGCAAAACAGCAACACCATCGACAGCACGGTGGTGGTCAACAACAGCGGCGCACGGGCCAACAACGGCAGCATCTCGGGTGCCGGCAATGTGATCCAGTTTGACAGCAGTGCAGCGGTCACCGGCGGCGGCACCAACGCCCGCGTGTCCACTGGCGCATCCTCGTCCACCCTCGCCGCCGACCTGGCGGTGTTGAACGTGCAAAATGCCAGCGCCCTGTCCCTGACCGCCAGTGCCGCCAAAGGCGCCGGTGACTTGCAAATTGCGGTGGCTGCCGACCAACTGGCTTCGGGCGGTTCCATCACCCAGAATGGCAACCTGATCACCGCCCGTGCAGTGCCGAACCTGGCGGGCAATGTGGTCAGCGTGGGGCAGACCTCGCAAGCCAGCGCCATGACCGCTTCGGCGTCGGCGGTCAACTTGCAACAGACCAGCGGCAGCACCTCGGTGCAGGGCTTGCTGACCAATGCCGAAATCACGGTTGAAGTGGGATCGACCGCCACGACGCCCACCAACAACGGTGCAGCAACAAGCAGCAACAACATCGTCTCGGCCTTGGCCGACGCCAACCTGGCCGCCACCAGTGTGGCCGCCAATGCGGCCAATATGTCGGTCAGCGGTTCGCTCAACTGGGCGTCTGGTTCGCCGGTCAAAGGTGTCACGATTGGTTTGCCCGGCGGAACTGGCGCGAACACCGTGGTCTCCAATGTGGGTGTCACCGCCATCAACCAGCAATCGAGTGACACCAGCGTGGTCAAGGCTTCCAACACCATGGGTCTGGTGCAGCTGACCACTGGCACGGGAACCGGCTCCACCAAGGTCGCGGTGGAAAACTTCAACGGCACCCTGACGGGCAACACCGTGTCGTCTGCCGCAGCAGCCAACACAGGCAGCACCGGTGTCACCTTGAACGGTGCGAGCGCGCCGTCGCTGACCGCAGCCGTGGGCAACAGCCAGTGGACCACGGTCACGGACAACAAGACCGTGACCGCTGTGGCCGGGTCGACCACGGGTCTGGACATTCTGGATATTTCCTTGCAGACGGGCAATGCCACCTCCAGCCGCCTGGTGACGACCAGCAACGTGATCGAGTCGACTGCCAACGCCAACAAGGCGAGCAATGCCCTCTCGACCGACTTCAGCACCCAGATGACCGGCAAGTCCGGGACGGATGGTTTGTCGCCAGACCTGAGCGTTGCCATCAGCGGCCTGAGTCTCTCGGCCCTGGGTGATCTCACGGTGGCCAATGCCCAGTACACCTCATCGGCGTCTACCCTGGACACGGCCAAGCTGTCGGCCACCACGGTGGGCGGCATCCAGCTCAACGCCGCGGTGGTGTCGGGTGCGGGCAGCAGCCTGAACCTGTCGAGCAACCGCATCAGCGCCAATGCAGGCCTCAACCAGGCCAACAACAGCGCCACGGTCAATGCCGCCGACGCCTCGGGGATCGGCGCCGGCGTGGTGTCGGATCAGGTGGTCGTGTCGGCCTGGACGGAGGCCATCGCCACGGGCAGCTCGGTCTCGTCGCTGACAAGCAGTCTGTCCGCCACCAATGCCAGCGTCAACCAGAACACGGTGAGCGCTGCGGCCAATGCCAACTCGGCCAACAACACGCTCACCAGCAGCACCAACACCATCACCGGTCGCTCCCTCACCCTTGCTGCAGGTTTGGACGGGACCACCTCTCCGGCTGTGGCCACCACCAAGCTGCAAGCCGTGGCCGACCTTGGCCTGGTGAACAACCAGACCACCAGCAACACCAAGGTGTATGCCGCCGTCACCACGGCCGCTTCGTCTGAAGCCGTTAACGTGACAACCGGCGCCATTGCCGCGGCCACCAACCTGACGGTCAATCAGAACACCCTTGCGGCCAATGCCGAGTCCAACACAGCCAACAACCGCCTGATCTCGGCCAGCAGCGCCTCGAGCACCGACAGCACTGCCCTGGTCTCGCGGCAGGTGATCAACAACACCACGGCCAACAGCTCGGCTGCCAACCTGAGTGACCAGGTGCTGGTGTCCACGGGGACCGTCGCGGATTCCAATGTGCAAATCAATGCCAACAAGGTCCAGACCAGCGCCTTGGGCAATTACGCCGCCAATACCCAGACCCTATCGGGCATGGCCCTGACCCGCAGCACCCCGGCCACCCTGGCCATCGACAGCACCATTGGCAAGGTCACCGCCGACAACGCCTTGGTCAACCTGCAGTCGAGCACGCTCAACAGCGTGGATGCCGATACGCTGGGCAAGGTGACCTTGAGCAGTGGGGCGCTGTCGTCTTCTTCCAGCCTGGCCTTGACCGCCAACCAGCTCAACGCCACCGCCCAGCTCAACTACGCCGACAACCGCCAAGCGCTGAACTACTCCAGCGCCTTGACCGGCGCCACACAAGGCCTGCTCTCGAAGCAGGAAGCCACCAACGGCAGCGCCACGGCGGATTTGAGCACAGGCTCCGTTCAGACCATCACGGTGGCCAGCGTCAACGCCAGCAATGCACAGGTTTCGCGCAACACCGCAGACGTTTCGGCCGGTCTGAACACGGTGTTCAACGTGATCGACTTGTCGTCGGCCAACATGACCACGCCCAAGTCGCTCCTGAACAACAACCAGGCCATCAACATCCGCGCCACCAGCCCGACGGATACGGTCGCTGCGGCGCTGACCGACACGATTTCTCTGGATGTCACCGGAACGGTGACCACTGGCGTGCTGAACGTGGTGGGCAATGCCACCCGTGCGCAGGCGCTGGGCAACATGGCATCGAACACCATATCGCTGGCCGGCAGCCAGGTCACCGGGTCGGCCACTGGCGGTGCCAGCTCGGCCACGGGGGCCACCAACACCGCCAATCTGGGCACCATCAACGTGCAGAGCGCCACGGGTGGCTTGGCCTACACCGCGACCAACACCAGCACCATCACCGCCACGGCAGGGGGTAATGTGTTGACCAACTCGCGTCTGGCCCTCAATGACAACCTGGCCTCCTCGGCCGTTCAGGTGAACACGGTCACCAATCAGCAGTCTGCTGCCCTGTCCACCGGCCTGGTGACCTCGCCCATGGGCATTGCGTCCAGCCAGACGGCCGCAACCGGCGCCACCGTGACTGCGACCACGACGGCGGTCCAGAAAATTGACCTGGCGGCCAACCTGACCGCCAGCAACATGGAAGTGACCGGCAACCGTTCGGCCGCCACCGCCTCGGTCAACCTGGCCACCAACACCATCCAAGTGGGCGGGGCCACAGCGGGCAGCGGCACCCTGATCACCGGCAGCGGCCTGACCACCAGCTTGGCGGCCACCGTGGCGACCCCCAGCGTGTCCACCACCGCCGATGTGGGCATTGCCAATTACCAGTCCAGCGCCGACAAGACGCCCTCGAGCGTGCTCCGCACGGAGATTGGCATTGAGGCTGTTGAAGTGGCGGGCACCGGCACGGGAGCCAGTGCGGTGTACAGCCAGTTGAGCGTGACCAACAACACCGCCAGCTCGGTGGCCCAGGCCAACGCCGCCACCAACACCATTGGCCTGACCGCCACGACCATGGGCAACATGACCGGTGCGGTGGCCAATGCCCAAACCGCCACCACCAACGTCAGTGCCAGCCTGGATCGCATCTCCGCCATCAACGGCGTGCTCCGCATGGACCTGGGCGGTACAGGTGCGGGCACCGTGTCGGGTGTCAACGCCTTGATTGGGGGCAATACCTTGGCGGCAACGGCCAGCATGAACGATGCCAACAATGTGCTGTCGGTGTCCGGTACCACCTTGCTCGCCAAGGGCACCACGCTCTCGAGCTTGCCCACACTTGAGGCCACCACCATGGCCAACATGGACTTTGGTGTGCTCAACGTGCAGTCTGGCACCGCCATCTCGGCCGGCGTGAGCGCCACCCTGGATCCGGGCAACTCGGTGATTTACGCCAAAGCGCTGGGCAATGCGACCTTGCCCACCTTCTTGACGGCCCGTGACAACAGCCTGACGGCGCAAGGCGTGGTCAACAACGCCAGCAACACCTTGAGTCTGACGGCCAGCGGTGATTTGCGTGCTTCGGGTGTGCTCAAGAACGTGCAGACCGCCGCCAGCAACGTCAGCGCCACCTTGGGCGGTTCGAGCGCCGGAACGAAGGCCATGTTTGGCATTGAAGCCGACCAGGTGGTGGCCAACTCGACCACCACGTACTCGATGGACAACAACATGTTCCGTGCCCAGGCCGGCGTCAACAACGCCACCAACGTGCTCAACGCGGTGGGTGGGACGTCGGTGGCGGGATCGGGCACCTCGGGTACCACATCGGCCAATAACTTTGCCATCCTGAACTACCAGGACGCAGGCGCTGGCTCGGTCACAGCCAAGGTCCAGTACCTGAATGTGGGCGCCGATCTGTCCGCAACCGCTTCGGGCGGCAATGTCAATGTGGCGATGACCGGCAACCAGATCGTTGCCCTGGCCTATGGCAACTTGGTCAGCTCGACGGTGGGCATGAAAACCCTGGCCCAAGGGCTTGAGACCACTGGCGTGACCGTCAACAACAAGCAGACCTCGACGGCCACCCTCAGTGCGCAGATCGTTGGCGTCAACATGGCGGTTACCACTTCTGGCAGTGGCAGCGTGGGCGGAACCGTGGCCATGAGCGGCAACAGCATCACCTCGCAGGTCGTGGCCAACCAGGCCTCGGTCGGGATGGTGGCGCGTTAAGGCGGGATTGGGCGGGCTCTGGAGCGGACGCATGCGAACAACATGCCGAATGCCCCGGCCCGCCAGACCTGCGGGCGTCTCACCCCTGGTTGGGGTGGGACGTTTTTGTTTGGAAAGATCAGAACGCCAGGTTCAGGCGCATCACCAAACGCTCGAGGTTGGTGCCTGCACTGCCACGGCCTTGGTGCGTGTATTGCATCTCCAGGCTTTGCTGTTTGGCCATGCGCCAGGTCATGCCCACGCCACTGCTGCCCAGCACCTTGGCACCGCTGGCGCCTCGGGCGCTGCCCTGGTCGGCCAGCAACATCAGTTCGCCGCTTTGCTCCCCCAGGCTCCAGGGTCGCACGAGGCTCAGTTGGACCGCGTGACCACTCTGCCCAGAGGCGCTGCCCAGCGCAAAGCCGCGCACGGTGGCAGGGCCGCCGATCATCCAGACATCCATCGCGTCTGGCGTGCTGTTGTTGCGCACACGTACCGCCGCATTGACCCGGGCTGTCAAGCCACTGGCGGCATGCAGCAACCAGTGGCCACTCAGGTTGCCGTCAAGAAACCGATACTCGCCGCTGGCGCTGTGCCCGTGTGTCCAGCTGGTGCGCCAGCTCAGGTTCAAGGCTTGCGGTACATCGCCCACATGGGTGCGCCATTCCCCACCCAAGGCCAGGTTCAGGCGCTGGATGTGGCGATCACTCAGGACTTGGCTGGCCGCTTGGCTGCGCGAGGTCCAGTGGGCCAATTGCGCGGTGACACGCAGCAAATCCCACCCCACGGGTTCCAACCAGTAGCCCAGTTCGATCTGCTCGGTACCGGAGCGTCCCTCCAAATTCAAATCCGGCGCGCCTGGGGTGCTCGAGGGCACCGAGCTGCGCGACTGGGAGCGCGACAGCCCTGTGTTCAAACGCCAGCCACGTGCAGCCAGGGGCAAGGACAGGCCCATGCTCAGCGTTTGCGCGCTAGGGCTGGCGATGAGCGAGGTGTCCAGCCGCTGGCCCCAGCGGCCCGCTGGGGCGAGTTTCAGGCCCGCCATCAGCTGACGACCCGTATGGCCATCGCGCTCGGCTTCGGTCCAATCCATTTGTGCCCAGCGCGTCCATCGACCTCCCTCGGGCATGCTCAGCAACCAGTCGCTTTGGCCAAATTCCCCCCCGGCCACCAACTGGCCCTGGAGGTTGAGTTCGGTGGCTGCATTGAATACCGCCAAATCTTCTGTCAAGGTGCTCGAGCGGATCACCTGACCTGGGGCATGGCGCCACCAGCCTCGCAAGCGAGTCATGTCAATGTTCAGGCCTTCATGGGTTTTGACCTGACCCAGGCGACCTTCCACCAGCAGAACGCGCAAAACACCGGTCTTCAAGTCTTGCGCTGGCAGCACGGGCGCTGCGTGTTCGACGCCCATGGCCAGGTAGAGCTTTTGAATGGTCTGCAGAAAGCCCTTGAGATCGCTGCTGCTCAGCTCGCGGTCGAGCACGCTGTTGGCCAGCTCCCGCAGGGTGTCGGCCGACAAGAGCTCGCTGGGCGAGAACTGGACTTCCCGCAAACGCACGCGACCGCTGAATTCAATGTCCTGAAGCGATTGCGGAGCAAGCGCTTCGGGCGTGGGGGCGGGTGTGTTCTGCTCGGCCGCGCGACGTGCGCGCTCCAAATCACCCAGCATGCGGGCACCCGGATCCATGTTCTGGGCTTGTGCCAGGGGCCAGCCCAACAGGGCAAGGGCAATCAGATGGGGCAAGCACTGCCGACGGAATTGGACACGTGAGGACATGGCACACATTTGCTGACAATTGAACGTCAAGATATTTTTTGATGGATCTATTATCTTCTAAAGAGAAAAAGTTTGAGATAAGTTGGAATGGAAATGATCATGAGTGAAGTACAAACGAAGCGCGAACCTGAATTTTCTATTGTTGACAAAACGGCTCATCGCCTGCTGCGAATGAACCGTTCGGCTCCCACGTTTCCGTGGGCTGCGAGGGCCATCTCTCTTGTTCTGGCCAATGCCGAACTACCTGAAGCCTGTCAGGCTTATCCTTGTGTCTTTACAAAATCAGAAGATGGATTGTGGAGTCTGGTCGCGGTCACTGGGGTTGAGGTGGGCCGCAACTTGTTTTTGGACGACCAGAGTCGTTGGACCGGCCGCTACCTGCCGATCGTGTTGCGCACCTGGCCTTTCCGATTGGTTCAACAACCGGACGCCGAAGGCTCTCGACTGATTGCGGCCCATCTTCCGGCGCTGACCTCGGGTAGCGGAGACGCGCTCTTTGACCAAGAGGGCAACGAATCCCCTTGGCTCCTGCAGGTGATGAAAGAGTTGGTGGTGCTCGATGAGTCAGCCCAAATCGTGCACACGCATGTCAAGGCCTTGGAAGATGCCGGGCTGCTTCAGTCGCGCAATTTGCAGTTCATGCTGCCCGACGGACGGCAGCTTGATCTGGGTGGTTTTCATGTGGTCGACGAGCAGTTGCTTGAGGCCCTGCCCAACGACAAAGCCGGTGCCTTGCATGCGCAAGGCGTGCTTGCGATGGCCTATTTGCATTTGCTCTCGATGCGGCAGTTCCGACAGCTGCTCGAGCGTGCGGCACAGGCCTCTGCCAACGTACCCCATGCACCAGTCGCAGCCTGATGTCTGCCCTGTCAATGGTCTGCCCTGATTTTTGATTGCCCCCATGAGCCGCTTGTCCCCCTCCACCCCCCGTCGCAGGAAGTTGCTGCCCGCCTGGCCTGGTCGCCGGCATTTGCGGGTCAAGGTGCAGCCGCTCGCCCTGGCCGCGTTGACGGCCCTGGGCGCCGCCGCGCCCATGGTGTCGGGGCAAACCGTGATCGTGCCGATTGGCAGCGGGGCTGGAGCCACCCAGACCGTGGTCAGCCGCCAGGGCAACCAGCACCAGATCAGCACCGCGACCTTGCGCGATGGCAATGCGTTCAGCACCTATTCCCAATTCCAGGTGGGCAGTGGCGACGTGGCCACGCTGCGCATGCCGCAGGGCGCCAACTGGTGGGTCAACATCGTGCGCGACTCGCGCTTGCGGGTGGACGGCACGCTCGAGAGCCGCATCAGCAATGGGGCCATTGGCGGCAATGTGTTGTTTGTCGACAGCCACGGCATGGCCGTGGGCCCGCAAGGCCTGATCAATGTGGGGCGTTTTGCGTTTGCAGCGCCGTCCACCGCCTATGTCGATCGCTTGCTGCAAGGCGGCGATGCCTGGTCGGGCGCGTCTGTCAGCCAGGTGTTGTCCGGGCAGTTCGACCGCTCTGTCACCGGGGTGGTGGACATCGAGGGCCGCATCCAGGCCATCGATGGCGTGTCGATCATGGCAGGCGCGGGTGAGGGCTCGCCCTATGCGGTGCGCATTCCGGGCGCCATCGTGGTGCAAGGCCGTGTGGCTGGTTCGCGCGTGAACCTGGGCGACCTCAAGTCGCTGACACCGCTCGAGGACCGCGATGGGGTGATCGACATCACCACCCCAGGTCATTTGCGCCTGGACGGCCAACTCATCACCGATGGGTCGCACTGGCGTGCGCCCGGTGCGGTGCGTGTGACGGCCGGGCAGGACATGGCCTTGGGCGCCAACTCGGTGGCGTCGGCGTCCGGCGCGACGGGCACGGACCAGGCCGGCGGCCAGGTCGTCTTCTACGCCCAGAACAACATGGCCAACGAGCCTGGGGCTCAACTGCGTGCACACGGCGCGGGGACCGGCGAGGGTGGGTTTATCGAGTATTCCAGCACCCGTCAATTGCTGCAGAACGATTTGCGCTTCGATGTGGCCAGCGACCTGGGCAAAGGCGGCACCATCTACCTTGATCCCGAAGACCTGGTCATCACCAGCTCCTCCGGTGGATTGCTCACAGACGGCGGCAATTACTCGGTCACCGCCACCAAGACCATCAAAGTCACCGCGGGCACCTCGATCAGCACCCGAAATGTGGCGACCGAATTCAGTGCCGATCCGTTCACGGCCTTGTCCATGGCCGAAAGCGGCGACATCACCCTGAAAGCGCCGGTGATTCTGTTGGAGCGGGACACGGTGCTGGACGCGTCGGCCCGAAATCCCACCAGCTGGACCACGTTTTACAACGGCGGCAATGTCACCTTGGCCAACGCCGACACGCCCGATGCGGGCGCTGCCCCGATTGCCAGCAACAGCGCCTCATCGTCGAGCAACCCCGCCCTGATCAAGGGCCGCAATGTCACCATCAGCGCCCCTTGGGTCCTGACGGGTGGGGGTGACCTCAAGGTACAGGCCACGGGCAATGTCTCGCTCAGCGCCAACGCGGTGGTCAATACCCGCAAGGTGGCCAACGGCAGCAACCCCACCAGCAGCAGTGTGGTATCGATTGGCAACAGTGGCAAGGTCACGGTGACCGGCGTGAACATCACCACCGCCACAGGCAGTGTGGTGGATGCATCGGTGGTGAACACCGTCGCGTCTGGGGACACGCCGGCCACCACCTTCACCGCCGGCGACATCAGCCTGAGCGCTTCGGATACCAGCAACTGGGTCACGCTGCTGGGCTTTGCCAATGCCAATGCCAAGGTGGACATCGGGGGGACGCTCAAGGGCAAGAATGTCTCGCTCGAGGCATCGATTGAGTCCGCAGCCGTCTACGACGG
>JACCDG012049781.1_pt1 | contig 15190 bp, 31 predicted proteins | sample 7442471 | NCBI WGS metagenome assembly JACCDG01 (sample SAMN15323444, study PRJNA562643) | freshwater metagenome | isolation source: river surface water | place: USA:Blue River Watershed | collected 2017-08-17
ATTGATTTGTCTCACCCAAACAACAGCAATTACAATGTGTTCTTCATCCGCAAGGGTGCTAAGAAGGATACAGGAAGGATGAAACGTTGTCTTAAAGCCCACATTGACTATTACCGGAACAAAGCAGAATATTATGATAGAGGTGCCAAGAGGCTGCAAGAAGATTTGGATAACTTTGACGAAGAGAATCCAGATAACAATTACATCCCTTGTGATAAGAATGTATGGTGGGAATAAATGACTAAAAAGAAACAAGATGAGCGATACCATTACCAGCCTTGGCTTGACACACGAATCTGGAAAACCAAGGCAGAGTTTTTCAAGTATATCCGTGGAGCCTTGCGAATGCAGTGGAAAAGGTACCCCCTTAAAATTGAGTTTAAGAACTCAAGAGCTATTCCTAATTTTGAAGGGAGTGGTGTTACAAATCCGCGAGTGAAGAAAGTCGTGCAATGCGATGAGTGTAAGAACTGGTTTGCTCAGTCATCAACAGAGGTCGATCACCTGAAGCCGTGTGGCACTATCCGCGACTGGGAGACAGCCAGTACGTTCATGCACAACATGTTTTGCGATAAGGACAATATGTCTATAGTTTGTGTCCCGTGTCACGCACTGCGAACGTACAGTGAACGCATGGGGATGTCAATGGAGGATGCTATTATCGAAAAGCAATGTGTTGCCTTTGGTAAACTTCCAGCGGCTGAACAATCTGCTAAGTTTACAGAGATTGGACTGAAGCCAGAAGAATACAGCACAAAGGAAAAGCGTAGGGACGCATATCGTGAATACTTGAAAGCGGAGCGAGACAAGAATGCGCCTACTAAAACGATTAACTGTTGATAACCGCCCATTCCGTAACAAGAGTGGTTTGTTCTACAGTAATGAGGTCATTGTAGAAAAATGCTTAGCTGTTGCTGGCTATCCAAATCCACTGCCAAATCATCTCGCATTGTATTACTTCGCGTTGATTGGACAGAATGCTTTGGTGATTGAGATTTATCAGTATGATGTAACGGAGAAAGATTGATGCAACTAAATACACCGGAATGGTTGGACAAATACAAAGAACTAGTTGCATCGGGTCTTAGTCAACGCCAAGCCTGTGCAATTCTTGGAATTGCTCGTGCTACAGTTTATGATATGTTGATTCGTGTTGAGCAATACAACCACGTTGAGAAGAGTGGCAGCAAGACAGTAGAGGACAATTCTGTTGCTCTGATTATCAGTGATATGCACATTCCTTACCACCACCCAAAGGCACTTGATTGGCTTCAATCGCTGAAAGACAAATACAAGCCTACTCGTGTCATTTGTATTGGTGACGAGCTTGATAAACACGCCCTGTCTTACCACGATTCAGACCCAAACCTGAAGAGTGCTGGTGATGAGTTGTCAGAGAGCTTAGTCGTCATCAAGAAGCTGCATGAAATGTTTCCAGTAATGGATATTCTTGAAAGCAATCATGGTTCTCTAATCTACCGGAAGGCTAAGACACATGGAATTCCTAAGCAATACTTGAAATCCTACAACGATGTCCTTGGTGTTACAGATGGGTGGAAGTGGCATTTTGATTTGACAATTAAGCTGCCGAATGGCTCTCCTGTATATTTCCACCACGGAAAGAGTAGTGACGGATTGCGATTGAGTCAGACAATGGGGATGAGTTGTGTTCAAGGGCATTTCCATGAAAAGTTCAAGATTGATTATTGGGCCAACCCTCTTGGGTTGTACTGGGCTATGCAAGTTGGGTGTTTGATTGATGATGACAGCCTTGCATTCGCATACAACAATGTGAACTTGAAGCGACCAATTATCGGTTGTGGGCTGATTGTCGATAGTGTCCCTATTTTGGAGGCGATGCCTTTATGAGTGAGGAGATTTGGAAAGATGTTGAAGGATATGATGGGGTGTACCAAGTGAGCAACAAGGGCAGGGTTAGGTCATTTCGTTCGAGAAATGGTATTGGCCTTTCACCCACCCCTCGAATAATGGTGGGCGCACTCTATATCGGATACCACATGGTTACCTTGTGCAATAACGGTAACCAGCGTATGAAAAAAGTTCATAGACTGGTTGCAGAGGCGTTTATACCCAACCCAGAAAACAAGCCATTTGTAAATCATAAAAACTTTGTAAGGAATGACAACTCAGTTGAGAACTTAGAATGGGTGACGCCTCGTGAAAACTCTAGGCACTCTGTTCCAAGAAACAAAGAAAAAGGGGTTCACAAATTTCCCGGTGCGAAGCACTTGCAAGCAGTTTCCGCAGATGATCAGTCGTTTGGGTACTATTTTCCGACAAGACTGTGCGTTACGATGGCCGGATTTGATTTAAGGGCTGTTGGGCGCTGCTTAAAAGATGATTCAAAAAGTCATAAGGGGTTCAGGTTCTATTGTATGGGTAAGAATAACTTTGATAAAGGATTGGACTTCTTTCCGCCACATGCCAAGAACTCCCCTAAATAATGTTACATTATAACGCTCTGGCAACTTAACGGTTGTCAGAGCTTTTTCTTTTTGTATTGTGTGAAAATGTTGTTGACACAAGAAATGAAGAGAAGTAAGATGAGACATCAAGACAACGAGCAAGTGGACAATTCTATGTACACAATAACATTCACAGCAACATTCCCCGAAGCAATGGCTAACGTCATACGTGAAACATTCTCCAAACCGGGAATGTCTTGGCGCAATATGACATTGCCTTTGGAAATGAACATCTGGCAATCAATGGCGTTTCATCGCTTTGCCAACCATCGAGACAGTTATTACGTTGGTGGATGTTATGGCGAGAAAGATGTGTTGCTTTGGCAAGGAAATACGGTTACAATGACTTCAACAATCCCACAATCAGAAAGCGATCTTGAATGGTTGCTCGGGGATATGCTGGAACAATGTGCGAGTTTGAATTGGACAATTGGAGAAGAATGAAAATGAACACGTTCAAGATTGGTGACAAAGTAAGGGTGAGAGAGGATAGATACGGTATACTGGCAAGAGCAGGGTTCAAATTAAACACTACTTATACAGTTGCAGGTATTGATCAAATAGGAATTGATGGAATAGGAGGGGGCAGTGTGTATCTCAAGGAAACACGTGGTTGCCTGCACTACACCCATCTTGCCCTCTACAAAGAAGCGAACGAGGATGTTATGACTCAACAAACACAGCAAAAGACAAAGCGTATTCATTTTACACACAAACTGTGGGAGAAGTGGAAGGATGTTGCCAAGATCATCTACATCCCTTCGGGTGGTGAAGTGCTTAGGTTTGCGTATTTCCCCGAAGCAGATTCTCGGTTCTGTTATGCGTACTTGACCCGATCCGGTACAGCCCCTGCGTTTGGTTCTGGTGAATCTTTTTGGCTGGAAATCCCTGTCACAGCCAAGCGCATCCCTTTCAATCCTGAATTGAAAGATGCTAAAGTGTTTTATGGGGATACAGAACTGATTGAGTGGCTACAAATGAATAGCGGTGTTGTGTGTGGCAGTTACGACACTGGCGGGATTGATGGGGTAATTACAAACCTCTATCATCCCAATGACCTCCAGATGGAAATCGAAGAATGACGGAACTTACTGCACCAGTCAACATACGCTTCAAGCATATTATCCACTGGGATATTGTGAACAACACACCATACCTGAATGAAAAGGTTGAAATGTCTATGGACGGACACAACCTTGGTGTGTATAATTCGGTAATAGACGGACTCATCCACATCCTTGAACAAGAGATGGGTGAGAAGGTGAAGGTGGTGCATGACTACAGGAATACACGAGATGTGCAAAATGACAGGCTTTGATGTAATCTACGGGATTGCTGGTGTTACAATTGATCCTCATGTCTGTCGGAGAAATGATGGCTGTACGGGTGGCGTAACGCTTGAGGAAGCTTGTGAACTTGTGGCACAATGGTATGACCAACAGGCGAAGCTGTGGCGTACTAAGAAACATCCAGATTGTCAATATTTTGTCTGACCCTTGTCAGTATTTTGTTTGAGGAGAAACTGTTATGGTACTTAGTCAAGAAGAATACGCATTTCTTTCAAGCCTTCTTCGACGTAGAGCAAGGGCGCTAGAGACGTACTGCGAAGATGTTAGTGAGATTGGAGAGGATTGCTTAGAAGAACTGATTGAGGTTGCTTACTTGCGGAAGCTGGCTGATAAGATTGAAGGAGGTATGGCAAAATGAAACTAAATCCTAAAGGTACTGAGTGGGTTTACTTGAACGAACGCTATGAAGTGTGCAGTAGTAATGGATGTTGTACAATCGGAGAAATCTACCTAGACCACATGGAAGATGAATGGGTGTTTGACATTGAGACGAGGGAGCGTGTAGGAGGCAGTGTGTATTACTCTGGTGAAATGGAAGAGATTAGCTTTTTGTTGAACAAGCTGAACAAGCGTGATAAGCTAGGTAAATACAAGCGGACAGTGGAGAAGAAAGAAAATGAGTAATTTCAAAGTTGGTGACAGGGTTGAGTGTATCGACAACACTGGCGTTGAGATGTGGTTGGATAAAGGTGTGTATTACACGGTTACGTTTGTTCACGAAAACACTGACGTTGCTGTGAACGGGATTCGTAATAACTACGGATGGGCTGCATCGAGATTTGATCACATAAAACAGAAAGTAACGGAAAATATGCAACAAGGGGGTTCTGTAACCGATCTCGTAAACTCCCCGGCACATTACCAGTCTGCTTCAGGTATTGAATGTATTGAAGCTATCAAGGCTCAAATGTCTGGTGAGGAATACCGTGGCTATCTGCGCGGCAATGTTGTAAAATACTTGTGGCGTTATCAGCAGAAAGGTGGGAAGCAATCTCTTGAGAAAGCCCGTTGGTATTTGGATAAACTGATAGGTGAAACAGTATGACCGAGCAGCGTACATATCAATCCCTTTGTCCACAAGGAACATCAGAAGCCGTCAGACGTAGCTATAACATTGGTGACATCTTCCTGAACCAAGCAAAATGCTTGTTGTGTGGAGATGTGATTACATCCTCTCACAGACATGACTTTGCTACTTGTAGCTGTGGCAGTGTAAGTGTTGATGGAGGAAGTTGGTATTCTAAGCGGTTGTTTAAAGCTGCTGGTTGTTATGAAGACCAAAGCATTCCGTATGAACAAGGGAGGGGGTGAAAAATGATTAAAGATTTAGTTAAATCCCTATACCTTACAGTAATAACTCTTATCCTTTGCACATTGTTTGTTTCACTTGTATGGGGCGTGTGTGTAAATCTTCCGGCAAATAGTCCAGCTATGGTCACGCTGAATGCAGATGAATGGGTTTGTACAAATACCACTGCTGTCAGTAAGAAAACATTGGTAGGTCTTGTCCCTAACCAGCGCATGATTACTGAGAATGTTGAAGTGTGTATTGAATACAAGCATAAATAATGTTATGCTTATTGTCTGGCTTGATAAAACTGAGGAAATGAAAGATGAAGGGTTGTACTGATCCAAGGGTAATTAGAAACAAAAGAGAACTAGAAGGCAAGAAGTTTACAACAAATCAGGGGTATGAGATTACAGTGGTAGAGTATCGAGGCGCTACGGACATTGATATAGCGTTTCATTACCCACAACACTGTGTAAAGACTGTGGAGATGTGCGCAATAAAGCGAGGTAATATTGCAAACCCTTACCACAGAAATTGCCTTGGTGGTCATATAGGGGAGGGGGAATTACTTAGTAAATCTAAGTTTTATCCTTGCTGGACTAGGATGTTGCGCAGGTGTATTAAACCAATAAGCCGCACGGATGTATTGGCTTACGGTAGCGTGTCCATTTGCGAAGATTGGATGTGTTTTGCCAACTTCAATGAATGGGCAAATATCCAATGCTATTCGGACGGGTGGGAGCTAGACAAAGACTTATTCAGTGGTGGGGGGAGTAAATCATATTCCCCTGATAACTGTTGCTTCCTGCCGTCGCGGATAAATAAAGCCCTTTGTTATGCACTGACAGCGGAAGGGTGTTATGAACAGCACGGAAAATGGTATGCAACAATGAATACATCCGATAAAGCCAACCACTACCTTGGGCTGTTTAGTACAAGACCAGAAGCGAGAAAAGCATATAACATGGCCAAAGCTGACGAAGTGGAAAGAATCGTTAGTGAGCATGGTGGGGGTTTGGATAATAGGGTGCGTGGTAAACTTAAAGATTTTATTGAATCGGTGAGGAACAAGCCTACCTACGATATTGAAGATTTTGAAAAAGACATTGAACTTTTCAACATCCGTTGTGGTAACATTAACCTAGCCCCGGAAGACCCCTTGAACAAAGTATGTTCCGTGTTGAAGTCACAAGCATTGCTCATCTTGGAAGAGGTGGAAGAGACAGTAAGAGCGTGTGAGAATAAGGACGAGCAAGAAATGGTAGATGGTGTTCAGGACATTCTTGTGACATCTTTGCGCTTGCTTTCATTGCTTGGAAAACGTTATGATTTGATGAAGGCAGCGCAATTGGTGATGGAGAACAATCGTCTGAAATATACGGATGATGTCAAGTTGCTTGAACAATGGGTTGTGGCGTCCCCACCTGACATCTACGGTGAATCCTCTGAAAGTAGTGGAAAGAAATACTACTACCTTAAAGACCTTAACGGGAAGATTCGTAAGTGGCCCGGATTTCCTAAAGTAGAACTGAATGTTGAGGAATTGCGGAAATGAAACAACAGATTGACAGCGAACTTGTTGGAGAGTTGTACGCCTCCGCTTGCCAGCTTTGTTCTACAGCAGGTGTCGTAGAAAATATCTGGTTCAAAGAATCCCCATCACACATGAAACAAAGTATTGTAGAATTGCGTGAAGTGTTGGATAAGTTTTCAATGATTTTATATGGACGGACTTATGCAGAAGCAACAAACAATTAGGGAAGGTGAGAAGGTGAATTGGTACGGACTAACCTGTATCGTCTCTCTGGTTGTCTGGAAACAATGGTGTAGCGAATACGAATTACGTCTTGAAGTCAATGGCCGCACGTATTATGATTATGCGTGTAATGTGGAGAAACTGGAACAATAATGGGTAAAACATACCGCGCTTCTGATTGTGACAGTGAAACACTTAACGAGAAAGAAGCAAAGCAACAAGCCAAACAACGTAAACGTGCTGTGAAAGAGCAGCGTGATAAACGGAAGCAGAAGTATGAACAATCAGACAATGACGAGTGATATATTGTCAGACATCCCTGATCACATTTGGCAACAATGTGGAGCCTACGAGGAGTGTCCCGAAGGATGGCAAGAGACAGCAAGGAAAGTGGAAGCTGTATTGCTTGCTGAAGGAGTGAAGATAAATCAAATCAAGGAGAAGTTCGGCGGGTTGCGTGTATATTGGGGCTGGCCTGAAGAATGGAATGATTTGGAAGATGAAACGTTCCATGACAAATGTGAACAGATTGAATGCTTGATTGACATTGCTGATTGGGTTTGTCAGAGAACGTGTATGGTGTGTGGCGAAAAAGGGACATTGTACAATGAAGGGTGGGTTAATGTTCTCTGTGAGGAACATTATAATGAATGGCAAAAACGGGTGAAGGGGAAGAAATAATGAAATGCGTACCAATCGAAGTGACATTGTTAGACAGTTGTGGAAGTGATTTGTCTGTTGTGAATGCAGCGCGTGTCAGCTTTCATAAAGAAGTAGCTAAGGATGCTACAATTGCGGAGAAGGATGTAAAACTGATTAACTACTTGGCGAAGCATAAACACACCTCCCCGTTCAACCATGCCTTCATCACAATGCGTGTAAAGGCTCCAATCTTTGTTGCACGACAACTTGTCAAACACAAGTTCATGCCTTGGAATGAAGTGAGTCGGCGATATGTAGATGACGAGCCTGAGTTTTACATGCCCACATTATTCCGTAAAGCCGCTGACAACGTGAAACAAGGTAGTAGTGACGAACCTCTTAATGTGAATGAGATGTGGACATGTGGGTATGGCGGGCCTCAAAGCCTTCAACAAATGGTTAATGACACACAAGAGTACTCCCTTTGCTTATATACACAGGCTCTCGAACGAGGGATGTGTGCCGAACAAGCAAGGATGTTCCTGCCACAAAATACAATGACAGAGTGGGTGTGGAGTGGTACTCTTGGTGCTTGGTGTGATATGATTCGTTTGCGTATTGACCCTCACACCCAGTACGAAACACGCATTGTTGCTAATCAGGCTGCTGCGGTTATTGAACAACTGTTCCCACACAGTTACAAGGCACTACTTACTATGGAAGAAACCGTATGACACAACTTGTAAGCTATAAAAACATCAGCATGAGTGACCTAATCCGGTGTCCCGGCTTTGATGGAACAGATGAGAAGATTAAGGAATTGCTGTACAGGCTAGGTGCCGACATTTCGAAACCTATCGAATCGTTAGTCTGCGAACACAGAAGTCTTAGTAACCAAGTCGTAAATTGTGAATACTTCATTTGCTTGGAGCGTTTGGACAAAGAGTGGATTCAATCAGGACATGCAAGCATTGAAGCCCTTTATGCCAGTAAGCCAGATATTGCACCAGACTTGATTAAGATGAGTCGGCAAGGGATTGGTGAACGAGTGTTCCGTAAGAATGGTAGTGACAAGAATTACAGTGAGGAATGATAGATGATTAACAACGGAGAAGAACAAAACATGCAAGACGTAGCAAAGCTGACAAATAACATCCTGTCTGATATTACTGTGTACATGAAGTATGCGCGTTATATTCCTGAGATTCAGCGACGAGAGACTTGGGAAGAGCTGGTTGAACGTAACATGGTGATGCACATTCGGAAGTATCCAGAGATTAAGGAAGAAATCAAGCAGGTGTACAAGGACTATGTATTCAACAAGAAAGTGTTGCCGAGTATGCGTAGCTTGCAGTTTAGTGGCAAGCCGATTGAGACAGCACCAAGCCGGATTTACAACTGTGCATACTTGCCAGTAGATAGCATTTATTCGTTCAGTGAGGCGATGTTCCTTTTGCTTGGTGGAACAGGATGTGGGTATAGTGTTCAGCGCCATCACGTTGAGAAGTTGCCAGCAGTAAAGGGGACACTGAAGACCAAGCGGCGATTCCTTGTGTCTGACAATATTGAGGGGTGGGCGGACACAATCAAGGTGTTGATGGAAGCATACTTCCACGGCAAGAGTGAACCTGTGTTTGATTACCGGGATATTCGTCCCAAGGGTGCAATGCTGGTTACATCTGGTGGCAAGGCTCCCGGCCCACAACCGCTGAAAGATGCAGTACACAACATTCGCAAGGTGTTGGATACCAAGCCTGTTGGTAGTAAGCTGACTACGCTGGAAGCTCACGATATTATGTGCTTCATTGCTGATGCTGTTCTTGCTGGTGGTATTCGGCGGGCCGCACTGATTAGCCTGTTCAACATGGACGATGATGACATGTTGACTTGTAAGCACGGTTCTTGGTGGGAACTCAACCCGCAACGTGGGCGAGCTAACAACAGTGCTGTCATTCTTCGCCACAAAGTAACCAAGGAAGATTTTGATTCGCTGTGGGAAAAGGTTGTTGCTAGTGGTAGTGGTGAACCGGGTGTGTACTTTTCTAATGACAAGGATTGGGGTACAAATCCGTCAATGGCGGCCTAAGCAAGTAATTGCTTTTGAATAATCAATCTAAAAACGGGGAAACTCCTTAGTGGACAATCCCGTGCTAATCCTGTATAGGACTGTGTAACGACTATGAGCATTGACAAAAAACAATTGACCAAACTGGTCTCTTATATGGCAGCTTTTGATGGGGGTCTTTACCGCCGAGAAAACCGCCACGGTAACTTAAACAACGCGCAGTTCATTATGAATATGCGTAAGTGTAATATTGACTACATAGAGTGGGTAAAATCTGTTCTTGAAAATGTGACAAGTGTTACAGTTAAAGACAGAAAGGATTACAACACAGATGGTTTTGTCCGCGCAGAGCAGGTGCGGTTGGAGACCAAGTGTCATCCGTTTTTTACCACACTGCATTCTCGAATGTATATGGACGGGAAAAAAGTAATTGACCCGCACATGCTAACACTGATGGATGCAGAAGCTCTAGCCATTATATTCATGGCGGATGGCTCTGTGAGCAAGGAAGGGTATGTTTCTCTTAATACCAAAGGGTATAGCTACGCTGACAACCTGTCGCTCAGCAAGGCTATACATGATGCGGTAGGTATTAAGTCAAACATCAACCGCCACGGGCAATATTACTATTTGAGAGTCCCTGTGAAGGACTCTGGGAATTTCTACAGGGAGGTTAAACCCTATGTTACCGAAAGTTTTAACTACAAGCTCGAACGATTGGCTCCCCGCGCCGGGGATGGTGATATAGTCTGCACTCCGCAGTAATGTGGAGAGGTGTTCGGAAACGAAACACCCCTTACAAATGTAAGAGTAACAACAAGGGTTGCGAGATCGGCCTCCGGCCATACCAATTCTGTAATTTGTGCGAACTTAACGTGAGCGACATATCGTCGCAGGAGGATTTAAATGCAAGAGCCAAGGCAGCAGCGTTCATCGGAACATTGCAAGCTGGATATACAGATTTCCACTATCTTCGTGACATCTGGAAAGCTACAACAGAAAAGGATGCACTGATCGGTGTAGGCATGACTGGTGTTGGCAGTGGTGTGATTCTCAACTATGACTTGAAGCAAGCAGCTAAAGCTGTTGTTGATGAGAACAAACGTGTAGCCGGTTTAATTGGAATTAACTCAGCAGCACGTACTACAACGATTAAGCCGTCTGGTACATCATCACTTGTTCTTGGTTGCAGCAGTGGTGTTCACGCTTGGCACAATGATTACTACATTCGCCGCATTCGCGTAGGGAAGAATGAAAGCATTTATGGATACCTTGCAGAGCATCATCCCGCATTGGTTGAAGATGAATATTTCCGTCCCAAGGAGCAAGCTGTTATTCAGGTTCCACAAGCAGCACCAGAGGGCAGTATTCTCCGTACAGAAAGCCCGATGCACCTGCTTGAGCGTGTGAAGATGTTGAACCTTGACTGGGTTAAGACAGGTCACAAGAAAGGTCAGAACACTCACAATGTTTCCTGCACTATCTCTGTTAAGGACGAAGAGTGGTCTGAAGTTGGTGAGTGGATGTGGGAGAATCGGAACAACTTTAACGGAATTAGTGTTCTTCCGTATGACGGTGGAACGTATATTCAAGCCCCGTTTGAGGATATTTCCAAGGACAAGTTTGAAGAGATGCTTACACACTTGACTAATGTTGACTTGTCAAAGATTGTTGAGATTGATGACAATACTAACCTTTCTGGAGAAGTTGCATGTGGCGCTGGTGGATGCGAAGTGAAGTGATGTACACCGAAGCAATGTTGAATGCTTACCGTGACGGAACACCTACACAAGATGTTGTTGATGCAATCAGGATAATCTTCAACAAATAATTGTTGACAAGCACAAGGACGTGCTTTAACATTCATTTCAACAAGACAACTGACGTGTGGGAGTATGACTAAAGAGCAGCTTAAATCATTCCTAGCTTCCCACGGATGGGAAGAAACCAAGCATGGGAACTTTTTCACATTTATTCCATCCACCACTAGACACGGTTTGCCAGTTCTGGTTAAATACATTATACGGTTCTACGGGAAGAGCATGGTGGAAATACGGAAGGAGAATATAGACATGCCAGAAGATACACAGTTCTTCTACAAGTTTGACAGGATTGCTAAGAGCAATTTGATGGGGATTCATCTGAGAGAGGATGATAGTGTGTGTATTGATGGGGTTGTTATTAAATAGGAGAACACAATGTTTGAGACAATGTTTGTCGTCGTAATGGGGTTGATTGTAGCTATTGGAATTGGTGCAGAGATTGTTTACAATATCCCCGACAAGCGAAAAGGAATGTTGCTTGCAATTTTGGCGGGGATTGTTATTGGTGTGTTGTGCAGAGGGATTATTGAAGCGGGGGAGATGGAAACAGGTAGTGTTAACAAAGTCAATCAAACTTACGGGGAGGGAGGGGGAGATGTTCAGCGAGGAGATTATTAGGAACTCTGTATCATTCAGTGCTACAACTATTGTATTTGGCCTGATGGTGTGGTTGTTCTTTAACGACCGTGGCGGGCCAGACGGAATGGTATAGTAAAAGAGGCACATCCTTATGCCCGAAGCAAGAAAGAAGCAATGTCAGAGAGAGACTACACAGAGACTGCACGTTGCTTCTGCTTTGTTGCTGTTATTTCATTAAACGCTACTTCAACAAACTCAAATCGAGTTCAATAGCTGCAACCTTGTCCACCACATCCTGCAACACGTCCACCTTCTCCTTGACAATGAATGTCGCCATCCCCATCACCATGGCAATGCAGAATGTCCCAACAGCAAATGCCCCTCTCAACCATCCCATCCTTCCAATTAGCATATCCTTAGTGATTGAATAGTCTTTCTTAAGCGCATCATGCGCCTCGCTCAGATGATCCTGCTTCTGTTGATATGCAATAAACTTACTCAGAATCTCTGTCTGCTGTGTCATGGCAGCGTGTATCCCTTGTAAGGACTGTCCAATCCCGTCAATCTTGGTATTGATGACGGCTATATCGACTTCTATCTTCCCAATCCTTTGTTCTTCTGATTGTTCGCTCATTTGTTATTCTCAGTTCTCTTAGTTAGCGTATAAGCACTAGCTGAAGCACCAACCAGCATCCCAATAATCCACAAAATAGAAGTGTTCAGCGTAGAATATACAAACTCATACTGTAGAGCACTAACACCAACGCTAAGGCCAACGATAACACCTAACATGACTAATGAAACAATGGAAGCAATGGCAACACCCGTAATGTATCCAAGCCGTTTAGTGCTTGGTTGTTGCGTCTTGCTATCTGACATTGCGCTTTGTAAAAACGCTATCCAATTCGACATACACCTCCCTCCCTATACAAAGGTACTACTTCCCTCTGTTATATGTATTCACTATTGAGCCAGCAATGCGTAAATCTGCTTCCTGAATGCTTCTCTCTCTGTATGTCCCAAAGCAGCAGGGCCATTGATAGCTTTAGTCACTTCCAGCCATTGTTGCTTATCAACCAGTGTGTTAATCTTCCTGCTATCCCAATACCAAGCCGCAGCCAACACAGCATACCAAGGTTCTTCCAGAAACTCGGGATGTTGGACGACATCTACACCAGTGGCTTTGTAGAAGGCGATGTAATTATCCTTGAATGTCAGATGACACCCCCCTCTCCCCCGGTACCTGTATCCATCCCCACCCTTTTCATCCCCATTGCCATACCTGTTGGCATAGACACGATTAGCAATATTGACAGGCTTTCCTGCATACATCTTGGCAAGATAGAGAGAAGGGAACTTACTTGGAAACACTTTCATCAGCCGCTCAGGGGACGTGTAGTTGGTGTTTTCAACCAACCTAGTCCATCCCATTGTCTCGTGTCCAAACTGCCCTAGAAAGGCAGCTAGACGTGCTGGTGACGCATTGATTTCATACTTGGTAAGGAGAGAGGAGAAAGCATTGACGTATTCCTTTACGTCTTTGCATTTAGGAAAGATGGAGCGCATTTGCTGTTCAGTAATGTTCACAGGCATTTTACGCTCCTTGGGTTAATAGCCGATTGCAAACCAATAGGCAGTGAGGTTAGCTGCGGTAAAAAAACCGCCTATAGAGCCAGTATAGATAGCCCCATCAAACGTGAATGTAGTTGTAGTTAGTGAACGAACACCTGCCACCTCCACACCCCCTGATGTACTGGTGTCTGCTGTCACTTGAACATTCAAACATGCCGTAGGGAATGCAACAGGGAAGCTGACCGTACCACCTGTCGTCAACAACCCACTCCCCCATTGAATAATCAACCCACCCGGAAGTTTCTGATAACCAGAGGTACCGATGCTTTGTCTGCCAGTGTCAGCAAACAACCCCGTAATGTTGCTAGGGGTGACGACACGTTCTGTATCTGTCCCTGTGATCGTTTCAGCATTGGTAGCCAGTTCCACTGTCCCTTTAGCAGACGTGGTGGCTCCCTTGTTGTCAATCATGTATTGAAGTTTAAGTGGTGTAACTACCACAGTGTCGCTACTTCCTGCCAGCGTTTCAGCATTTGTTGCCACTTCAGCAATACCGGCAGTGCTTTCTGTTGCTTGCCCTGTTTTTGCATCAAACTGACTCTTACGGACAGCGTGATTGGCACTGGAAGCAGAACCAACAAGGAACGTTTGTGCGCTATTACCGGCAATAGGGGCGAATGTAGCGTCACATTGAGCAATAGAATATACAGACAGATTGCTTCGTGCTGTAGTGACATTGCTAATGGCTGCCAGCGTTCCATAATTGGTAATGTGGGTTGTCAAAGCTGAATTAACAGTGGAAGCACTACCATAACTGTCAAACGCTTTAACCCAATAAGCCGCTTCAGAGGCTGGATTCTTGTTAGTGCCGGTTTGCAATGCCTTATACACAACACCATTATATTGGGTGAATGTGGCATAGCTGCTGCTATACTGGTATTCTGTAGCACTGTCCCACTCAGGAATACCCATCTGAAACAGATACGCCAAGGAAGTGTCTTGGCGGTTCTGAAGCCAGTTCATGTATTCATAGGCGGGTTTTTCAGATACCCACCCTGTCTGCTTCTTAACATCAGATGGAGTATTGATAGTCCCGGCAGAGGCCCACTGGATACTAACATCTGGTTTTGTAATCTTGGACATCAATTATTCTCCATGATGTAATTATTCAGGAATCTCTTCGGGAGGTGGGGAAGGGAATGGCTGGGCGGTACATTCGCTTTCTTCAATAATATCCATTCCATTAATGCTAAGCTGTGTGATGCCGTCCCACAGAATTGTATTGACAGCCCACCCATCAGCGTCCACAAGAACGTAGCGTTTAATTGTATTTTCCATGCTCAGAACTCCAATACCAAAGCCCAACCACTCCCACCAACACCGCCAGCACCTGTTGCGTATGTGCTGCGGCAAGCACCGCCACCGCCACCGCCAGAGCCACGGCCTCCAGCACCGCCCGCGCCACCAGCACCAGCAGTGCCTCCCCCACCGCCGCCACCACCTTGGCCGAACAGGCCTCCTGCAACGGGCGCAGCACCTGCCGTGCCGGTGGTGCCGGTAACGCCACCCGTTCCTGCCGCTGCGCCTGTGGTTTCCATGAATCGCGGGCCGCCCGCCGCGCCGTTTG
>JACCDG011859461.1_pt1 | contig 15183 bp, 15 predicted proteins | sample 7442471 | NCBI WGS metagenome assembly JACCDG01 (sample SAMN15323444, study PRJNA562643) | freshwater metagenome | isolation source: river surface water | place: USA:Blue River Watershed | collected 2017-08-17
CATCGAGTGTATCGTTCGCCAAATGATGCAAAAAGTTCAGATTTTAGAGCCAGGTGATACACAATTCTTACAAGGTCAAAACGTAGATCGTTTCGTATTCCGTCACGAGAACGACTTGATCTTAGATAAGAAAGTGATTACTGATGCTGGAGATTCTGAGAAATACAAAGCAGGATCACTACTTTCTGCGCGTGCTTTACGTGATGAGAACTCTTCGTTAAAACGTAGAGATATGAAGTTAATGAAGGTGCGTGATGCGCAAGCAGCGGTTTCTTCTTCTAACTTACAAGGTATCACACAAGCGTCGTTAGGAACAGAATCATTCATTTCAGCAGCATCGTTCCAAGAAACAACGAAAGTTCTTTCTGAAGCATCGATTCGTGCGAAAGTGGATACGTTAGACGGCTTGAAAGAGAACGTTATCGTAGGTCACTTGATTCCAGCAGGTACAGGACTTCGCCGTTACAAAGACATTTTAGTAACATCGAAAGATGAGCTAAAGGCTATGGAAGCGAAGAAGGAAGCTGCAGAAATCGCTGAAGCGAAAGAAAAAGTAGAGGCTGCAAACTAATTTGTAGATTCATTTGAATAGACCCCCGGCTTTTCTTAAGTTCGGGGGTTTATTTTTTACCAAAAAAGAAATATGGAAAACCCCACAGAAGAAAATCAATTAAATATCGAGCTTCCTGAAGAAATGGCGGAAGGACATTATGTGAATTTGGCGCTTATTGCGCATAGCCCCTCTGAGTTTGTGATGGACTTTATTCGCATATTGCCTGGTCTTCCCAAGGCGAAAGTGAAGTCGAGAGTAGTCATGACTCCGGACCACGCCTATCGTCTAATGCAAGCCTTACAAGAGAATATTCAGAAGTACGAAGAGGCTTTTGGCCCTATTATGAAAGAAGGGGATGCCGCAGGTTTTCAATTCCCGATGAATTATAACGGCCCCATAGGCGAAGCGTAAACGTTTTAGGTCATAAAATCCCATTTTTTTAGCTGAAAATCAGGTAAATAAGCGGGATTTATGCCTTTTAAAGGAAATTACTATTACTATGCGCTTATCTAAAAAATTCCTGGAGTCAGGCTCGTTGAATTCATCCATTCCATTACAAACCCCTCCGGCGGATATTTTTAACTACCCGGAGAAAGTCTTACAATTTGGGACAGGAGTATTGCAACGTGGTCTTTGCGATTTTTACATCGATAAAGCGAACCGCGCGGGAATTTTCAAAGGTCGCGTCGTAGTAGTTAAATCCACATCGAAAGGTGGTGCAGATGCCTTCGATGAGCAAGACGGTTTATACACCCATTGCATTAAAGGAATTGAGGACGGTGTTGCTAAAGAAGAGAACATCATCAACTCCTCCATCTCTCGTACCATTACTGCTTCGAAAGACTGGGATGCCATTCTAGAATGCGCAAAAAGTGAAGACATGCAAATCGTGTTATCCAACACCACCGAAGTAGGCATCACCTACGTGGCAAACGATCCGATTGCAAACGGCTGCCCAGCCTCCTTCCCCGCTAAGTTATTGGCGTTTTTACACGCTCGTTTCACTCATTTTCAAGGCTCAGCCTCTTCCGGCATGGTAATCGTGCCTACCGAGTTGATCATCAACAACGGGGATAAATTAAAAGAAATCGTATTAAAATTAGCGGCTGACCACGATCTTTCGGCTGATTTCGTGGCTTGGTTAAATAACGCAAATCATTTCTGTAATTCACTTGTGGATCGCATCGTTCCGGGTAGCCCCGATGCAGCAACTAACGCGGAGATTTGTGCCAAACTAGGTTATGATGATTCCCTGATGATTATTTCAGAAGTGTATAGCCTCTGGGCGATTCAAGGGGGTAAGAAAGTTAAAGACGTGCTTTCATTTGCTCCTGCAGATAAAGGTGTGATCATCGCAGAGGACATCGAAATCTACCGCGAATTGAAATTGCGTTTATTGAATGGAACCCACACCCTGCTTTGCGGAATGTCCTTTTTATTAGGTTTCCGCCTCGTGAAAGACGTGATGGCGAACGGCTATTTGAGCAAATTGATTATGAATTTAATGCTGAGCGAATTAGCGCTGGGCATCCCGTATAAGATGGATTTCAAGGTGGCAGATCGCTTTGGGCGTTCGGTGCTTGACCGATTCCGCAATCCATATATTAACCACAAATTGATCGACATAACGGTTCAGTATACGACCAAAATGCGCATGCGCAACGTGCCGTTATTGATTAATTATGCTAAAAACTTTGGCAAAGCTCCTGAACTTTTCTGCATGGGCTTCGCGGCTTACTTGCAGTTTATGCACGCAGTGAAAGAAGAGGGCGGAAAATACTATGGCGATAGCAATGGCGAGGCGTACCCAATCCAATGCGACTATGCACCGTATTTCTACGAGGCATGGAAGAATTTTGATTTGAAGAAAGTTTTGTCGAATACGGATCTTTGGGGCACGGATTTGACAAAGGTTCCCGGGTTTGTGGAGGGGGTGACGAAGTATATTTAATAGAGTAGAGATTAGAGAGTAGAGAGAGGAGATTATAGAGTAGAGAGTAGAGATTTAAAGCATAAAGAATAAAGAATAGAGCACAAAGCATAAAGGAGGAATCGCCTGCGGCGATGAACATGAAATGTTTTACTATCATTCTTTGAACTTTGCCACTGACGACTGTCCACTGACAACTGGCTACTGTCCACTGACGACTGACAACTGCCCACTGAAAAGATAAAGTATAGAGTAGAGATTAAACGACCTAATATGAAAGCGTTTTTAGATAAAGATTTCTTGTTGCAGTCCGAGACGGCGCAGACCTTGTACCATCAATTTGCGGCACAGATGCCCATTATTGATTACCATAACCACTTGATTCCGCAACAAATTGCGGAAGACAAGCAATTCGATAATATCACCCAAATTTGGCTAGCTGGCGACCACTACAAATGGCGGGCGATGCGTGCCCATGGGGTAAATGAAAAATACATCACGGGGAATGCTTCGGACGAAGAGAAATTCTTGAAATGGGCTGAAACCGTACCTTATACGATGCGTAACCCATTGTACCACTGGACGCATTTGGAGTTACAGCGTTATTTCGGGATTACCGAATTATTGAATGCCGAAAGTGGAAAACGCATTTATGATCAGTGCAATGCTCTTTTGCGCACACCAGCTTTTTCTGTGCGCAATTTATTGCTTAAGATGAACGTAAAAGCGCTTTGTACGACGGATGATCCGATCGACAATTTGGCGTACCATCAACAAATCAAGGCGAGTGGATTTGCGATCAAAGTCTTGCCTACCTTCCGTCCAGATAAAGCGATGGGCGTGGACGATGAAATCGTTTTTGTGGAATATGTAAATTCGCTAGCGGCTGCGGCTGATATGGAAATTCATAATCTAGCGGATTACAAGAAAGCGATTGCGGCGAGACACGATTTTTTCCATTCCGTGGGATGTCGCTTAAGTGATCATGGATTAGAGCAGATTTATGCGGACGAATATACGGAGCAGGAAATCGCTCATGTTTTTGAGCGATTGATGACCGGTAAAACGATTAATCAGAAAGAGAAAGTACAATTTAAATCGGCGATGCTGGTGTACTTTGCTCATTTAGATCATGCCAAAGGTTGGACACAACAATTCCACCTAGGGGCAATCAGAAATAACAATGACCGTTTATTAGGCGCTTTAGGGCCAGATACGGGATTTGATTCGATTGGGGATTTCGAGCAGGCGCGTCCGTTGTCGCGGTTTTTAAATCACTTAGATTCCACGAATCAGTTAGCGAAGACGATATTGTATAATTTAAATCCGCGCGATAACGAATTGTTAGCAACGATGACGGGTAATTTCCAAGATGGAACGATCGTAGGAAAGATGCAATTCGGATCTGGCTGGTGGTTTTTAGACCAAAAAGACGGAATGGAAAAGCAGATCAATGCCTTGTCTAATATGGGGATGTTAAGCCACTTCGTGGGGATGTTAACGGACTCGAGAAGTTTCCTTTCCTTCCCTCGCCATGAGTATTTTAGAAGAATCTTGTGTAATTTACTGGGCGCGGACGTGGAAAATGGCGAATTGCCGGCAGACCTTGCTTGGTTAGGCAAGCTGGTACAAGACATCTCGTATAACAACGCGGCAGGATTTTTTAATTTCGAAGAGTAATGAAGAAAGTTATCACTTTTGGGGAAATCATGGGACGTTTAAGCCCCGCAGGCTATGGACGTATTACCCAAGCACAATCACTTAACATCACCTATGGTGGCGGCGAGGCGAACGTGGCGGGCGGATTAGCCCACATCGGGATCCCAGCTGAACACGTGACTTGTTTCCCAAACAACGAATTAGGCAAAGCCGCTGCTGGCTATTACCGCCAAGTGGGCGTTGATATGTCGCATACGGCGTATAAAGAAGGTCGTTTAGGATTGTATTTTGTGGAGTTTGGGGCAGCGATGCGTCCGAGCAAAGTGACCTATGATCGCTCAGATTCAGCTTTCGCGAATCTAAATCCGGCTGATTTCAATTGGAAAGAAATACTTAACGGTGCGGGTTGGTTCCACTGGACGGGTATTACACCCGCCATTTCGGAAGCAGCAGCGACTGCTTTGAGAGCGGCTTTGAAGGAAGCAAGAGCGCAGGGATTAACGATTTCGGCGGATGTAAACTACCGCAAGAACCTTTGGCAATATGGTAAAACCGTGAAAGAGGTTATGCCTGACTTGATCGCACAATGTGATATCATCGTGTGTGGGAAAGGGGATGCGGAAGATATCTTGGATATTGTTCCTGATGGCCGTGCAAAAAGTGGCTGGCATGATATCTGTCTACAAATCAAAGAGCGTTTCCCGAACCTAAAGAAGATTATTAATACCAAAAGAGGGCAAATTTCAGCTTCTCAAAACACCTTGTCCGCCACCTCGTTTGATGGCTCGAAAGTCATTAAATCAGATACGGTAGAAATTTCTCAAATCGTCGATCGCATCGGCGGAGGGGATGCTTTTATGGCCGGATATATCTATGGAAACTTGGTTTACGGCGATGAGGCGAAGTCTTTGGCCTTTGCTGTAGCGGCATCCGCTTTAAAGCATACAATCGAAGGCGATATTAATTTAGCGAACTTAGATGAGATTGAGACCGTGATGAGCGGAGATATTACAGGACGATTAAAAAGATAATAATGGCTAGAAATTCAGCAGATGTAGTGTACTCTCGATTAGCGGAAACGCCTATCGTTCCTTTATTTTTCAACGCCGATCAAACGATTGCTCAGAACGTTTTGAAAGCGTGCTACGACGGCGGAATTCGGGTGTTTGAATTCACTAATCGCGGCGAAGCCGCTCCGGCCATTTTCGCGAAACTAATCGATTTCTGTGAGAAAGAATGCCCAGATTTAGTGTTGGGAATCGGAACCATTTACGATGCAAAACAGGCGAGCGAATTCATCGAAATGGGAGCTGACTTTATGTTGCAACCTTTCACCACTGCGTCCGTGGGCGAAGTTTGTGCAAAACACAACATCCCTTGGATGCCGGGTACGATGACTTTAACGGAGATCCGGAACGCGGAGATTTTAGGTGCGAAATATGTGAAAATTTTTCCTGGAAATGTGGTAGGACCAGCGTTTGTGAAGGCGATTCAGGGACCGATGCCAAAGACTAAAATCATGGTAACTGGGGGAGTAGAACCGAATCGCGAGAGTCTTCAAACCTGGTTCGGTGCAGGTGCTGCAGCCGTGGGAATGGGCTCTCAATTGTTCCCAGCCGAGTTAATTAAAAAACAAGACTATACCTCTATATCAAACACGATCGCTAATCTGATCAAAATCTATCACGAACTATAATATGGAAACAATTGGAAAGTACCGCTGGAAAATATGCGCTTTGCTCTTTTTCGCGACCACCATTAACTACTTAGACCGTCAGGTAATTGGATTATTGAAGCCGGTTTTGGAAAAAGAATTTGACTGGTCTGAGACAGATTATTCAAACATTGTTATTGCTTTCCAAGCAGCTTATGCGATTAGTTTATTGGGTTTTGGAGGAATTATTGACCGTATCGGTACGAAATTAGGCTATTCTATTTCTATCGTGGTTTGGAGTATCGCGGCAATGATGCACGCCTTAGCAACGGGCACAATGAGCTTTGCATTTATGCGAGGTTTATTGGGTCTGGGCGAGGCAGGAAACTTTCCAGCGGCGATTAAGACCGTGGCGGAATGGTTCCCAAAAAACGAGCGTGCGTTAGCAACGGGTATCTTTAACTCCGGAGCAAACATAGGCGCGGTGGCAGCACCGATTTTAGTGCCTTGGATTTTAGGGGCCTATGGCTGGGAAATGGCCTTCATTGCAACAGGTGCGATCGGCTTTGTGTGGTTGATTTTTTGGTGGCTCTACTATGAGGTACCCTCTAAGCACAAGTCATTGTCCAAAGCAGAGTTCGACTATATCCACGCGGATATGGAGGCAAAAGATGACAATGTGACGCCGGTGCGTTGGGCTAAATTATTTGGATTCAAGCAGACTTGGGCCTTCTTTTTTGGCAAAATGTTTACGGATCCTATCTGGTGGTTCTTCCTTTTCTGGTTACCCTCGTACTTCTCTGAGCGCTTCCAATTAGACTTAAAGAAGCCTAGTTTAGAATTAATTATCGTCTATACGGCGACGACAATAGGCAGTATTGGTGGCGGTTGGTTGTCAGGTTATTTGATTAACAAAGGCTGGCCATCCTTCAAAGCGCGCAAGTGGTCGATGTTCAGTTTTGCCATTGCTGTTGTGCCTATTATGTTAGCGCGTTACTGCGATAATATTTGGCAGGCCGTGGGACTTATTTCCCTAGCGGCTGCGGCTCACCAAGCTTGGAGTGCAAATATTTACTCGATTGCGACGGATATGTTCCCTAAGAAAGCCGTTAGTTCGGTAATCGGAATCGGGGGTATGGCCGGATCGGTGGGAGGTATTTTCTTCCCAATGATCGTGGGTGCTTTACTCGATAAATATAAATTACTAGGTAATATCAACGACGGTTACAACATCATCTTCTTGCTGTGCGGAAGTGCCTACATGTTAGCTTGGTTGATAATTTACACCTTAGTGCCTACGCTAGAGACAGCGAAGATTGACGACTAGTCCTTCTTTTTAAAGATTAGATTCTTAGTTAGTTCATTTAATTGGGTGATTTTCTCTTGAAAGTCACCCTTTAATGTTTTACGGGCGGCCTCTAGTTGATCGAGGGAGGTTTGGATGTCTTCTGGAATGACGTCTTCGAGGAAGGCTCTGATTCTTTTTGCCAAAGTAGGCGATTTCCCATTCGTGGAAATCGCAATCTTCAGATCCCCTTTTTGGACGATAGATCCGAGGTAAAAATCGCACAAAGGTGGCGTATCCGCCACGTTGCAGAGTAAATGTTGAGCTGCGGCTAAAGCCTTAATTTCGGCGTGTAAAGTAGGTGAATCTGTGGCACAGATAATCAAGTCTAATCCTGCTAAATCAGAGGCTTGAAAGCCACGCTCGATAATTCGAACCTGAGGAAAATCTTGTAAATATTCCAGCGTTTCCGGACGAAAAAAGGGCGCCACTAAAGTCAAATTAGCCTCCGGCGAATTACGCAAAATAGCGGATGCTTTTTCTAAGGCAACGTTCCCTCCTCCTACGACCAAGGTCTGGATTTGATCCATTTTTAAGAAGATAGGAAACATCGTGTTAGACATCTACAACAGGGGCTTTTTTGCCGGCAAGTTGGCCACAAGCCGCGTCAATATCACGTCCACGGGAACGGCGAATATTTACGATCATTCGTTTACTTTCGAGGAAGGCTGAGAACTTCGCGATCGCATCTGCCTCCGCGTTCACGAAAGAAGATTGAGCGATCGGATTGTATTCGATGAGGTTGATTTTGCAGGGGATGCCTTTGGCAAACTCATACAATTCACGCGCGTCCTCGATGGTATCATTAAACTTGTTAAAAACGATGTATTCGAGCGTGATTTCGTTGCCCGTCTTCTCGAAGAAATACAAAAGAGCGGCCTTTAGGACGTCCAACGTATTGCTTTCATTAATAGGCATAATCTGGTTACGCTTCAAATCGTTCGCAGCGTGCAGGGAAAGGGCTAGATTGAACTTGACCTGATCATCGCCTAGCTTTTGGATCATCTTCGCGATACCTGCCGTAGACACCGTAATGCGGCGTGGTGACATCCCTAAGCCATCTGGCGAAGTAATTTGTTCGATGGACTTCAACACATTCGCATAGTTCAAAAGCGGTTCGCCCATCCCCATGTAAACAATGTTCGTTAGCGCCTGACCGTATTTCTCCTGTGCTTGATCGCGAATTAAAACGACCTGATCATAGATCTCAAACGACTCTAAATTACGCTTGCGGTCCATATAACCCGTCGCACAGAAACTACAAGTTAAGGAGCATCCCACTTGAGAGGAAACGCAGGCAGTTACCCGCTCACGAGTGGGGATTAATACCCCCTCGATGAGATTTTTATCATGTAATTGAAAGCTGGATTTGATGGTGCGATCGGAACTGATCTGCGCCTCCGCAGTCGTGACGATCTGCAAAGAGAATTTCTCTGAAAGCCACTCGCGCGTCGTCTTAGGGATATTCCCCATTGCATCGAAACTGCGTGCTGCTTTCTTCCAAATCCACTCGTACACCTGCTTCGCCCGGAACGCAGGTTCCCCGGCAGCAAGCATCTCTGCCTTCAGCTGGTCAAAACTTAGATTCCGTATGGCGATTTTCTTGTCCAATCTTATTTCTTTAATAGCTCACCTACTTTCGCAGAGATAGCTTTACCGTCTGCTAATCCGGCTAATTGCTTCGATGCAACACCCATCACTTTACCCATATCGGCTGGGCTTGAAGCACCTACGGCAGTGATAATTTCGGTGATTTTAGCTGTTAGTTCAGCGTCAGACAATTGCTTAGGCAAGAATTCTTCGATGATCGCTAATTCGGCTTGCTCTTTTTCGGCAAGGTCTGGGCGGCTTTGTGCTACGTATACTTCTAATGAATCACGGCGTTGTTTCGCTGCCTTCATTAGGATTTTCATCTCCGCGTCTGCACTTAAACCGTCAGCGCTAGAACCCGATGTTTCTTCTAAAAGAATCATGGATTTGATCGCACGGAGCGCGCGTAAACGGTCTGCGTCTTTCGCACGCATGGCATCTTTGATACCATTTTCGATAGTTAATTTTAACGACATAGCTTGTTTTGATTAAAAATGAGCCTTGACTCCATCTAAAAATTCCCGGTGGTTACTTAACCTCGGAACTTTATGCTGGCCGCCTAATTTCCCTCGTTCCCGCATCCAGTTGTGGAATGTTCCGGCTGGGGCGATGTGGACCAAAGGAGGACCAAGCACTAAATCATAAGACCTCTTCGCATCGTAATCCGAGTTTTGCTCGCGTAGCGTTTGGTCTAAAACCTGTGCAAAGGTACGAAAATCTTTTGGGGCTTTTGAAAATTCGATCACCCATTCGTGGTGCCCGTTTTTGCCCTCATTCATGAAGGCCGGAGCCGCCGTATAATCTTTGATCTCCGCCTGGGTCGCGGCGCAAGCGCGCGCGACGGCTGTCTCGGCATTCTCGATGATTAGCTCCTCTCCAAAAGCATTGATGAAATGCTTCGTCCGTCCCGAAATCTTAATGCGGTACGGACTCAACGACGTAAACTTCACAGTGTCACCGATCTTGTATCGCCACAGACCCGCATTCGTCGAAATGACCATGGCATAGTTTACTCCTAGCACCACCTGTTCCAGCGTAACAATCGTATCAGCCTCCTCTCCCTCCTCGTTCATCGGAATGAACTCATAAAAAATGCCGTAATCAAGCATCAAAAGCATCTCATCGGGTTTGGACAAATCATCCTGTATCCCAAAAAAACCTTCAGACGCATTGTATATCTCTAAAAATCCGACCTGCGAAGACGGGAATATCTGGTTCTTAAACAACTCGCGGTACGGCCCAAAAGCCACCGCCCCGTGAATCATAAACTCAAAATTCTCCCACACCTCTAAAATCGACTTCTTCCCCGTAATCTCTAATATCTTTTCGATCAACACCAGCGTCCAGGTAGGTACGCCCAAAATACTCGTCACATTCTCCTTCGATGTCTCGATCGCCATCTTCTCAATCTTCTGATCCCAATCCCCCATCAGTGCCACATCGAGCGAAGGAGTGCGAATAATTTGCGCCCAAATAGGCAGATTCTTCATCACCACCGCCGACACATCCCCCATCAGCATACTTGAATTCACCGGACTTTCGGATAAACTACCGCCGATAGACAAGCCTTTCCCCTCGAAAACTTTCGTTTCTGGTTTGCTCGCAGCGAGCAAAGTGATCATGTCTTTCCCGCCCATCATGTGGCATTCCTCTAATGCTTCTTTCGAAACGGGAATGAACTTGCTGCGGGCATTTGTAGTTCCTGAAGACTTTGAAAACCAGTTAATGGGTGTGTCCCACAAAATATTCTGTTCCCCCTGCATCATGCGATCGATGTAAGGGAAAATCACTTCGTAGGTAGAAATGGGAACTTGTCGTTTGAATTTTTCGTAGTTGCTGATGTCCTGATAACCGTGTTTGGAGCCCCATTCGGTCGATCGTCCATGCGATATAAGCCCCTGCAACATTTGTTCTTGTAATTCTAACGGACGATCGTACATGGCCTCAATCCGCGGCATCCGCCGCTTCATAAACCACAACAAAGTCTCATTAAACAATGACATGTTTAGGGTTTTAAAAATTGAGGTGCGCGATTAGGGTAATCGGTGATGATACCATCCACCTGCCACTCGCTAAATTTCTGCATCTCAGCCGTCGAATTAATCGTCCAAGGGATAACCTGCATGTGACGCGCATGACAAAATTCAATCTGCTCCTTTCTCAAATACTTATGAGAAGGACTGAAAATCTCCGGCACAAAACCCAGCAATGCGAGCATCTGCTCGGGTGTCTCTTTCTCTACTAGCGCGGAAATGCGTCCTTGATTAATCGATGTTTTCCAGTAGTGTAAAACCGCGAAATCAAAGCTTTGCAAAATCAGCGAGGAGGGCGATATCTGTGCCGAAATCACTGCCCAAACGCGATCCGCAAATTCCTTTACCGTGGCCGGTTGCGACTTGCCGTATTCGGCTGGTTCTGACTTGATCTCGATATTGTATTGAATGGGGCGGCCGCTTTTACGTGAAAAAGCTTCGCCTAGGGCTAAGACTTCTGAAAGTAAAGGCTTGTAGGTGGCAACACGTACCTGTTCTGGGAAAAGTCTGTTCCCCCGGGAGCCTACGTCGAAGGATTTAATTTCTGAGTACGTTTTTTGGTATAAATTAATCGTTGCATCGGTCACCGGACGTCCATCCGAGAAAGAGGCATACAAGGGATTCATGTAAGGTTCGTGGGAAACGTAGATTTGTCCATCTGCAGACATACAAACGTCCATTTCCAGAACGCTCACCCCCATCTCTAAGGCATGTTGAAAAGCCGGAAGTGAATTCTCAGGGTATAACCCTCTACAACCTCGATGTCCTTGAATCACAGGTGTTTGGCCCATAGAAATTACATTAATACACACTAATAAGAACAAGAGTTTCCTCATGGTTTTTTGGCTGATGCTTTTGTCCTTCTTTCCTCTATAATTTTATTCACACGGGTATATAATTTCACTAAAGCGGCGGGATCCTTCACGTAAGATCTGATACTTTCCTCGACTTGAGTGGAATCAACCCCATGCTTTTTTAGCATTTTTTTCGACAATTCGTGGTAAAGGACTAGCGCTGTATCGGAATTGCCCGTTTGCATATTTTGGACAATCGCCTCGTCTATGTGGATATCTGCCAAAATCTGCGCCATCTTCTCTTGCTCTAATCGACCATCGGACGAATCACTCATACACGCCGTAAATGCAAAGGCCAACAAAAGCAAAAATAATCCCTTTTTCATCTTGTAAATATACCCGTAAATTAGAAAGCTTTTAGCTCATTTCATTCAGATTGGGTAAAAATTAGGTAATTTAGTCTCGTGGATATGGACATCAAAGCCTTCCTGACCCATGTAGTAAAGCTGGAAATTCGCATTAGAAAAGCGATTAACACCCAAATGCATGGAAATTTCTCCTCCGTCTTTAAAGGATCGGGCTTAGAGTTTAGTGACCTACGCCAATACCATTATGGAGACGACGTGCGGCACATTGACTGGAACACTTCATCGAAAGGACATGGTACTTTTGTCAAGCTCTTTAAAGAGGAAAAAGAACAAACCGTTTTCTTCCTCATCGATGTCAGCGCTTCCGGCGCCGTAGGTAGACAGGGAAATAGCAAAATCAAGACATTAAAGGAAGTGGCGGGGGTTTTGGCCTTTGCAGCCATTCAGGAGGCGAGTCACCTCGGTTTTGTCTGCTTCAGCGATAAAAACGAAAAATACATGCCCCCAGCCATGGGCAAAAAGCACGGATACAAGGTTATTTCAGAACTTTTTAGAGTGGAGCCAGAAAATACGGGGACGGATCTAAAAGCGGGCTTAACCTTCGCGCTCCAAACGTTAAAACGTAAAAGTTTGCTTTTTGTCTTATCTGATTTCATCGACGAAGGTTATGAAGATTTATTGCGGGCGGCAGCTTTAAAGCACGATTTAGTCGTCTTGCACGCCCTGGATAAACAAGAGATTCTATTACCCTCCATGGGTATCATTCCTATTTATGATCCGGAAAGGAAGAGAACAACCTGGGTAAATACCTCGTTAAAATCTTTCAAAAATTTACTCCAGCAACAAGTCAAAAACCGCGGGGTAGACTTAAAGGAGATGTGTAAGAAATGGCACGCAGATTATGTCGAATTGCGTTCAGGGGAGGATTTCGTCCCCGCATTAGTGAAACTTTTTAATGCAAGACGCTAATGCAACAGACGCCATTCATCATCAAGGGAAAATTTCAGGAGGATTCTGCCATTATTGGGCAGCCGATTCACTATTCTCTGTATGTGAAGCACCCGAAGGACCAGGAAGTATTTTTCCCGAAGGCAAACCAAAATTTTGGATCATTCGAGACGGTAAAACGCGAATTTTTTGCGACAAAGACCACGGCCTCTGGGTCCCTGGATTCCGCAGTATATACCTTGCGCTTGTTTAATTTAGCTCCGGTCCAAAAGCTGCAAATACCCATTTACCTTCAACAGGAACCCGATTGCACCCTCATTTATCCGGTAGTGGATAGTATTTATTTGAAGCGATTGCTGCACCATCCGGAACAAATTGATTTAGATTCCTTGTACCAAAGCATCCCCATCCAACCAGTAAGCCCGAAAACGGACTTGAAGAATGTGGTTGCTGCGGGGATAAGTTTGTTGATTTTAGCGGGATTGATTTACTGGATTTTTGGCAAAGCGATTACTAAACTATTTAAGCGCTACTTGTTATGGCGACGTCACAGAGAATTTAGACGTACATTCCAGCGTTTTGCGCGACAAGTGGCCGGAACTCCCGTAGGTTTATCTAATTTAGAAAAGGCCTTTTCTGCCTGGAAGAAGTACTTAGAAGCGTTAACTCAACTGCCGTTTACCACCTTTACCTCGAAAGAAATGCTAGATAACTTAGCGGACGAAACGATGGAAAAGGTTTTGAATGAGATGGATTCGGCCATTTATGGAGGTAATTTCTCCACTAACACGGTGGAATCCGTGCAATACTTGGATTCGTTAGCCGCAAATTTATATGCTTTAGAACAAGAAAAGATTCAGAATAATGAAGTTTAATCTACTTTATTCTTGGCAACAAATGCAAGATTTTTTCACTTTCGAGTGGGAGAATGGCTTGTTTTTGTATGGATTAATCTTGCCTATCCTCTTCTATTTCATCAAATACCTTAGGCAGCGAGGAAACAAACCTCGCTTGGAATTATCGCTATCGGTGCCGCTTCAACAGAACCGGATTTCGCTACTACTGAGTTATTTGCCTATGGTGATCCAGGTACTGTTTATCACCTGTTTGATTATCGTGGCGGCGGGGCCTTACCGCGTCATTAAGCACCAAAAAAAGCAAGTCGAAGGCATCGACATCGCGCTCGCACTCGACATTTCTTCCTCGATGCAAACCCGCGATATCAACCCAAGTCGATTAGAGACTGCAAAAACGATGGGCAAAGAGTTCATCCGCCAGCGCAGCCATGACCCTATTTCATTAGTCGCATTCGCGGGTGCCCCCTATTTAGCTAGCCCCATTACGACGGACACCGCCTTTTTGTTGCACCAGTTAAAACAGTTTCAGACGAATCAAATTAGTGAGGAGGGAACCGCTTTAGGCGATGCTTTAGGCATGTGTATTAACCAAATCCGCGACACCGAAAACCCTAAGAAAATCACTATTCTGATTTCCGATGGCAACAATACAGCCGGGAATCTAGATCCGGTTACCTCTGCTGAGTTAGCAAAGAATTTCAATATCAAAGTATATACGATCGCTGTAGGTAGCCTTCAGCCTAGTGCTGACCCGGTAGATGAAAGTACCCTGCGCGAAATCGCAAGCCTAACGAAAGGTAAATTCTTCCGGGCTACGAATAGCCAGGCATTGCAACAGATTTTCCAAGAGATTGATAAAATGGAGGCCTCAGTGGTCAAAACGGTTACATGGGAAGAACACATCTCCCTTTCTTACCTATTCGCGGAAATTGCGCTCATCCTGTTCTTTATGGGGCTTTGGGTGCGATTAAGCTGGATAGGCAACTCATTAGAAGATTAATATGGTTTTATTTCCGCACGCGAAGATTAATATTGGATTGTACATCACGAAGAAGCGCAAGGATGGGTTTCACGATTTGGAAACTTGTTTCTTTCCGGTGCCTTGGACGGATGTGTTAGAGATTACGCCATCAGAAGGGGAATTTAGCTTCACTTCGTCTGGTCTAAACATCGCAGGCGCCATCGAAGATAACCTATGCTACAAGGCTTATCAGCTACTTCGCGCAGATCATAAAATGCCGCCCGTGCACATTCACCTGCATAAAATCATTCCTATGGGGGCTGGTTTAGGCGGCGGTTCTTCGGATGCAGCATTCACACTATTGGGCTTACGGGACTTGTTTCAGCTGCCTTTAACGAACGAAGATTTACAGCCTTACGCGGCTAAATTAGGGAGCGATTGTGCATTTTTCTTGTCGAATCAGGCGGCTTTTGGTAAAGGAAAAGGAGATC
>JACCDG011920394.1_pt1 | contig 15180 bp, 17 predicted proteins | sample 7442471 | NCBI WGS metagenome assembly JACCDG01 (sample SAMN15323444, study PRJNA562643) | freshwater metagenome | isolation source: river surface water | place: USA:Blue River Watershed | collected 2017-08-17
GGCAGGGCCAAAAGCGCGTGCGCTTTTTGGTGGAAGGCGCGGAGGTTTGAGCCTCAGTGTTTGGTCGCGACCTTGCTCTGTAAAGCGTTGAGTACCGGGGCGGAGACCAGGCCCGACACATCACCGCCGAGCTTGGCGATTTCGCGCACCAAGGTGCTGCTGATGTGCTGCACGCCCGCGCTGGTGTGCAAAAAGACCGTGTCGATTTCAGGCGCCAGGTGGCGGTTCATGCCCGACATCTGGGTTTCGTAGTCATAGTCGGTCACCGAGCGCAAACCGCGCACGATCACCTGAGCTTGTTGCGTGCGCACAAATTCCACAATCAAACCGTCAAAGGGCAGCGCCTTCACATTGCTGCAGTCGGCCAGCGCGGTTTGTGCCAGGGCCACGCGCTCGTCCAGGCTGAACAGGGTTTTTTTGTGGTGCGCCACGGCCACCGCGATGATGACCCGGTCAAACATCTTGGCGGCGCGACGGATCGCGTCTTCGTGGCCCAGTGTGAGCGGGTCAAAGGTGCCCGAATAGACAGCAGTCACAAGGGTGTCGGCAGAGCGGCTCATGGTGGGGTCCTCGATAAACGGTGTCGGGCTTGAAGGGCAAATTATGCGGTCCGTTGCAACAAATGGGCATGCACTGCACCCGCTTTGAGGTGGCGTTCGCACTGCAGCCCCAAGGCAGCCAATGCTTCAGCGGTCCAGGCCACAGGGGCTTCCAGATACACCCAGCCCCCCACAGGCACGGCACGGGCTGCCGCTTTCAGTGCAGGCTCAAACCAGGGGCCATCAAAAGGCGGGTCCAGAAAAACCAAGTCCACGCTGCCCGCAGGCAAACGGGCCAAAGCGGTGACAGCATCACCCCGTTGCACGCTCACCATCTGCGCTTTCAGGCGCGTGACGTTGTTTTGCAAATCACGCACCAACACGGCATCTTGCTCGACCATCAGCACATGGGCCGCCCCACGCGAGGCGGCCTCCAGCCCGAGCACGCCCGTGCCCGCAAACGCGTCCACGCAGCGCCAAGCCGTGAGGTCCTGGCCCAGCCAGTTGAACAAGGTTTCGCGCACCCGATCGGGCGTGGGTCGCAGGCCGGGTTTGTCCAGCACCTTCAAACGGGTGCGCCGCCACTGACCGCCAATGATGCGGATCTCATGCGAGGGCTGGCCTTGGGGTGCCGTGTGATGGGGTTTTTTGGCGGCGGCGTGGCGCGCAGGGCTGCCACTGGGTGCACGCCTGGAAGGAGATGAAGGCATAAGCCGCAAGTGTAAGGGGGCAAGGACGAACTGTGCGGGCCATCTCACTGCGGCGGGCCATCACACGCTGGGTGCGCTTGCCCTGCACCAGAACTTGGGCCTTTTTGGACAAGCGTTTGCACCAGGTTTGATGGAGGTCAAAGATGAGGCATGACGCACATCAAATCCGCTTCAGATGGCATGGGACTGGAGGGCGGCAGGCCACTAAAGTGGCAAGCTGACATTGACGGAGACCCCTGATGCCCAGCCACGACACAGAAAGCAACGCCCCGATCACGCATTTCGCCAATTGCCACCTGGGCATCTTCGCCCAGTTGTCACGCTTGGGTGATTTGCCGGCTTTGTTGGGACCTGCAGCCCAAGCCAGAAAAATGGCCAGCGAGTCTTTGGTTTTCTTTGACAAAGCCTTGTACAGCCACCACAGCGAAGAAGAAAAAGACCTGTTCCCGGCGGTGGCCCAAAGCGCTCAAGCCGGTGTCGAACGCCTGAAAGTCAACGCGCTCATCGAACAACTGACCCACGACCACCGGGCTTTGGAAAAACTCTGGAACTCGCTGGAGCCGGGCCTGCGCAAGGTGGCCAAGGGCCAAGACAGCTCACTCGATGTGCTGGCCCTTCAAGCCTTGGTGCAAGGCTATCAGGCCCATGCCCATTTGGAAGAGCAGGTTTTTTTACCTTTGGCGCAAACGATATTGGGCCGCAACAGCAATCACATGGCGGCTTTGGGCCTGAGCCTGCACATGCGGCATGTGCCGCAATTCGCAGCGTACATTTGACAAGACCAATGGGCCCACTCAGGGCTGTGCGCCCACCACCACCGTGACCATGCGCTCAGGCTGCAGCACACGCGCCATGGCGCGGCGCACATCGGCCACGCTCACACGCTCGATTTGCGCGGTCCAGGTGTTGAGGTAGTTCAGGGGCAAGCGGTTCCAGGCGATGTTGGCCACGTTGTCCAGCAGTTTGCGGTTGCTGTCGATGCGCAGCGCAAAACCACCCACCAGATTGGATTGGGCCGCCTTCAATTCGGCCTCGGTCGGGCCTTCGCGCACAAAGTCCTGCACCACTTGTCGGGCCACATTCACGGCTTGCGTGGCCTGGTCGGGGCGGGTTTGCAGGCCCACCACAAAGGCACCTGCATGCAAGCCCGGAGAAAAGCCGCTGTACACGCTGTAGCTCAGGCCGCGCTTTTCACGCACCTGCTCGGTCAGGCGCGAGACAAAACCGCCACCGCCCAGGATGTGGTTGCCCACCAGCAAGGCGAAGAAGTCCGGGTCATTGCGTTTGTAGCCGGGCTGGCCGATCAGGACATGGGCCTGGGCCGAGTCAAACGGCAGCGTCAGGTTTTGCGCCTGGGCCAAAGGGGCGACTTCGGCCACTTCGGGCAGGGCCTGGCAGTGGGCACTGTCGGGCCACAGCGCCAGCAGGCGCTGGACCAAGGCGTCGGTTTGCGCCCGGGTCAAGGCACCGACCACACTGACGGCAGCGCGGCAAGCGCGCAAGGATTGCGCATGCAGCCGCTGAAGGTCAGCCGTGTCAATGCGCGTCAGGGTTTCGGGCATGGCCCGTTGGCCGTAGGGGTGCGTGCCGTACACCGCGGCGGCAAAGCGGTGTTGCACCTGAGTGCCCGGCTTGGTGAGCGATTCGCCAATGGCGGCGATCATGCGTTCTCGGTCGCGCGTCCAGATGGCTGGTGGAAAAGCCGGGTGCGCCATTTGGCGGGCCGCCAAGGCCACGGCCTTGTCCAGCAAGTCGGGGTAGCTCAGGCTGCGCAGCGAAAAGCTCAACCGGTCCGCGCTGGCACTGGCACCGAAGCTGGCCCCCAGATCGGCCCATGCTTCGCCGATCTGGTTTTCATCCATGGCCTGGGCATAGGGCCCCTGCCCCTGAGGGTGGGCGCGCGTGCCACTGGCCATTTGCCCTGCCATGACCGAGGCCAGTCCCGCCTTGGCTGCCGGATCACGGCGGCTGCCGGCATCGAGGTCGATTTGCACGTCCACCATGGGGATGGCATGGCTTTCGACCAGAAACACCCGTGCGCCACTGGGCTGTGTCCAGTGCTGGATGGGCAAGGTGGCATGGGCCCAAGTGGAGGCCAGCCAGCAGGCTGACACCAAGGCACAGCGCGGTATCGCCCGCGAAGCCAGAAAACGGGAAGAAATCCACAACATGGGGCGAGGGACTTTCATGACATGAACGGGGCTCAATGCCGTGCGCCAAGGGGCGCGCGACGTGCACGGGGCTGGCCTGACAAGGGCTGTGGCACCAGCGTGGCGACCGTGAGCTGGTCGTCGCCAAAGTATTTTTGGGCCACGGCTTGCACCTGGGCAGGGGTGACCTGACGCAAACGGGCGATCAGCTGCGCGCCGTAGTCGGGCGGCAGGCCCAGCGTCCAGGCCACGCCCAATTCACGGGCCTGGTTGAAGACGGAGTCGAGCTTGTAGATTTCGCTGGCAACCCACTGAGTTTTGACGCGCTGCAACTCGGTCTCGGTCACGCCCTCCTGCGCCACGCGCCTGACCTGGGCGCGCAAAGCCGCTTCGAGCGCTTGCGGGGTCTGGCCTTTGGCGGGAACGCCATCCAAGTAAAAGAACTGCGGTCCACGCCCCATCAGCCCGTTGTAAGCGCCCACGCTGTCGGCCAAGCGGTTTTCACCTTGCGTCAGGGCGCGGTCCAGGCGGGCACCACTGTAACCATCGAGCACGGCCGCCAAGACCGTCAGCGCCAGGGCATCGTCGTGCTCGGGGCTGGCTGCCAGACTGGCCAACCGGGGCACCTTGAAAGCCAGCGCCACATACGACTGCTCGGCAGGGGCTTTGAATTCAAGCCGACGCAGGCCCTGCTGGGCGGGTTCCTCGCGGGGTTTTCGATCGGGCACGGCGCGTGCAGGAATGACACCGTAATAACGGTCAGCCAGTGCCTTGACCTGAACGGGATCGACATCTCCGGCCACCACCACCACCGCATTGGCGGGTGAGTACCACTTGCGGTAAAAATCGCGGGCGTCTTGCGCCGTCATGGCCTCCAGGTCGCTCATCCAGCCCACGATGGGACGCCGGTAAGGCGAGGCGGTCAAGGCCGTGGCCGACAACATCTCATGCAACTGTGCGCGCGGGTTGTCTTCGGTGCGCAAGCGGCGCTCCTCTTTGACCACCTCCAGCTCTTTGACAAATTCGGCATCAGGCCACTGGTTGTTGGCAAATCGATCCGCCTCCAGGCGCATCACGGCTTCGAGCTGGCCCGATGGAATTTGCTGAAAGTAGCCCGTGTAGTCCTTGGCGGTGAAGGCGTTTTCTCGCCCGCCCAATGCGGCCACGCGGCGCGAAAATTCGCCCGGCGCCAATGTGGGCGTGCCCTTGAACAGCATGTGTTCCAGCACATGCGCGACGCCACTGGTGCCATCCACCTCGTCCATTGAGCCCACACGCAGCCAGACCATGTGCACCGCCGTGGGGGCACGCCGGTCGGGTTTGACCCACAGGGCCATGCCGTTGGCCAGGGTGAAGGTGTGGACCTGGGCAGGCGATGCAGGCACGCTCGCCGACGCTGGCGGGTTGACGGCTGCGGCCGCATGGACCGGCCCCGATGAGGTCTGCGCCATGACGCCCCAGGAGGCGCTCAGCCAAGCAGAAGAAGCCAGGACAGCCCAAAGAAAGTTCGGTTTCATAGAATGCATGATCCTTCAAATCCAAGCCATGTTCAGTTTCTTCAAAAAAAAATCCCCCACGCTCGAGGTGCCATCGTCCGCCGTGACGCCCACGAGCCCTGTGGCGCAGACAGCGGCTGCAACGCCCGCGCCTGAGCAGCGGCCAGCACAGACCGAACCGGCCCACGCTGCCCGCCAGGGTTGGCTGGACCGCCTGAAGGCGGGTTTGCGCAAAACCGGTGCCAGCATCACCACCGTCTTCACCGGCACCCGCATCGACGACGAACTCTATGAAGAGTTGGAAACCGCACTGCTGGTGGCCGATACGGGCGTCAAAGCCACCGAGCATTTGCTGCAAGACCTCAAGCGCCGCGTCAAAGAGGCCAAGGCCACTGAGCCCTCCCAGGTCAAAACCCTGCTGGCCGATGCCATCACCGACTTGCTGTTGCCCCTGCAAAAACCCTTGTCGATTGGCGACCACCAGCCCACCGTGATCATGGTGGCGGGTGTCAACGGCGCGGGCAAAACCACTTCCATCGGCAAACTGACCAAGCACCTGGCCGACGAGGGCTTGAGCGTGCTGCTGGCAGCCGCCGACACCTTCCGAGCCGCAGCCAAGGAGCAACTGGCGGTTTGGGCCACCCGCAATACGGTGGAGATCGTGAGCCAACAAGGCGGCGACCCGGCGGCTGTGAGCTTTGATGCGGTGAGCGCTGGCCGTGCCCGTGGCCGAGACGTGGTGCTGGTGGACACGGCGGGTCGACTGCCCACCCAGCTTCACCTGATGGAAGAACTGAAAAAGATCAAGCGCGTGGTGCAAAAGGCCGAAGCCACCGCCCCCCACGAAGTGCTGCTGGTGATCGATGGCAACACCGGGCAAAACGCCCTGGCCCAGGTCAAGGCCTTTGACGACACGCTGGGCCTGACCGGCCTGATCGTGACCAAGCTCGACGGCACCGCCAAGGGCGGGGTGCTTTGCGCCATTGCCCGCGAAAAGCCGATCCCGGTCTATTTCATCGGGGTGGGCGAAAAGCTGGAAGACCTGGAAACCTTCAATGCGCGCGAGTTTGCCCAGGCCTTGCTGAGCTGAACCCTGGTTTGTTCTGGCCTTGACGAGGGCTTTGCCGCTTCTTTGTTCGTGCCCCCTGTGTGCATGGGCTGACTGACAGCGTTTCCCCAAACCCCAAAAATGAGGGATAACCCTGATCTCTGCGCGCCATCGGCGCGAACTTAGCACTCACCCCACGAGAGTGCTAATATCTGGGTATTCTGAAAGGAGTTCTGGTATGAACATTCAAACTGGTTCCCCCGCCACAGCCATCGCGCTGAGCAACCCCTGGGCGGTCGTGCCCTCGCTCGGCCATCTGGACGCCTACATTTCTGCGGTCAACCGCATGCCCATGCTCACCCTCGAAGAGGAGCAAGAGGCTGCCCGCCAACTCAAAGCCCATGACGACCTCGAAGCCGCCCGCAAGCTGGCGCTCTCGCACCTGCGTCTGGTGGTCACGGTCTCGCGCCAATACTTGGGCTATGGCCTGCCCCATGGTGATCTGATCCAGGAAGGCAATGTGGGCCTGATGAAAGCGGTCAAGCGCTTTGACCCCGATCAAGGCGTGCGTTTGGTCAGCTATGCGCTGCACTGGATCAAGGCCGAAATCCACGAGTACATCCTGAAAAACTGGCGCATGGTCAAAGTGGCCACCACCAAGGCCCAGCGCAAGCTGTTTTTCAACCTGCGCTCCATGAAGCAAGGCTTCAAAGCCGAGGCCGATGAAGGTACGCACCGCGATACCCTCACACCCGACCAGGTGGACTCGATGGCGCACAGCCTGAACGTCAAGCGCGAAGAAGTGCTGGAGATGGAAATGCGCATGTCCGGCGGCGATGTGTTGCTGGACCCTGCTCCCTCAGATGATGGCGAGCAGGCCTTTGGTCCTATCGCCTATCTGGCCGATGTGAACCACGAACCCACCGCCATGATCGAAGCACACCAACGCGATGTGATGGCCAGTGATGGCTTGGCCAACGCCTTGAATGTGCTGGATGCACGCAGCCGCCGCATCGTCGAAGAGCGCTGGCTCAAGGTCAATGACAACGGCTCGGGCGGCATGACGCTGCACGACCTGGCCAACGAGTACGGCGTGAGCGCAGAGCGCATCCGCCAGATTGAGGTCGCGGCCATGAAGAAAATGAAAAAAGCCTTGGTGGAATTCGCCTGAGGCGACTGCTCGCCACAGCCTGTGCTAACCCGGTCCTTGACCGGGTATTTTTTTGCTTGCCGTGCGTTAAAGTGAACCTTGTTTTGAAAGACCTTCTCATGACCGTTCATACCCCCACTGCCTTGTCCCGCCGCCTTGGGGTCCAGGCCCTTGGCGCAGCTTTGGCTTTGGGCCTGACACCCTCTTGGGCCGCGTCACCGACCACTCAGTGGCCCACGCAAACCGTGCGCTTGGTAGTGGGTTTCCCTGCGGGGTCCAGCCCTGACCTGACCGCACGAGCTTTAGCAGAGCCATTGGCCAAGGCGCTGGGTCAAAACGTGGTCGTGGAAAACAAGGTCGGTGCAGGCGGCAATATCGCTGCCGACCTGGTGGCCAAATCCACAGATGGTCACACCTTGGGTCTGATGATCAACGGCAACATGACGATTGCCCGCATCCTCAATCCCAAAGTACCCTACGACCCACTCAAGGACCTCGCTCCGATCAGCTTGATCGGAAAAGCACCGCTGGTGCTCACCGTGCCCGCGAACGCTCCCGGCCTCACCCCTGCCGAATGGCTGAGCCAGGCTCAAAAGGAGGGCAGCAAGCTCAGCTATGCCTCACCCGGTGTGGGCACGGTGGCGCATTTAGGCATGGAACTGCTCAAAACCAAAGCAGGCATTGCGCCCGTGCATGTGCCCTACCCGGGCAACCCGCAGATCATCACCGCCATGATCGGCGGCCAGGTGCAGCTGGCCTTGTTGCCACCCGCCATGGCAGCTGCCCAGGTGCGCGGCGGCAAGTTGCGGGCCATTGGAGCCTCCAGCACCGGTCGCAGCCCGATTGCGCCGGACGTGCCCAGCCTGTCCGAGATCGGTGTGAAGGATTACCAGCTGGAGATCTGGAACGCGGTGGCCGCGCCCGCCTCGATGCCTGCAGGCGTAGCCAGCAAGTTGGCGGCTACGATCAGCGACATCGTTCGTGCGCCTGAGATGCGTGCCCGTTTGTTCCAGCAAGGCTGGCAAGTGGTCGGCTCTTCGCCAGAGGGCTTGCGCAACCGCATCACGTCAGACACGCAAGCGTTGGGCGACATCATCCGCAGCCAGAAAATCGAATTGAATTGAAGCCCTGAAAGTTCGCCAGCCGCAGGGCGATTTCAATCGCTGACAGGCATTGCGGACATCACTTGCCGCTGAGCAAGATCTTCACATCTGCGGCCAGTGCCTCGGCACCGCTGGCATGGCGGTTGTACAACCGGACGCGCCCTTGCGGGTCAAAGGTAAAACTGCCCGCCGAGTGGTCCATGGTGTAGCTGGTGGGGGTCTTGCCTTCGACTTTTTTGTAATAGATCTTGAAGTCCTTGGTCACCTTGGGCAGCTGCTCTGGTGTAGGGCGCAAGGCCACGAAGTCAGGCCCGAAATTGGCCATGTAGGCCTTGAGCAATTCGGGTGTGTCACGTTCAGGATCCACGGTGATGAAAATGCCTTGCAACCTGGCTCCATCGGCACCCAGCAAAGCTTTGGCCTGGGCCATTTCCTGCAAAGCGGTGGGGCACACGTCAGGGCACTGGGTATAGCCAAAAAACACCACCACGGCTTTGCCGGCAAAGTCTTTCAGGGTGCGCACCTGACCATCCTGGTCACTCAGCGCCCAGCCTTGGGCGTAGTCAGCCCCAGTGATGTCCACGGCACGAAATGCGGATTTGTTATCGGCACAACCGGTCAAACCTGCCAGCCCTGCGGCCAAACCCAGCGCCAAAGCGACTGTCGATAAAACTCTGCGTGACACCATGACCATGGCCTTAAAAAATGTAGTGATCCAGCAGCAAAGCGGCAAACAGAGCGCTCAGGTGGATCAATGAAAAACGGAAGGTCTTGCGGGCCATTTCGTCCGAATATGCACGGTACAAAGCCACCGCATAGGCAATGAAGCCGATGCTGAGCACCACCGCAGCGGCCAGGTACAGCCAGGAGCTCATGCCATAGACGAAAGGCATGAGACACGAAGCCATCAAGACAATGGTGTACAGCAGAATTTGCAGGCGCGTGAATTCATTGCCATGCGTCACGGGCAGCATGGGCAGTCCCGACTTACGGTAGTCCTCCACGCGGTACAGCGCCAGCGCCCAAAAATGCGGAGGCGTCCACAGGAAAATGATCAGGAAAAGGATCAGCGCTTCAGGGCCGACCTGCCCTGTCATCGCAGACCAACCCAACACCGGAGGCATAGCCCCACTGGCCCCGCCGATCACGATGTTTTGGGGTGTGAGGGGCTTCAAGATCACGGTGTAGACGATGGCATAACCAACAAAAGTGGCAAAGGTGAGCCACATGGTCAGGGGGTTGACCAGCACATAGAGCACCGCGGAGCCTACGGCGCACAGCAAACCCGAGAACAGCAAGGCCTGCCGATCACTCAGTTCACCTTTGGCGGTGGGCCGCCAAGCGGTGCGCTTCATTTTGGCGTCAATGGTTTTTTCGACCAGGCAGTTAAAGGCTGCAGCCGCACCCGCCACCAGCCAGATACCGATACAGGCCCACAGACCCAGTTTCAATTCAGCCAGGCTCGGCATGCCGGGAACAGCCAACACCATTCCGATCAGGGCACAAAACACGATCAGCTGAACCACGCGGGGCTTGGTCAACGCGTAATACTGTTGCCAGACGGTCAGAGGCAAACGGGCAGAGGCAGCAGTCATTCGGCAGGCCTTGAAGGAATGGAAAAACGCAGGGCATCTTGGGCCCCACTGATGGATAACACCCAGGTCAACGTGACCACCATCGCGGCAGCACCACCGGTGTGCAGGACTGCGGCCAGCAAAGGCCAGTCGAACACGACGTTGCTCAGTCCCGTGATGAACTGCAGCGCCGACAAACCCAACAGGACTCGCCCTGCCGACTGCAAGCCCGACTGCTGACGCAAACGCCAGCCACACCACAGCAACACCGTCAGCACCAGCCAAGCGGCTGATCGGTGCACGAAATGGATGCTCGACAAGGCGACAAAAGGCAGCAACTGGCCATCGGGCGTGTGACCCAGCTCACGCCACAGACTGAAACCTTGCCAGTTCATGGCGGGCACCCACTGGCCATTGCAGGTCGGAAAATCAGGACAGGCGAGCACCGCATAGTTGGTGCTGACCCAGCCACCCAATGCAATTTGCAGCCACAAGAGCACAAAACCGCACCAAAGAGTGATGCGCAAGGCTGGTGAAACAGGATGCGAACGGGCGCCGTCGTAGCGCACAGCCTGCGCCATCAGCAAAGCCAACAAACCGATGCCGAACATCAGGTGCAAGGTCACGATGGCCGGAAACAATTTCATGGTCACCGTGAGGGCGCCAAAGGCTCCTTGCAAGCAGACCCAGACGAGGGTGAACGCTGGCCACCAGGGGCTCAGCACCTGGCTTTTGCGGCGCTGCCACCAGGTCATGATCGCCAGACTCAGGATCAGCACCCCCACGCCAGTGGCCAGGTAGCGGTGAACCATCTCGATCCAGGCCTTACCGTGGGTCACGGGGCCCGTCGGCATGGCTGTCTGCGCTGCGGTGATTTCGGTTTTGGCGCCCAGGGGCGAGGCACTGCCATAACAGCCGGGCCAGTCCGGGCAGCCCAGACCTGAATCGGTCAAGCGCGTGAATGCGCCGAACAGCACCAAGTCAAAAGTCAGAAACAAGGTGATCAAGGTCAGGGCTTTCAGGCGACCGGCAGGCGTGGCGCTGCGTTGCCGCCAAAACCACCAAGCCAAGGGCAAAGCCGCCACCGCCAGGCCCACCGCCATGAGCTGGAACACAGGGGCCAGGTTGTACAGGTCTACTTCACTCATGCTTCAGCGCCCTGCCTGATCCCAGGACGATGAGGCCTTGAGCAGGCGTTCGAGATCGCGTTTGGCTTTCGAAGCGCTGGGCACATCCATGTGGGCGGGAAAGCGCATCATGAAATTGCCCATCGGATCAATCACGTACAAGTGGTCTTGCAGTTGTTGACCCCGGGCCGGGTGAATCCAGTTTTGCACCACTGGCGGATCCAGACGCAGCACATGCGCCATGCTCAGGGCTGGCAACAAGCTGTCGGCCACCGGAGCATCATCGGTGATCAACCAAACCCGATCGAGGCGATCTTTGTCCCGGCCCAAAATTTCGCGCAACTGCCGCTGAAAGTACAGGTTTTGCTGGCAGCGGTCATCACAAGTTCCCGAGCTCACATTCACCAGCAACCATTGGCCTTTCAAGGACGCCAGAGGCACCGACTCGCCTTGCAGGTTTCTGGCCGAAGCCTGCGGCATGTCTTTTTGTGGCTGGATCAATTCGCCGTAGTTGCGACGCCCTTCCGGACGCACCACGTAATAGGTGAAATACGAAGCAATCACCGGCGAGGCACAGACCAGCAGCATGGCAATCATCTTCCAGCGGCCCAGGCGCGTGCGTTGCGCATCGGCCTGCGCCACATCATCCGGACGGGGCATGTCATGCACCGTCATGGCCAATGGGCTGTCAGGCAAGTCGTTTTTGGCGTCGGGGTTGGACAATTTGGAACCAGACATAAAGTAAAGTGATCAGGCCACTCAGGCCAAACCATTGAAAAGCGTATCCGTGGTGTTTTTCAACACCACTGGCCACCACAGGCCACTCGCGCAACAAACCTTCTGATGCGACGCCGGACTGCAACAAGCTCACTTCGAGCAATCGCAGCGCAGTTTCTTGACGAAATGCGGACAGATCGAGATTTTGCCGTATCGCGCCTTGCTCAACACCGCCAAAGTCATAGAGCCTTGACGGCCATGGGGCCAAATGGCCCTGCACCTCAACACGTCCTTGGGGTGTCTCGACAGCGGGCAATGCCGTGCGATCAGTGAATGAGCGCTGCGCCCAACCACGTTGCACCAGGATCACCACGCCTGTGCCTTCCATTTGAAAGGGGGTCAAAACGAAAAATCCTGGTTTGCCATTCATTTGGCGGTTTTCCAGGTAGACCGTGTGCTCAGCCAGCCAGCGACCGGTCAACACCATGCGCCGATGCATCAAAGCCGCACGTTCGGCTTGCCCATTCAAGTCAGCGCCCAAACTGCGCCCATCCAGCGCGGCCATGGCCGACTGCCGTGTTCGTGCATCTTGCAAGGCGGTTTTCTCGGCGGCCCGTCCCAATTGCCACAGACCCAGGGAAAAGGTCACAGCCACACCCAGCACCGCCATGGCCAGCACCAGCCCTCTTTGCCAAGCCGGGGTCTTCTCAGTCATTGGATAATCTGCTCATGAAAATTCTGGTCGCCATCGCATTCCTTGCCATTTTGCTGAGCCTGGGCTCAGCCCTGATTTACATGATGCGGGGCAGCGCCCCGCCTGACGCGGGCCAAGCGCCTAAAAAAGGCCATATGGCCACCGCCCTGGCTTTCAGGGTAGGCTTTTCAATTGTCCTCTTCATTTGCGTACTGGTGGCCTGGAAGATGGGTTGGATTCAACCCACAGGCATTCCACCGGGCGCTTGAAACCATCTACAGCGCATCCAGTCGCCACGTTCAACACAAGCTCGGCACTGTGCGGCCAACCCCCAACAAAAAAGCGCCCTAGGGCGCTTTTTTGTTGGGCCATCGGCAGCATCACATCCAGTACACCAGGATGTACAAGCCCAACCAGACCACGTCCACAAAGTGCCAGTACCAAGCCGCGCCCTCAAAACCGAAGTGACGCTCTGGGGTGAAGTGGCCTTTTTGCAAGCGCAAGGTGATGAACAGCAGCATCAACATGCCCACAAACACGTGGAAGCCGTGGAAACCGGTCAACATGTAAAAGGTGGAGCCATAAATACCGGATGACAACTTGAGGTTCAAATCGCTCCAAGCATGGGCGTATTCATAACCCTGAACAAACAGGAAAGTGACGCCCAGCAAAACGGTCAGCCACATGAATTTGATGGTCTTGCTGCGCTCACCAGTCTGAATGGCGTGATGTGCAATCGTCAAGGTCACGCCCGATGTCAACAGCAAAGCGGTGTTGATGGTCGGCAACCAGAAGGGCCCCATGGTTTGGAAGGGTTCGATGATGCCGGCGGGCGACGTGGTGGCACCAGCCACGACGCTGGGCCATGCCGCCTTGAAGTCAGGCCAGAGCAGGGCATTGTCCAAGCTACCCAATGCAGGCACCGAGTGAGTGCGTGCCCACCACAAGGCGGTGAAGAAGGCACCGAAAAACATGACTTCAGAGAAGATGAACCAGGTCATGCTCCAACGGTAAGACAGGTCAATCTTGCGACCGTACATGCCGGTTTCGCTTTCGTGAACGGCTTCCGAGAACCACTGATACAGAACGATCAACCACCAAGCCATGCCGAAGAACAGGCAATATCTGCCCCATTCAGCACCATTGATCCACTGGCCAGCGCCCAGGATGACGAAGAACAAACCAATGGCCGACATGACCGGATGGCGCGACTCGTGCGGTACGAAGTAATAAGGCGTGGTGCCGTGTGCTGCTGAACTCATGGGGACTCCTGCTCTCTCTTCTATCGAAATCTTACTTTGGTGGGTTACAGACCAGTTGGCTGAACTACAACCCAATTGACCAGGGCAATCAGCCCCAAGACAAACAACAATGCCGCACCAATGGCCACGCCAATGATGTGGAACGGGTTGAGCTTTTCAATGTCTTGCTGGTATTCGGCATTCTTACGAAGACCAACAAATGACCACAGCACAGCCTGTATGGTGCGCCACAAGGACACTTTGGGCACTGATGATTCGTGATGGCTCATGAACCTTCACCTGTCTTGACCGGCACCACTTGCGCCGCAGCAGCCAAAGGTGCCGACGGTGTCTTGCCGCCCACCTCAAAGAAGGTGTAGGACAGTGTGATCGTGGTCACATCTTTGGACAACTTGGGATCGATCACAAAAGCGACGGGCCACGATTTCTTTTCACCGGGCTCGAGTGTGTACTGGTTGAAACAGAAACATTCGAGCTTGTTGAAATGGTTGGCCGCCTGCCGTGGTGCATAGCTGGGGATAGCTTGCGCCGCCATGCGGCGGTTCTGCACATTCTGGAATTCGTACATCACTGTACTGAGCTCACCAGGATGAACCTGCATGGAGCGTTTTTCGGGCTTGAACTGCCATGGCCCTCGCACATTGGCATCGAACTCCACGGTGATGGTGCGTGTGGTGTCGACCTGGCTGTTGCGCAAAACCTCGGCCGCTTTGCCCGCCTTGGCATTGCCAGGGATTTGGGTTTCAGAAATCGACAGGATGTTGATACCTGTAATTTCGCAAATGGCCTTGTAAATGGGGACCAGCGCGTATCCGAAGCAGAACATGCCTGCGGTCACGACCGCCAGCTTGCCCACCATCTTCAGATTTTCACCGCGCAGGTTCATCTCGGGTCTTTCAAGGGTTCAACAACACCAACTTGGCCACAAAACCCAGCAGGACGGTCAGCGCCACCGAAGCCAGAATAAGGCCCAGGCGCACATTGCTTTTTCGTTGCTCGGGTGTCATGGCCATTTCGATCAACCGATCACACGGGTAGCTGTCGCATCCAGCTTGGGTGGGTTTTCAAAGGTGTGGAAGGGTGCTGGCGAAGGAACTTCCCACTCCAGGCCTTCTGCAGCCTCCCAGGGTTTCTGGGCGGCTTTTTCGCCTTGACCACGCATGGTGGGCAACACGACGAACAGGAAGAAGTACACCTGCGCAAAACCGAAGAAGAAGGCACCCACCGAAGCGATCATGTTGAAGTCGGCGAACTGCATAGGGTAGTCGGCGTAGCGACGTGGCATGCCAGCCAGACCCAGGAAGTGCATCGGGAAGAAGGTGACGTTGAAAGAAATCAGCGACCACCAGAAATGGATCTTGCCGCGTGTCTCGTTGTACATCACGCCACTCCACTTGGGCACCCAGTAGTAGAAGCCCGCAAACAAGGCAAACAAGGAACCGGCCACCAGAACGTAGTGGAAGTGCGCCACAACGTAATATGTGTCCTGCAGCAGCAGGTCGACCGGGGCCATGGCCAGGATCAGGCCGGTGAAGCCGCCCATCGTGAACACGAAGATGAAGCCGACCGCGAACAGCATCGGGGTCTCGAAGGTCATGGACCCCTGCCAC
>JACCDG010167091.1_pt1 | contig 15178 bp, 12 predicted proteins | sample 7442471 | NCBI WGS metagenome assembly JACCDG01 (sample SAMN15323444, study PRJNA562643) | freshwater metagenome | isolation source: river surface water | place: USA:Blue River Watershed | collected 2017-08-17
AAATTGCTGCCCGGCAATTTCTACGATTGCGTACATTTTATATGTATTTAAGTGAAACAATCCCACGAGGCCAGGTCGTTACCTTTACAAAGCCTTTTAAATGGGGTCGCAAATATAAAAAGGATTTGCTACAAAGCAAAGCCTTATTCGTAAATAAATTCTCCGTAAGTACTTTTTATCGTCAATTTCTTCGTTGGAGCCACCTCCACACGTCCCACAATCTGCGCTGGAATGCCAAATGACTCCGAAATTTGAATAATCTCATCCGCAAACTCCGGCGCCACATAAATCTCCATCCGATGCCCCATGTTAAACACCTTGTACATCTCCTGAAAACTCGTACCACTTTCTTTTTGAATCAAATCAAACAGCGGCGGAATCGGAAATAAATTATCCTTGATTACATGAACGCCCTCCACAAAATGCATCACTTTCGTCTGCGCCCCGCCAGAACAATGCACCATCCCATGAATCTGCGCTCTTAATGAACCCAAAATCGCCTTAATCACGGGCGCGTAGGTCCGTGTAGGAGACAAAATCAATTGGCCTACATTCAAAGGTGTTCCCGGAACAGCCTCAGTCAACGAACGTGAACCGGAATAAACTAAATCAAACGGCACAAATGGATCAAAACTCTCTGGATATTTTCCTGCCAAATAATTCCCCAATACATCATGACGTGCCGAAGTCAACCCATTGCTCCCCATCCCTCCATTATAGGTCTTTTCATAAGTCGCCTGCCCATCCGAAGCCAAACCGACAATCACATCACCAGCTTGAATATTGCCATTCGAAATCACATCCGAACGCTTCATCCGACCAATCACCGTACTATCCACTATAATCGTACGTACCAAATCTCCCACATCTGCGGTCTCTCCTCCCGTGCTATATATCCCTAAACCATTCTCGCGCAACATCTCCAGCACCTCTTCGGTCCCATTAATAATCTCCGCAATCACCTCGCCGGGAATCAAATTCTTGTTCCGACCAATTGTACTCGAAAGCAACATTTGATCCGTCGCCCCCACACAAATTAAATCATCTGTATTCATCACCACCGCATCCTGCGCAATCCCTCTCCACACTGAAATATCACCCGTTTCCTTCCAATACAAATAAGCCAAAGACGACTTCGTCCCTGCCCCATCCGCATGCATAATGTTGCAATAATCCGCATCTCCACCCAAAATATCAGGTGAAATCTTGCAAAAAGCTTGCGGAAACAAACCCTTATCTAAATTGGCAATGGCCTTGTGAACATCTTCTTTAGAAGCCGAAACTCCCCGTTGCATGTAGCGATCGGTTGACATATTTTACGCTTGATTTAATTGAGCAAATTCTTTGGCAAAATACGTCAGAATCACCTGCGCACCCGCCCGTTTAATCGATAATAAACTTTCCAACATCGCCTTCTCACCATCTAACCAGCCATTTTGCGCAGCTGCTTTAATCATGGCATATTCTCCAGAAACATTATACGCCGCAATGGGCAAATGACTATTTTCACGTAACAAAGCAATGATATCTAGGTAGGCCAAAGCCGGCTTCACCATCAAGAAATCCGCACCTTCCGCCTCATCCAATGCTAATTCGATTAAGGCCTCCCGACGATTCGCAGGGTTCATTTGGTAGGTTTTTTTATCTCCAAATTTAGGTGCCGACTCCAATGCATCCCGAAATGGGCCATAAAAAGCACTCGCATATTTAGCCGTGTAAGCCATAATTCCCACATTCGAAAATCCTGCACTGTCCAATGCTTCACGCAAATAGCCCACACGTCCATCCATCATATCCGAAGGTCCGATCAAACGAGAACCCGCTTGCGCTTGCGCAATCGCCATCTTAGCAAGTACCGGCAACGTTTCATCATTCAAAATTTGGCCGTCCTTCACAATCCCATCATGTCCATCCGAACTATATGGATCCATGGCTACGTCAGTCAACAAAGAAATTTCTGGAAAACGGCTCGAAACCGCATGAATCGCATCTAAATACAAAGAACCTGAACGGTAACTTTCAGAGGCTATTGAATCCTTCAAGGACTCCTCCACCTGCGGAAATAAGGCAAATGAGCGAATTCCTAATTTCACGCATTCCTCTATCTCCTTCAACAATAAATCAAGCGAATAGCGGTGTATGCCCGGCATCGAAACAATCGGCGTCTTTTTATCCGAACCCGACTGAACAAACAAGGGAAATAACATGTCCTTCACCGAAAGGCGAGTCTCCTCGACCATATCTCGAATGACTGCACTCTGACGATTTCTACGCGGCCTTTGTAACATATCGAATGATTTAAGGCACAAAGGTAGGAATTATTGCGGCAGTTGGGAAAGGATATTGTTTAATTGTCGTTCCAATAAATGTAATTTATCAACTTGTTGGACAAATTCCGCGCGTGTCACAAATCCATATCCCGCATAGACATGCTCTGCCACTTGCACTTCGGGTTCCTCCTCAAAAAATTGGGATAGATTAAATTGCAAAATCACCGACAACTGCACCAAGCGTGATACAGTCAACTCTGTCTTACCTTGCTCTAATTTAGAATAAGTCGAAATCGCCATTCCCAATTTTATTGCCATATACTCCTGGCTATACTCATGAGATATTCGAATCTTACGGAGTCTTGCTGCATATTTTTTCATAAGGCAAGATAATGAATCGTATATACTTACCCGTTATGACAAAATCGACAAAATATGTCGATTTTCGAAATAGATTTTCTTATTGTGCAACTCCAAAGACTTCCAAGCGATTCAACGCTATAATTTTTAAAACACCAGCCGATTCAAATTGCAAGCCCACACTTTCCAACAGCATAGCAATGTCACTTTCTAACGGATGTGAGGATTCAACCCAACGACTCCAGAATTCAGACAAAGATTCCTCATAAACTTCTTCCACCAAAGCATAAAAATCCTGGCGGGTATACCCACTTTTCAGTTGGCCATAGCGATTTTGCATCAGCAACATGACGTCGCGAAGCGATTTGGCATGCTGAAATTTCCGACGAATCAACAGGTCCAAACCCAATGCCACCAAGGCCCCCTTAAAATAGATTGAAACCCGTTTCCCCGGTAAGGCTGAACCGTAACCGTCCAACCACAAATCAACCGAACTTTCTATCAATGACTGCTTTGAAGCTCCATCCCGCTCAAAATGTAATTTCAAATTGCCCGCCAATAAATTCACATATTCCTCCGCATTCACCACACCCGATGCCCACAAAAACCAATCCCCCAAATAGGTCGTAATCCCCTCTATAATCCACCCCGTGTCAAAAATTACAACTCGAGTATAATCATAGGGCAATAAGGCTTTCGGTCGGATCGTCGCCACATTCCACACATGAAACAATTCATGCGAACCCAAACCAATCAAATCCTCATAGGAATCTCGATCCTCCGGACCCATGACCATCATCGTCGATTTCGTATGCTCTACTCCGTGATAAAATGGCTTCGAACAAATCCACAACATAAATCGATATTCCCGAACGGGAAATTCTCCCATATAATCCAACTGATAAGCAACAAATTTCTGATATGCCTTTAGCAGTCGCTCTGAAAAATGCGTCTTAGGCCCCAAGCCTTGCAAATAGAATTTCACCCCATGCGTTTTCCAAGCATGTGTATGCAGCTGTGGCGCAGCCAGAAAAGGCGAATCGACCAATTCACGATACGATTTTGCCCGCAATTTATTTTTGTAAGTCCTTAATGAACAGAACGTTTCATAACACCCTGCCGGCGTGATTTTCGCCGGAAAAGCGCCACCTAATTCCTGCCCCACCTCCGACGAAAACCCCGCCGGCGGTAAGATAACCTCCACCTCACATGCCCGGTTCTCACCGCGATGTGGAAACAACAAGCAATTCACAAAATTGATGTAAACCATCGATTCATCCACCCAAGATCCCCCCGCATCCGGCTGCTCCGCATGATAGCGATAGAAAACCGTAATGGGTTTCATCTCCTTAACATCAATCGTCCACGTAGACAAATCCGATTTCACAACCACTGCATCATCACAGGTAACTGTGGCAATGTTTTTCGCAAAATGTTGCACCTGATAACGACCCGGCCGCCAAATAGGCAAATGCAATGCTAACGGCCCCGTGCGTGCAGGCACAAATGTCAACTCAATATCCAACGCATGAAACGAAGGGCTTATCCGATATTTCAATGTCCTCATGACAATACTTCTTGTAAAACTTGCAATGACCGTAATTCCCCAAATGATTCCATATGCAAGCCATAATAATAAATCAAAGCACGCAAAATTGCGGCGCGCTGCACCCGATTAACCCCTACTCCATCTCCATAATCTGCATCAAATAATTCCTGCACAGTCGAAGCTTCTAAATCCCCCAAGCCAAGAACGCCAGCCTCCCGCAATTGATCCAAAAACTCCCTCACATGACCCGCATGGAATCCCAAAAACTCACTCAAACGCCACAGAAACTGCAAATGAAAATTCTCCAAATGCCCCTTCCCCTGATCCAATAACTGAAAAGACTCCTCCAAAAACGAAAATAATACCGGATTCGCCCCCTCTTCCCGCAACACCTTACTCAACACCTCCGTCAAAAAAAGTGCGATACTCGATGTCGCAATATCAAAGGGAATCTTTCGATAAGGATAATAACATTTGGCCTCTGAAATCCGATGCAAGCCCTTTCCCGGCTTGTGATATACCTCTAAATCCAATAAAGTCAATGGCTGAAACAAGGCAATTTTATGTTTGGCCTTAGCCGAACGCACGCCATTTTCCACAAAAGAACTGATGCCAAATTCAGCGGTATAAATGGTCACCAACAGGGATGATTCCCTGTATTTCATGTATTGAATAACGATTCCTTTGGTCTTATTCAGCATAGTCCAAACCGATTTCGTGCTGCAAACGAGTCAAAATCTCATCGGTCGACGCATCCGCCGCAAAGCGAATTGGCTCACGGAACTCAACCGTCAACGTCGTATTCCGCTTTCGCCACAATAAACCTTTTTTATCAAATGCCCGTCGGAAGCCATTAATGCGCACCGGCACCACAATCGGATTTTCTCCTTTGATCAAATGCGCCGTTCCCTTTCGCAAGGGAGCGAAAGCCCGTGTCGTTCCTTGTGGAAAACTAATGACCCAACCAAATTTTAATCCTTTCCCAATCTTTTCCACTGCTGCTAAATCGACCTCCCGTTTCACATCAACCCCCTCCGCACGCCAAGAACGATTCACCAAAATCGCGCCCGCCTGCGCAAAGACGCGCGGCAATAACCCATCATTTTTCATCGTTTCAGACGCGGCCACATAAAAGAGATTCGACCGAGGTGCCAGTAAATAAAGCGGATAATTTAACGTATTCCGAAAACCCCACTTGACCGAAAAAAAGATATGGTACAAACACACCACATCCATGAAATAAGTTTGATGATTCGGCAAAAAAAGCACGCCTTCATTAGGCAAATTTTCTAAATGCTCCGTTCCTGAAATCTTTGTTTTATTGTAAACGGTTAAGCGATTGTAGGAAATAAAGCCCAAAATCATCATCACAATCCGCTTAAACAAAATGGGATTGCCAAAGGGATCACGCTCACCCAATCCGAGCGTGTCCATGAAACGAAACACTTTGGCCAATTTTGACTGACTCATATTAAAAACCTCCTTTTTTCGACTTCGTTGTAGGCGCCGTTGATTTGACCGGTGCTGCCGTTTTCTTCACTTTTTTCATTGGGGTTGTCGCTCGATAATACGCCAAGAAACGCTTCACAAATGCATCTTTCTCATCTCCCGCCGCTTCCACAACGACCAATTTACCCTTTTTATCTGATTTAACCGCTTCTCGAATGATGGCTAAAAAGGCGGGATCCGAAGAATAAACACCCAGCTCGCCATTGAAATAGGCAAAATAATACCATAAATCTTCTGACAATTCCCAATACCCATAAAATTCCTCTTTGCTCGGCTTCTTAATCACTTCCATATACCCTCGAACCGTTGCATTCACATCCACCGGACCCACATTTACCCAAGGAATACCGCCAACCGAATAAAAGGCCGACGTATTCGGTGACCAAACCCAAGAAACCCCCGAAAAGTTAATTGAATTGGCAAATTCAGGCGCCACTTTATCCAAAGCGATATGCACCTGATCCATTTTGGTCTTCGTCGCCTCCGGAATTACTTTCCCCAATACTTGTTCCGCACGATTTAAATATGCATCCCGACGCTCCGGATCATCCGCAGGGTCGCTTTGAATTCCCTCGTCCAATAAATATTTGACAATGCGATCACCCATCACCTTCAGTAATTTGGCCGGATACGGAAATTGCAAATTCACCCAAGTGTCTAAGCGAGGTATCAAACTGTCAGTTGACATACTTAGCTGACCAAAAGCACGAACTGACTGATTTCCCGTAAACAATTGAATCGGCCCCTCCGCCTCCACGCGATGCTTATCGATAAATAATTGCATCCGCGCCTGCTTTCCCTTCACCTCATAGCGGTCATTCGACTCAATCACATCCCCCTCCGCCTGAAATAACACAGGATCCAGATCATCCGATTGGGGACTTAAAAATGTCGGATACAATCGGTTTTGCGCATTGATAAATATGCCCGCGGTGATTGGCCGACCGGCCTCATCATGGAGATCTTTATTCAAGACCAAATGCGGATCTTCGCCTTTGTTGCTCTCAAATGGAATCCATGCCGCACGGAAATTAGGCAAACCAATCACCGGTCGAATAAATCCCTTAAAATTCAAATTAGGCAAGCGCGTATCTAAATAAACCTCGCCCTTGAATTGCTGATGTTTACTGAAACGCAAGGGTACTTTCTCCGACAAAAGTCCATCAGCCGTGATGTAACTTTTCCCTTCAAAATGAAAGTTCCGTAATGCAACCGCCACAGTATCCCCATCGCTGCGTGGAAATTGGTAATTCGCCTCCCCTTTCCATCCAGCAGAATTTCCTTCCGAAATCTTTAAATCCTTCAGCAAATGTTTGTCGTTTAGAACCGCTTTGGCGCCCGAAAAAGGCCTAAAAGCCCCATCTTTTTGAATACCTAAAATACCTTTTTCAGGATACAATAATGCCGAACCCACCTCCACTTCTTTCACACCGCTTAATGCCAAATACTGCGCTTTCAAATCATAGGAAGCATTTGTTGCCTTAATGATGGACCCCGCGATTCCCGAGCTGTCCAAACTTTTTAGCTCAAATCCTTGTTGGCCCCCCATCAAAAACTTCTGATTCGTTAAATCCCAGGTCGCCTCCGCCAATGAACTTTGGTAGGCCACATAGGGAAATGTAATTGCCGAACCCATATCTCCTTTCATGGGCCTTATCATAACTTTATGAGTTGTCATATTCGCTTCTAAAGCCACCCGATCCATGAAAACAGACGGGGGGAATAGCGCCATTTGTTTTCCAATTTTCAAGTTCGCCTCCGATGCAGTCCATAATGAAGTATCAAAACGAAAATTAGACGACTCCATAATTCCATCTTGCAAGGTTAAATTTCCCCGACCAAAAACTTGTTTTTGATGCATCCCCAACGAACCGGTCAGTTGGACCTCTTTATTGTACAACGATATGGATTGCTTCAAGGGGCGCATCCAAAGACTATCCGTTAATTGCATCCACGTGAACCGGTGCTCCCCCATTTGCATGTTTGGCAAACCCTTCCCTTGCATAGTTGCCTCTAAACCCGTGGCTATCAAAGAATCCGGGTAAAAATGTGATTCTTTATGATTCAAAATAAGCCCTTGATAGGTCATCGAACCCGATGCGGAAAGGCCTGATTTATTCATCAACAAGGGGCTTTTTAATTGATATGTCGCCTTGTTGCGGTAAATGCTAAGGGGTAATTTTTGATTATGCGAAAAACCAAAACTCTGATCCGGCATCAATACCAAAGACGCCTTGAATGTGGGCAACAAGCCATCCGAATAAAAACTTCCCTCAAACGTAATTTCTTTTTGGGTTAAACTATCCAGCTCAATGCGTGGAACTTGAAAATAATGTTTTTTGCTGTAAACGCCCGTCGCCCTCCATGGCTCATCGAAATAGGAAACAACCCCTTTCGGAATAATCAATTTAGGAAAAGCAGCAAGACCCAGTCGGCCAGATTTATTATTCGGGGGCGCTAATAGTATATGTCCCGCCTCGTAGCGAAACTGCCCACCTAGCTCACGATTCGTCCCCTTTCGAACGAAAGTAATCGAATCAATCTGAGGAAGATTAATTGAATAATCCGTGAAATTAAAGCGGAATCCCTGACCCCGGAAACGGTAATTTCCAATCTTAATTTCGCCCATAAAATCAAAATCTCGCCCTTGCCCAAACACAATCTGATTATTCGATGGGATAAAATTGGCCTTCAACGAATCCGACACCATGACTTCCTTAATACCGCGAATCACGAGTTTTTGTTGGCCTAAATCCAACGAAATATTCGCTGTATCTTTTGCCAACATCCCCCCAAACGAGGGCACATAAAACCGATCAAAATCCTTTTGGGCATATTTCACTTGTGCATAATGACGTCCCAAACGTGTGAAAGAAACGTCGCCACTCAGCTCGTCAAAATTCAAATATCCCGCATGTTTAAACTGCTGAAAACCGCCTTGTAATAGTTTGGGGTCTTTTTTATTCGCCTCGGCAATGTCATATATATTCGCATGACTTCGTTTTATCGTGGCCAAATGGTTATACAATATTCGAATCGGGTCATAGGTTAATATGCCCTGCTGGCTATCCAATCTGCCCGCATCAAAAAAGTCAAAGGACTCAACCCAGGCGGGGTTTTGACTTTTCCCAGATAAGCGATAAAAATCCATTTTCTGCGTATCTGCGTGTAAAACTCCTAAATCAGCAGAAATCGAAACCTGGTGAAAACTATCTTCAAAACGAATTTCTTCCTGCGAGGGCTTAAGGTGCCAAGCAGCCTCTGAAGGAATCCAATTCGCAATCAAAAACCCGTGGTACAGCGAATCCTTTTTTCCAACATAACCAATGAATGCACCTTCTTTAATCTGAATGGACTCATTTGCCTGCATCAAGGCTTGCGTCGTCAAAATTTCACCCAATTTCCGCTGGGGGCCCCAAATCTCTACTCGTGCCGGTTTTTCCTTGGAGCCGAGCAAACCTCGCTGATTTCCGCGTACCAGCAAGCGACCAAAACCTTTGACATATTTCCCTTGTAAAGCCTCGCTAACAAATTGTTTAGATCGAAACTCTAGATCAAATTGCTTTGCGCCTGTCTTCTTTTTTAATTGCATCCGCAACGCTCCCATGATAAAACGATCTCCTTCTTTCCAGTTCATTTCTTCGCTGAGCAAATAGCCTTTGCGGGGGTTGATTTGAAATTGCGGCAAGGCCAAATTTCCTTGTTCCACAAGCGCTTTTTGGCCAAAAAATAAGCGATCTTTCACGGAAAAAACGACTTGTTTCGCTGCCAACCGAAGACTATCCTTTCCAATGAGCGATTCACAAAGCGCATCTGTCCAAACTAAAACAGGGCCTGGGCTTTTCGCCTGAAATTGAATCCACGTTTCCGCAGGGCTTTCATCGGCAGGCGTATCCCAATTGTCGGCTGGAACGACTGTACTATCGGCATCTTGCCAACGAACCGACAGGTTTCCCTGCACACGGATGGCATAATTTCCGGTTTGTAACAGCTGTTGATTATACTGCCAGGCATCTACTTGTTCGTAAAAATCGATGGCGAGTTTGCCCACTTTTCGGATGGCAAGCTCTTCCGCAACATGCATTAATTCCTTTTGTAAATTGGGATTTGCTTGCAAAAACGTTCGTACAAACAAATAAGAAAACGAGGGCGTTTTGAAGCCAGCCGCACGCATTTGTTGGGCCCGCGTAAAAAACTCCGATTGTGCTTGCTGCGCATAAAGACTTTGCAATTGGTTGACAACAACAGGCGCGTCTGAAAACTTACTTTGGCTAATGCTCGCGCATAAATCGGCTAAAAGCGTGGCGTTGGTATTTTGCTGGGCATGGGCATAGTTGGGCAAAAATACCAAGGAGCCAACCCAGAAAATTATTCGCAAAAGCCTCATAGGGGGTAAAAATACAAAAAAGCCATCACGAATCGCATCAAGTCTTTCCGCAGATTTATGTAAATTACCATTCAAATCAATCATTATGTCCAACGTACTCACGCAATTTGCGCAAATTAAGGCCTTTGTATTCGACATTGACGGCGTCATGACAGACGGAAGTGTTCATGTCTTAGAAACCGGGGAACATTACCGAACCTTTCACATTCGGGACGGATATGCCATCGAGAAAGCCCGAGAAGCGGAATATAATTTGTGTGTCATTACCGGCGGAGGCCATAAGGGCGTCAAAAAAAGATTGGAAAACCTGAAATTTCAGGATATTTATTTTGGCTTGGGTGGAAAGGATAAATTGGAAACGTATTTGGGTTGGTTGGACAAAATGGGCATCGACGAGTCAGAAGTTTTATACATGGGCGATGACGTTCCGGACTTAAAAATTCTTTCCCGACCTGCATTATTGAGTACTTGCCCGGCAGATGCCATTCCGGAAATTCAAATGGCCTGTAAATATGTTTCGCCATTTGGCGGAGGCAAAGGATCCGTGCGAGATGTTATTGAAAAAGTGATGAAATTACAGGGCAAATGGCCTGCATAACAATACGAAAATGGCATTAATTGTTCCAATAAAGGGGGTTTCGCCGCAATTTGGAGAAGAAAATTGGCAGGCAGCGAACGCGACCATCGTAGGAGATGTTGTGTTTGGTTCGCATTGTACGGTGTGGTATAATGCGGTCGTTCGTGGGGATGTGAATCGCATCCGCATAGGCAATTACAGCAACATACAAGACGGAGCGGTGATCCATTGCACCTACCAAAAAACCGAAACGCATATCGGGAATTACGTGTCCATCGCACACAATGCCATCGTTCATGGTTGTACCATCGAGGATTATGTCCTCGTGGGCATGGGTGCCATCATCATGGACGGGGCGTTAATTGAGACGGGGTCCATCATCGCCGCAGGGGCTGTCGTAACCCAAAATACCCGTGTTCCCGCCGGCAGTATCTTTGCGGGAAACCCGGCCAAATTTCTCAAGCCTGTAAGCCCTGAAGCCGCTGAGGTTTTTATGCGAACCGCGATGAATTATTTGGAATATGCGGGGTGGCAACGATAGACATTAGACGGTGGACGTTGGACTGATGTTTATAACCCTGGGCTTTAGCCTAGGGATCCCAAGAAAGCACACAGCTCCTCAGACTAAAGTCTGGGGTTATAAAATCCTCCAAACTATTTCCCTCCGGACAGATGACGAGCGACTGACGACTGTAGTCTGGGGCTATGAAAAGAACATTAACTTCACTTTATCCTCCGGACAATTTCCCTCCGGACTTCGGACTACCCTCTCCTACCTCCCTAGGCCCTCCGCAATAACCCGATCATTCGACAAACGTGGAACCTTATTTTGGCCCCCTAATTTCCCCTGCGATTTCATGTAATCGATAAAAGCATTAGGCTTCAAAATCGTCAGTTTTAATGGCTGCAAAACCTTTCCGGTAATTAAATCCTTGTAATAGATGTTTTGAGCATTCATTGACGCCTCTAAAACAGCTTGAAAACGCGTAGGATCCTGTGGGGCCTGAGCAAATTCAACCAACCACTCATGGTAGGGCAATTCACCCGATGGTGGATTTACTTGCGGGGCTAAGGTAAATTCAACAAGACTTGCTTCCGGACAGGCCTTTAATGCCTCTGCCATGGCACGCTCCGCCTCTTCCGCAATCACATGCTCCCCAAATGCCGAAATAAAATGCTTAATCCGACCCGTCACCACAATGCGAAACGGATTCAGAGACACAAACTTCACCGTATCTCCAATCGAATATGACCAAAGTCCCGCATTCGTCGACATCAATAAGGCATAATTCACGCCCAATTGGACCTCCGATAGCATCAAACGTTTCGGCGTCGCCGTGAAATAGGTATCAGTTGGCACAAACTCAAAGAAGATTCCCCCGTCAACATTCAACAACAATCCCTCCTCGCCCGTTGAATCCTGAAATGCGATAAAACCCTCCGATGCGGGATAGGTCTCAACAACATCAATTTCCCGACCAATCGACTCCATCAATTTTTGGCGATAAGGCTCAAAATTCACCCCACCCGTTACAAACAATTGAAAATCAGGGAATAAATCACCGATCTTTTGACCAGATAAAGACTCAAGCCGATCAAAATACATCTGCACCCAAGGCGGAATTCCCGAAATCAGACCCATGCGTTGTTGGATCGTTTCTTGCACAATCGCCTCTAATTTCTCCTCCCAATCTTCCATGCAATTCGTCGCATAAGATGGCAATTGATTACTGCGTAAATAGCCCGGGACATGATGATTGACAATCCCCGACAAGCGACCTGTCGGAATTCCATGCTTCGACTCAAGCTCTGGGGAGCCCGACAAAAAAATCAATTTTTGGTCTAAAAAAGCTGAATTTCCTGAATAATGCACATAATGCAACAAAGCATCACGGGCACCTGAAATGTGAAATGGCATTGACTCTTTGGAAATCGGAATGTATTTAGCTCCGGAAGTTGTACCTGACGTTTTGGCAAAATAGGCTGGCTTTCCCGGCCATAAAATATTGGGAGAACCCAAAACCATCTCATCGATGTAGGTCTTCAAATCCTCGTATTCAGCGATGGGAACACGGATTTTATATTCTAAATAATTGCGGATTTTATCGAATTCATAGGCCTGACCAAAGATGGTCTGCTCCGCCTTTTTGAGGTTATTCTTCAGCCAATTTTCCTGAATTTGAATCGCCTGCGCATGACTCTTTTGGTGTTTTTTGACCACCTTACGCGCAAAAGGTTTCGCAAAAAAGGATCGAATTCCCATGGTAACTTACTTAAACACGCCTTGCGGATCAGGCAATTTTTCCGCTAAACTATGTCCTAAATTTAAATCCAACTGCGTGATATCCAGCTTTCTACATTCATGCAAATAGGCCCAGGCATTCTCATATTTTTCCTGCAAATAGGCCACTTGCGCGCGCTTCATCCAAGCCGTAGCATAATTTGGTGTTTGTAACAAGGCCTTTTGCAATAATGCATCGGTTTCTTCCAAAGTACCACAATCCATGGACTTCAAATAACAACTCAATTTTACAATCGCTAAGTCCACGCGAAGAATACTTTGCGTACTATCTAAGGCCAAACCTTTGGATAAAAACTCGATGGCTTTTGGAAAATCTTGTCGCTGGAAAGTAATCACGCCTAACCCCCAATAGGAATCAACAGCCTGACTATCAAGTGCTTGAACTAGATTAAATCGATAAGTTGCAGTGTCCAAATGTCCCGACGAGACAAATTCCCAAGCGCGCTCAGAAAAGAATTCCACTGCCTCTTTACGTGACCCAAAACTAGCATCACAAGACTCCACGAATTGCGTTAATTCCTTTTGGTCTTTGGCAGATAAGACCTTTTGACCATATAGTGGCAGGTATTTTGCCTCTTTAGGCCCTGCTGTTTGTTGGGCCAAAGCTAAGCTTCCAACAAACATAAACAAACTGATTAGTAGTACTTTCATCGCTGCAAATCTACCTTTTCTTTTTAGATGATGGTGCTCCTGGTCGAAATTTTGCATTTTTTCCCGGACGATTATTCCGTTGGGGTGGTTTTGGTGTTGAAACCGCACCTCCTTTAGGGCCTGTTTTTGTCACCGCTTTTCGTTGTGGAACTTTTTGGCCACTCGCACGAGCCTTAATAACCCATTTTTTCTCGTGAAACGCTCCCTTAAAATCAGGATCCTCGCGTTTCCGTTGATCATCAACCGCACGTAACATATCTTGTTGTTCCACAAACGGGGTCTCCTCCCGATTGATTTCTACCGGAAGGTCCTGAATTTCAATTGTTTGCTGAATAATTTCTTCAATCTTTGCCCAGTGGTATTGCTCCGCCAGGGTAATAAACGTGATCGACTCGCCTACCTGATCCGCCCGACCCGTCCGACCAATTCGGTGGACATAATCTTCGTAAATCAAAGGAACATCAAAGTTGATGACATGGGAAACTTTGGGAATATCAATACCACGCGCTGCCACATCTGTTGTCACCAATACCCGAATTAAGCCTTCGCGAAACTGCTGCATGGCGTTTATACGCGTATTTTGGCCTTTATTCGAGTGAATCGCACGCACTTGGTCTTCGGATAAAACCTTGCGGATTAAGAACTTTTCAACCTGGTTGGCCACGTCCTTACTCCGACAAAAAATCATCACGCGTTCAAAACGATCTTGCTTAAGAAAATAGGCCAAAGCATTGATTTTCGTACTTAAATTCGGGGCCTCATAAACAAATTGGGTCACCTGACTCGCCGGAGTAGCTTGTCGGGTTATTTCCACTTTTTGAGGAAACTCCAAAAACTCATGCGATAAGTTCTCTACTTTCTCAGGGAAAGTCGCGGAAAACAATCCGTTTTGACGCTTTTTATATGGGATTTTCTCGAGTATTTCACGGATCTGTGGCATGAAACCCATATCCATCATTTTATCCGCCTCGTCCAAAATCAACATCTTTAATTCCTTTACAACAATCGCGTCCTTGCGATATAATTCCAAGAAACGACCGGGTGTAGAAACCAAAATATCAACGCCCCCTTCTAAGGTTTGAATTTGAGTTTTGGGTCCTAATCCGCCATACAATGCCAAAATGCGTAAATCTGTCTCGACGGATAAGCCGACCATCACTTCGTGAATTTGCATGACCAACTCTCGGGTGGGTGCTAAAATTAAGGCACGTGGACTTTTCCCTTGGGCATATTTACAACGCATGAGCACAGGCAACGCATAAGCTGCCGTTTTTCCTGTGCCGGTTTGTGCGATGCCAAGGACGTCGTGTCCTTGCAACATGAGAGGAATCGCCTTCTCTTGTATGGGGCTTGGTGTAACATAGCCCAAAGCGTCACAGGCGCGACATAATTGAGGGTTTAAACCAAGTGAAGAAAAATCAGTCATATGATTAATTTTGATGAAGGGACAATTTCCTTCGTGGAATTCCGTTCGCGAACGCTGCCGGCGCCCAATCGCAATTCCACGACAAAGGTAGGCAAAATAAAATTCCCTACCTTTGAAACAAAAATTCTCTTAATCATGCGAATTTGG
>JACCDG011688739.1_pt1 | contig 15175 bp, 15 predicted proteins | sample 7442471 | NCBI WGS metagenome assembly JACCDG01 (sample SAMN15323444, study PRJNA562643) | freshwater metagenome | isolation source: river surface water | place: USA:Blue River Watershed | collected 2017-08-17
ATTATGTCCCTTCTTGCTTGCAGGTATTTATCGAAAACTACTTTTTAAGCTAATGGGAAGGCCAAGCTCATTCACTCAAGAAATAGCCGATTCGATATGTGAGCAATTAGCCACAAGCTCAAAAAGCCTTAGAACAATTTGCGACCAGGAAGATATGCCTACCGTAAAAACCATTTTAAACTGGCTAACAGAAGGCGATAAGGAAGATGGCCAAGAATGGGCTAAAACATTTTTACGGCAATACGCGCACGCGAAACAAGAACAGGCCGACTTTTTAGCTGAAGAGATAATTGAAATTGCAGACGAAAAGCATAATGACGTTCTCAGATCAAAAGAAGTCAGGAATGCCGATGGTTCAAAAATGGTTCTTTTAGAAGAAAACAAAGAGTTTACCAACCGCTCCCGCCTCCGTGTCGATGCTCGTAAATGGATAGCCAGCAAACTGAAGCCTAAGAAATACGGTGATAAGTTGGATTTGACCAGTTTGGGTAATAAGCTCAATCACGGCCCTATGCAGGTAGAGATTGTCAAGCCCGATGAAGAATGAGAGGGCCAAGGCCACAATAGTTTTTGAGCAGATTTGGGAGGCAATACACGCCCGTAACCAAGACGGGACAAGAAAGTACAGATATATAGTCAACCGGGGGTCAAGCCGATCGAGCAAGACCAGATCAATTATTCAGACTTATTGGCTTTTTGCTATGTCCAATGAATCCAAGCGTCTGTCGGTATGGAGGGACACTAAGAAGGATTGTAGAGACACTGTAGGCTTTGATATGGGCGTTGTTTACCCAAGTATGGCTCACTATTCCACCGTACAATTTAACAAGACAGAAGCCAGCTATCAGTTTCCGAATAAGTCGATAATCGAAATAAACGGCACAGATGACGAAAATAAGGTCATGGGTTACAACGGTAATGTAGCTTGGTTAAATGAGCCTTATAAGATTTCACGTGGAACATTTGACCAAATAGACCAGCGTACAGAGGACTTCATATTGATTGACTGGAACCCAAAACAGGCCCATTGGATATTAGATTTAGAGAAAGACGAAAGGACAATAACCATAGTTTCCACTTTCAAGGATAACCCATTTTGCCCGCCAGAACAGAAAATCAAAATTCTTTCCTATCAGCCAGTGAGTATGTGCGCGATAGTCATTCAAAAGCTATTGCCAGAGGTGGAGGCCAAGGCTTATAACATCACTGAAAACAAGAAAGGATTCACGGAAAAGCTACTCAAAGAGTTATCAAGGTGCAAGGAGAATGAAAGAAAGAACACAGCAAGTAAATTCAATTGGTCGGTTTATGGGTTGGGTGAGAAAGCCGAAAGACCAAACCGGATATTCCACTGGAAAGAGATAAGTGACGATGATTACCATAAAATCAATGCAAAAAGGTATTGGGGTTGTGATTGGGGTGTAGTTGACCCTTGGGGTGTGCTTGAGGCTAAGTATTACGATGGCAATTTCTACCTGCATGAACTAAATTATAAATCAGAGAATCAGATAAAAGCCGATTTGTCAATGGTTGAAATCGAACAGGTTAACGCAAGGGAGGAGGGTTTAGTCGTTTGGCATTTTGAAAGGCTTGGCATACCTAAGAACGGCATTATCCTATGTGACGATAACCGACCTATGAAGGTTGTAGCACTAAGGGAGGCCGGATTTGACTATGCAATCACAGCAGCCAAGGGGCCAGGGTCAATACTGGACGGTATTGGGTTGCTTGAAAAACTAAACGTATTTTATACATCCTCATCTAAAAATCTTCAATACGAGCAAGAAAATTATTCCCGTATTGTTGATCGTTACGGCATAGTGCAGGAGGAGCCAGAGGATGTAAACAATCATCTTTGCAGTGATCCGGCACGATACATCGCTTCCTTCCTTAAAGCCCAAGGAATTATCAAAATAGTTTAGCCTGTTTGCTTTTTAAATTCCTTTTGACTTATATTTGCATGACCGTATAAGCGGGTACACAAATATTGGCCTTTTCATTAGACCGATTCATTCCTGACTTTGGATCGCTTTTCTCAAAGCGCAACGGATCGTTTAGCTTCAACCTGTTCAACGCCTCCACAAAATTCAACACATACGCAGCAGACCGCGAGAAGATCGCAATGGTCTTATCAAACCCGGCCTGTCTAAAAGTATTCGCCCTTCAATGCGATCTGTTCAGCATGGGCAAGATCAAAGTTCACAAGGATGGGGTAGAGCTTGAATCCGATCCATTCCTAACGAAGATGGCAAGACCCAACCCATTTCAAACACAGTCTCAATTTCTTTGGGACTTCATGTTTTGGATGATGATCGGCAACGATTACACGTACTCCCATAGTCGATTGCTGGACAGGGAGGACAACAAACTCTATCACCTCGACCCGTCAAAGATGCGCTGGCCTTCAAACATTCAGGATGTTCAGGATAAAATGATTTTCAGTGATGCTGATATAGCAAAGCGTAACAAGACCTTAATTGAATACAAATACAATGATGGACAAGTTGAAAAACTATTGTTGGATCGGATAATTGTAAGCAACGATTTGACTAACGGTACCGGAAATTGGTACAAGGGTAGCTCGAGACTTGACGCTCTGTACAAGGTTATTTCAAATAGTGAATCGGCTTTAGATTCTAAGAATATCAATATCAGGTTTGCAAGTAAATTCTTAGTTGGCTCAAACAATGAGACTAATAAAATGGGGTTAGGTGAAACTGAAAAGCTGGACATAGAAACAAAGTTCTCAGACGATAACCGCAAGATTTACCCATTGAAAACAATGGTGCAGATCAGGCGATTTGTGGAGGACATGAAGTCTTTAGACCTCGGAACAGCTTATCAGGAAGACTTTTTTATTATCGGTGGATTGTTTGGAATACCTAAAGACGTACTCGAAGCCTATCTAAAATCCTCCACCTTCGAGAACCAGGAGAAGGCAAGGATGGCACACGTTGCTTACACGCTAAGCCCAAAGGGTGAGCAGTGGATGGATTCATTTGAGCGGCATTTCGGATACGATAAGGAGGGTAAGAACATTTCAATCACATGGGATCACTTGCCTATGATGGGAGTGTTTAAGAAAGATCAGGAGGAGACTAAGAAAATTACAATTGCATCCCTGAAAGAGCTTTTGGCCTTGGGTGTTCCATTGGATGAGGCCAACGCTTATCTAGGATTAGATTTTACGATTGAGGAAAAGGAAGTCGAACCCATACAAGAATCCATCGAAGAACCATTAAACGAAACATTATGAGCAAGTCAAAATCAAAGAAGTATCAGAAGCAGGAAGAGAAACCGGAAGAAGCTTTACCCGTTTCACGTGAAACCGAACAACCAACCGAGGAGCAAATTATACCGGATGGAGAATTCTCAGAGGAGTCTAAACTAATGGAACAGCAACCAGAAGAAAATATCGGTCAAGCGGAGGCCACAATAGAGGGAGAGGGATCAATGATCTCTAACGTGGACGAGATGGACGAAGCAAGTAAGCCATCGATCGATACTAACGGGGCAAAAGAGGAAATAGTTTTGGATGAAATCATTCCTGTAGATACAAAACCAAAACCACTCTCATGGGCTGAAAGGTTGGAAGCCCGAAACGCGGAGAGAGCAAGAAGGCAGGAGGAATGGCAGCAAAGGATTCAGGATAAAAAAGATCAAATGCAAGGTAAATGGAAGCACCACTAACACCCAAAGAGATAGAAGCCATCAAGTCAAAGAAGGATAAGGCAGTGAAAGAAAATCAAACTATCAACAAATGAAACGCTTTGTTTACAAGTATGTAACCGGACACGTCTTCCAAGATGGCGTTCTTCGCAATGTATGGGAGTCCAAAGAGTTCAAAGATCAGCGAGAACTTTTTGAATACCTCGTAACCAACAAATCCGAAATCATCGACCAAAAGAAATCAGTCGAGAAGCATTGCGAGGGTGGTATCGGTTTCATGCTTCAGCCCGATAGCGAAGCGGTGAAGAAATGGACTGATAAGAACAAGCCACTTTACGAAAACGATAAAGAGGCTGGAATACTAAAGAGAACTGTTTTAGCAAATACTTACTGGTGGATGGATTCAATGAGTGATGTCCACTTAGGTAGGTCAGACGGTCGGGAGACTGCGGTATTCAGCAACACGGTAAAGCAAAAGGGAACCAAGATCATCCCGATAGATCAGCACAAATGGAGTCTTGACGGAAAGATCGGCAAGACTTTGAACATATACGAAGCCCCTATAAGCTGGAGGGCTTTGGGTATTGGCAAGACCGGAATGACTGAAGGTCTATTTGCTGACGCTCAAATTGAGAAGGCAAAGAACGAGGCCAGATACAACGATTACCTGAACGGTGAGATTGACCAACATAGTGTAGGTATGTGGTATGTTGACATTAGATTAGCTGTAAATGATGCAGACGAATACCCTAAAGAATTTGCTGAATATCAAAAGCATATTGGTAAGATCGGAAACCGTCAAGAGGTAGAGACACAAGGTTTTTTCTTTGCCGTTGGCGAAGCGAAACTAAAAGAATATTCCCCGGTGATTGCCGGGGCGAATGAACTTACTCCTGTAATGGGCCAGCCGCCCGTAGGCACTGGCAAGAATGACCCGTCCAAAGACAGTCAGGCGAAAGAGGAATACAGAAGGGAGATCAAAAAGGTACTAATTCAAACAATTTAAAAACAGAAAAATGGAAGGAAAAAATGAAGAACTGGAAGCCATCAAACAAATTGGCGAACAGGTAAAGGCTTTCAAAGACTCGTTGGCCGGAAAGTCCGACAAGACCGAGATTGCCGAAATGCTCAAGACCTTGGATACCTTGAAAGCCAACGCTGACAAGATCGACAAAATGGATCTTACCAAGCAACTGGCCGACATTGCAACTCAACTAAAGGAAATGCAGGAAGACGTTAACACCGTTAGAAACGCATCACCCAAAGGAGAGAACCGCAAGGCGCAGTTGATCGAAGAGATCAAGAAATTCCGTGAGGAAATCAAGGGTATTGCAAAAGGCTCAACAAACAAGGAGCTTGTATTGAAGGCTTTGGTATTACGTTCTGCAATCACGAACAACGAACTTAATGTTGACCTACCGGGCGTTGGTCAGCTTGCAACACGTAAGTTAAGCCTGTATGATCTGTTCCCTAAGTTCCCAGTGGGAAAAGGAACACACGCGGGAGTTATCCGGTATTACGATTGGGATGAGGCTACTATAGCACGGGCTGCCGCTGCGGTTGCTGAAGGTGCCGCGTTCCCTGAATCTACCGCTAAGTTCAAGAAGGGATCAATCTCTTTGCAAAAGATCGGTGACACGTTGCCAGTGAGTGAGGAGTTCTTGGAAGACGAAGCAATGTTTGCCGCTGAATTGGATTTCTTCCTTCAGACTAACGTTGCCCTTAAAGTTGATACTGACTTGTATTCAGCTACCGGAGCGGGTAATACGATCACTGGTTTGTTAGCGTCTATCGATGCCTACACTCCTGTTGCATCTGGTATCCTTGATCCATCCCTGTACGATCTTATCGTGAAGGTGTCTGAGATCATTACTAGTGTAGGGGGTTCCAAGTATATGCCTGACTTTGTGGCAATGAACAAGAGAACAATAAATACCATGAGGTTAAAGAAAAATCTTAATGGTGATTACGTTGTGCCTCCATTCGCTACAAGAGACGGTATGCAAATCGACTCAATGGCGGTAGTAGAATCAAACGTATTTGCTAACGATGTCATGGTAGTAGGTGATAGCCGTTTTGGCCGTATCTATGAAATGGACGGTGTGGAGATCACAAGAGGATTGACCGGAGCGCAATTTGTTGAGGACGAAATGACCATCAAGGCGCGTAAGCGTTTGGCATTCCTTATCAGAGCAGCCGACAAAGGAGGATTCTTGAAGGTGACTAGCATAGCAACTGCTATCAATGAATTGGGGGCCGCTGAGGCATAATTTTTTAACAAACAATTTAAACTAAAATAAAAATGAAAAAAGTAAGTATTCTATTAATCGCTTTAGCTCTGTCTTTCGGGGCTTCAGCTCAGTTGGTGACATTCTATCAGCCACTTGGAACAAACGTGGCATCGGATACGGTAACCAACACCGCGACCAATTTTCTAACAGCAACCGTTTCCGGTTATAAGAACATAACCACGATTCAGGTAGTCGTTACGAAGATTTCAGGCACCGTTGGCGGTACGATTTCTTTGCTAGGTTCTGTAGAGACAAGCGGAAACAACTTTAAGGCTCTCAACACAAGAGACAGTCAGACTGCATTGCCTACCATTACGGCTACGGATGCGTCTAACGTGTATCATTGGAGAGTGACCGGAAATGATTTTGCCCGGTATCGAGTAAGTTGGACAGGCACCGGAACTATGTCAGCTTCATTTAGCGCAAAAGCCTTAGCGAAGTAATGATAACAACCGACCATTTCTTAGATCGACCTTATCGCATTCCGAATATTGAGGAAACGAAGGACTTACAGGCATTCATTGATTACCACGAAGCAAAACTATTAAGGGCAATGTTTGGAACAACCCTTTACAACTTATTCGTAGCAGGAATCGGTGCCCCAACTCCGGAGCAAAAGTGGGTCGATCTAAGAGATGGTAAGGTTTATTCTTACAACTCAACGGATTATGAGTTCCTTGGCCTTATTGAATTATTGAAGTCGTACATCTACGCAAAGTGGCTGAAGGAGAATGAGGACAAGATTACTAACTCTGGCGTGATGCGTAACACGGTAGATAAATCCGAACACGTAGGAGGATGGGAAAGATATGTATCAGCTTACAATGAGTTTTCCTCAATGGCCGGAAATGTTGATAGGCAAGAAAATACTTTCTACGGATTTATGTACGCAAACTGGGAGGACTATATAACCAATCTATCGGATTGGATATTCTGCTATCCACACAATGACCCTGAATTTGAAAATCAATTAGGAATTTAAAACTCAACCCCACATGAAAAAGCTATTTTTAGAATTTATTCAGAACGCATTACAATTCTTTGTGATGATGGTTCTGATTTGCATTGTACTTGTTCCAGTCTCTTTGCTGTTCGGCATTGCTATTAGCTTAATTGTTAGAGCTTTTAACTATGGTTATGGGTTATGGTAGCCCTTCAATTAAATGGAGCCAAGGCCAACACCCCTCAATCGTTTGAGGAACTAAAAGCCCGTATATTCCAACGTATTTATAAAGATTGGGATTTAGAAAAACCCATCTTAGAGCGCGACTACTTCAAACTGTTCTGCATCCTCAACGATTGCAACTTTGATAGGTTAGAGCGTACCCCTGAGAATGAGATTGCGGTGGAAGAGCTTACCCGGTGGGTCGTGGAGACAGAGCCACGATTTGAGGTAATAAAGTCCTTTACCTACTTAGGCAAGACGGTAGAGATACCAAGCGACATCGGAAGGCTTCCTATTGCGCAGACTATTTTGGTTAAACAGGCTATTGATAGTTCAAAATTTCCAGAGCAAAATATTTGCTTTGCTGCTGCTGTTTACCTTCAACCCTTACTTGATGGCTCGAAGTTAAACTATGAATCTATAAAGAAATGGGAGGCGGTCTTCGAGGATCTACCTATTACCGAAATCTTTAGCGTTGGTTTTTTTTTGTTAAATCATGTGAGGAAAAATTCAAGTGGGCATCAAAGTGTTTGGAAGCAGATAAGAAACAACCTCACTATAATACAAAGGAGAGCATTGCAGCGTTGGCGAAGGCTCACAGGCTACAAAGGTTTAATTATCAATCGCTGATAGTTCAGTTTGCAAAGGAGTTCGGAATGAGTCCGAGCAAGGTAGAGGAAGAAGAAAGTTTTGACACGGTTATACAGGTACTTTGGGAGTTGAAAGAGGAGCGTGAATATCAGGAGAGGTTTAATGAAATTTGGCGAAACATTCAGGAATGACAGAGCTACAGGAAAGACTAGACGATGTATCACGCAAGACCCTTTTATCTTGTGTTGAGTGGGCGCACGTACAGGCAGGGCTAAAGACTGGCTCGTTGAAGTTTGCCAAGTTGGACGAGTTCAATGCATTTATAGAGTCCTTCAACTTCAACGACTATCCCGCTCACTTACTGCTTCCTTTTGGGTCACGGATGGTCTTTCTTAACGGAAGGATAAAGACGTTGATGCCATTACAGGGTTGGATATTCACACGGATTCCACAAGAAACTAATGATTTTAGAAGCCGAAAGGTAGAGGAGACTTATTTACAGCCGATGAGGAAGTACGCAAAAGACTTCTTAAGGAATCTATTGGACTGTAACATTATAGATCAGGAGGAGACACCCGTTAATATTTCGATTCAACCTGAGTATGCTTTCTTGGCCTCTGGACTATTCGGTGTATCGTATAACGCAGACATTCACGTACTCGAACAGGTTTACTAATGACAAACGCACAAGCCTTTAAAGAGTATTTTGATAAGGTAGAAGCCTACCTAAAGGATGATGCCTCGTCTAAAAATCAGAAGATGCCCCAGACATTTAAGCATGAGGTAAGCGAAGATCGGGGCGTTCTATACGGGGCGTCTCATTTGAAGTACTTGGTTTTCGGTCGTGGCCCTGGCAAGATGCCACCTACGGATAAGATAGAAGAATGGTTAAGGAATGCAGGACTAAGGCCACCGGAAAGAAACGCCAAGGGTAGGTTCATTAAGTTGAACTATCAGAGTCTTGCTTTCGCGATTGCTTCAAAGATAGCAAGTGAAGGCACAATTATTTTCAAAGGAGAGAAGCCGGGTATTGATTTCGTAGGGGCTATCGAAAAGAATAAGCCTGACCTGTTAAAGAGCATAGCAAGAAATCAGGCTATAAATATCAGGACTATAATACATAACGCTGCTAAGATGGTGGTGGTTTGTTTGCTTTTTAGTTCCTGTAGTGCAAAGATTAATCTGACTAAAGAGGAAAGGAAAGTTTACGAAGCTAACAAATTTGCAAGGTTTAAAATTAGTCCCAAAGATGTAGGATTAAATACCTTGTCATTCTTTGTAGGCTATTCTATGGGTAAAGAGGTAAGAAAAAGAATTGACGTAAAATGAGCTTAACGGTAAACAGTAGGCCAGCAACATGGGCAGGAACATCAGGCCCTATCATCTACAAGATGACCACCACCGATCATGCCAATGCAGGATACTATTTACTTGTTGAAATATGGAACAGCACAACTGGTCTAAAGATAGGCACACAGAGATGCTATCCTAATTCTGCTGGATTGCTTTCTGTTCGGGTGGAGGCTATTCTTAAGTCTAACATGAGTTTGGATAATAACTCTGATTTGACTACTGGAGATACTGTATATTTAGATGGTAATTGGATAAAATATTACATCAAGTATAATCAGTATTGGAGTGGTAGTTCGCCAGCTTTGATTGATGATGTTGCTAATCTAAGATATGCTATTTATGGCGGGTTGCAGATAGGAGTGATTAATGATTTTGCAAGCTATATTAATGCCAAATTTTTAAACATAGAAGGTGAGGCTATTGTGAATTATCCTTTTACAATTGAAGCAATTTTAGATAGCACAGCAAACAAATTATTGGTTCACAGATTTTTAAATGGGTCAGTATTAACTGGAACTGATTATACCATCTCGTCTGTTGGTGTTAATCGTTTTAAACTTTCAGAAGCATTGACGGCTGACCTGCTTACTTTAAGAATGGTGAACTATACTTGGACGATCAGAACAAGTGCTGCGGATAATGATTGGGTTGATGTAGCATACGGTAATGGAATTTTTGTAGCTGTAGCAGGTACTGGAATAGGTCAGAGGGTTATGACCTCAACTAATGGAGTTACTTGGGATATAAGATCAAGCGCAGCAGATAATCAATGGTGGAGTGTTGTTTATGGTAACGGTTTATTTGTTGCAGTAGCTGCTACGGGGGTTGGTAATCGTGTAATGACCTCGCCCGATGGTATAACATGGACAATAAGGACGAGTGCTGCTGATAACGAATGGTACGCAGTTACTTATGGCAACGGACTATTCGTAGCTGTGGCAGGTACTGGAACGGGCAATCGAGTCATGACAAGTCCCGATGGTATAGTATGGACAATTAGATCAAGTGCGGCGGATAACCAATGGTGGGGAGTAGCATACGGCAATGGGTTATTCGTAGCGGTGGGTATTACCGGAACTGGTAATCGTGTAATGACCTCGCCTGATGGAGTAGTATGGACATCCAGAAGTGCAGTAGATAATCAATGGCATTCCGTTACTTATGGCAATGGGTTATTCGTAGCGGTGAGTACTTCCGGAACAGGTAATAGGGTTATGACTTCTCCTGATGGTGTTGTGTGGACGATCAGAAGCAGTGCGGCAGATAATGATTGGTACGCAGTTACTTATGGCAACGGGTTGTTTGTAGCCACATCGTCAACAGGTGTAGGTAACAGAGTAATGACCTCACCCGATGGTATAACATGGACAATAAGGACGAGTGCTGCGGATAACGACTGGTACGGAGTTGGGTACGGTAATGGAATTTTTATTGCAGTGGCATCAACAGGTTTTAGTAATAGAGTCATGTCAAACTCATTCCTTATTTCTGAAACAGCATCTATCCCCGTTCAGTCCGACATCTCAAACATCATCATGCTCCAATGGAAAAACAGCCTTGGCTGTGACGAGTGTTATCCTTTTACTTACAATCAGGAATATACTTTCGATTATGGAGGAGGAAAGAAAGCAAAGCGGCTAACGTTATTCGCTTACGGCCTGACACTAGCTCAATGGGAGGCAATAAACGGGCTTAACACATTGGGAGAACCCTACAAGACACCTATCAATGAAATGACCACAAGTATTAACCGGACAATGGCTACAATCGGGCAATCTGTTTACATCTTAAATTCAGACGGAACAAAAATAGGCGTTACGGTTATAAACGTTCAAAACACCACCCAAACCAAGAAGGTACAGCACGAGGCAACGGTCACAATAGAATACCCTGAAATATTTCTGCAATGAATCAAACTGAAATATATATAGGTGATTCACTACTTGACCTGTCACCGGGTACAGTTGTTGCCCACACATTAAAGTCCAATGATATTGGAGACCTTAAAACAAGGAATTCTAATTATACTAATCAATTTAAGGTTCCCTTTACAGAAAACAATGACAGAATATATGAGAATGCAAAAAATCATCAATCTGATACTTTAGTTCCTTATCAGAAACAAAATGCCAAAGTAACTCAAGATGGTATAGATATTATAGGGAATGGAATACACGTATTAAAAAGATCATACAATGGATATGAAATGTACATACTTTCTGGGTCTGCTCAATTCTTTGATGTAATTCAAGGAAAGTTAATGTCTGATCTTGATACGTCTTCACTTGATGATGTATTTGATCCTGAGAGTTTTAGAAACACTACATCTGGAGTTATTGCTCCTGTTATGGATTATGGTAATTATAATGGATCGACAAATGATATACATAAGAACACCTATCTACCATCATTTTATTACTTCACACTAATTGATTTGATTTTTACTCAAGCTGGATATGGTAAGTCTGGGAGTATATTTTCAAACACAAAGTATCTAAAAAGAATAGTTCCATATTCAAGAAAGGAATTTTCATATCCAAGTGATTTTATCAATTCTAGGAATGTAGTGGCATCAAGAACCACATCACAAGTTATGGGTTCCGTATCAAGTCCAGTTACACTTATTTTCCCGACAGTATCAAAATCTGATGATTTTGGATACTTCAATTCAGTAACAGGGATTTACACACCAACACAATCAGGTGCCTCTACAAATGATATTTTATTTTATACCAGAATAACATTAGTTGTAGATATTACCGTTACTGGCGGGAATGTAAATGTATATTCAGATGATACTTCCGCTTTTGGTGATCTTTGTGTTTTCCTACAGGACAAAGGTACCGGAACATATTCTCGTTCAACTGATTTTGCAGATGGCACTATTGCTAATCCATTTGGTGCAAGACAAGGTGGTTTCATAAAAATAGAAATTGGACAATTTAATTTAACGCCAGCATCGGTAACTGTAAACTCTGCCAGTTTAATCATTGAATGTATAGGAAAACCTGGAACATATCTATACTATAATAATTTCATGCCTGAAATAAGTCAGAAAGATTTTATTAAGGACTTCTTAATTACATACGGTCAGTTGATTAAGGAGGAAAACGGAGTTATTTATTTAAAGGGAATAGATGAAATAATAAACGATAGATCGAACGCGAAAGACTGGACATTGAAAAGAGCTAGTGATTTAAAGGATGATGACATTACATTTCTTCCAGATAATTACGCTCAAAATAATTATTTTGAATACTCTATTAAAACAGAAGAAGGAATATCTTCAGAATTTGCAAAAGGCGCCATTGAGATTTCAAACCTCAATTTAGAAGAATCAAAGACGATATACAAAAGTCCTTTTAATGCATCTGATACCAAACAAGTGGGGGGGGTATTTATGTTATCAATTCCAATATTTGACACATCAACAACTATTACAATATTTGATAATGAGCCAGGGCTTAGATTTGCATTGGTAAGAGATAAGTATTCGTATGAGCCTAACGTTATATACTCTTCTGGTCAATCATCTTATAAGGTGGCGTATTTTGAAGACCCTTTACAATCAGACACAATGGCCTTCTCTCAATTCCTAACATCTCATTATTTTTATTTTACATTGGCACTTCAAAAAGCTAAGAAAATAAAAAGAATATATAATCTAAGCGCTTCAGACATTGCAACTATGGACTTCTTTTTACCAATTTTTGACGAGGATTCATACTATTTAATAGATACAGTTGGGCCGTTTGTAAGTGGAAAGGTAACTGAGGTAACGCTTTTAAAAATATAGGTTATGGCAGAGATAAAAGAAGAAGTATTAATAGACATAAAGCTAGAACAAGACGAGGGGCAGTTCAAAAAACTTGCTGATCTGAAGGGAACTATCCTTGGCCTCAAAGAAGAGCAAAAGAATCTTGCCAAGGCTTTAAAAGATGGTGCTATAACCCAGAAGGAATATAATTCAGAGATTGTAAGAGTAGAGGCGTTAAACAAAAAAACACAAGCTAGTTACAACGAGGTTCAAAGAAGTGTAACCGGATTGAAGAATCCATTAACTGAGATAAACGAATCTCTTAAAAAGCAAACTGCACTCATGGGTGGGGCCACCCCTGCTTTAGATAAAATGACAGGAGGGGCAGCTAGTGCGGCTCAGGGATTTTTAGGGATGGCTAAGGGCGCGATGGCTTTCATCGCTACTCCTATCGGTGCTGTTGTTACTGCTTTGGGATTGGCTATCGGTGCTTTGACAGCATATTTAAAAGGTTCTGAAGAAGGACAGGATAAGCTGGCTAAAGTAATGGCAGTTGGTAAGGTTGTCTTTGATTCCGTTCTGGTAGTTGTTGAAAAATTAGGCGAGGCCCTATTTGGTATAGGTGAGGTTATCGCTTCCGGTGTCGGTTCTGTGATTGATTTCTTTGCCCCTAAGGTTGGTAAAATGCTTAGTGATGCTGTAAAGGCAGGAACAGACATAGCCGATTTACTTGATCTTATAGAGGCAAACGAAAATGAACTGATAGTAAAAAGAGCAGAAACAAATCGAAGGGTATCCGAATTAAGGGAGAAGGCAATACAGTCAGAGGGGGCGCAAAAACGGGCTTTTGTAGAGGAGGCGATTCAACTTGAGAAGAAGTTAGCAGCAGAGGAATTAAGGCAAGCAAATTTAAAGTTAAGCCATTTTAATAGAGAAGCTAAGGCAAGCGGTGCATTAACCGAAGAACAGAAAAAACAAAGGGCAGAATTAACAGCAAAGGTAATTGAGGCAGAGGCACAAGCCTTCGATGCCACACGGAGATTCCAAAAGGAGCTTGAAAAATTAAAGGATGATGAATTAAAAACTGATTCTGAAAGGTTAAAGTTAAAAGGTGAGCAGGAGGCATTAGCTAGGGCCGAACGTCACGCTGCCTCGCTTGAAGCTGATGAAATAGAACTTGCTGACTTAACAACAAGACAAGAAACCGAACTCACGTTAAGAACATCTTTCGAGCAAGGCATTTCAAATGCGTTAATTTCTTTCAGAAAGCAGAATGCGGCAAACAAAATAGCTCAAGATAAAATTATCGTAGATTCTGAATCTGCCAAAAATCAACAATTACAAGCTCTTCAAAATCAAGCTTTAGCTTTTGGTAATCAAATAGCCGGAAGGAGTAGAGCATTGATGACAGGACTTACGTTGATAAGCACCTATTTTGCTGCTCAAAAGGCTTTTGAATCTCAGTTCTTACCTATTCCTACTGCAGGGTCTCCTATTAGGGGGGCTATTGCAGCGGGGATAGCTATTGCTTCAGGTCTATTCCGTGTTGCTCAGATCAATCAAGTAGGTTCATTTTACGAAGGAGGATTCGGATATACCGGATCAGGGAATCCAAAACACGAGTCACGAGCTTTGGGAATCAAACCATACACCTATCACAAAGACGAGTACATAACCCCTTCAAGGATTCTTAACACTCCTGAAGGTTCTTATCATGTAGGCCAATTAGAAGCCATGAGAACGGGCAAGAAATCGTTTGAGTCGGGCGGATTTTCAGGGGGCGGGGGAATGAGTCAATCCCAATTTAACGCCCTCCTAGACAAAATAAACACCGTTCAATCGGTTCTAGTTGTGGAGAAATTCGAGGAGGTACAGGGACGTAGGATTGAAGTAAGGGAACGAGCAACATTTTAAATTATGAATGCACGTGTAAAATGGTTACAGTCTCAAAATCTACTTGAAGCTATCGAGCTAAAAATGGTAGATGAAAAGATACTTTCAAAGTACGTCCACTACCTGATTTATTTAGATTACGCTAAGAAGATGGGCCGGATGCAAGCGATTCAATTCATGGCCGATGATAGGAATGTCTCTTTTTCCGTGGCTTGGAGGTCGGTCAATTTCTTCGAGGAGGATATAAATAAGCCCGAAAACATATCCGAAAGCGATATTTCATTTTTTAGAAATACTGCATCGGTGTAGATTATCCAAATTTACTACCCACAGTAAGACACAAAATTTAAGCAAATGATTAACAGAATAGATTTAGGATTCGATCCCGGCACAACCGAAAGGCCCGTTGGTGGAACACGCAAAAGAATAATCGCATGGGATTTTGAAGACATGGAC
>JACCDG010247160.1_pt1 | contig 15174 bp, 13 predicted proteins | sample 7442471 | NCBI WGS metagenome assembly JACCDG01 (sample SAMN15323444, study PRJNA562643) | freshwater metagenome | isolation source: river surface water | place: USA:Blue River Watershed | collected 2017-08-17
ATTTGGTGTCAGGCTCAAATCATTACAAGCATATCTACATTTTTAGATCTTGCAGCGTTAGAGTAACCCCATCCCCTTCGCTTCGCCAGGTACTTCCCCTTGGGAAGAAATAATCCGTCCGACTTAAACAGTGTGAATAATTATGTTTAATTCATATCTTACGCTACGACCTTCACCAATCTGAATTAATGCTCCTTTAGTTACTAAGTCTTGCAGATCTCTAGTAGCACTAGCCTTCGAAGTGTTGGCAATTTTAGTGTATTTTTTTGCGCTCATTCCGCCTTCAAAGCCATCAATTCCTTCTTTTAGCATACGTTGTATAACTTTCAATTGTCTGGAATTTAATTTAGCTTCAAACTTCTTAAAGTAAGTAGATTTTTTTAGAATAAAGTTGATTTGTTTCTCAACATCAATTTGTGCTTGTAGAACAACATTTATAAAATACTGTAGCCATTTGGTTATTTCATTAGATCTTGAAGCTTCATGTAGAGCATTGTAGTAATTTTTTTTATTAGCTTCGATAACTTGGGATAGGCTCAGTAAGGCAGGGTAACCGAATCCTTGAAACAATGCTTTTTGGGCGATAGCTCGCCCAATTCTTCCATTCCCATCTGCAAAGGGATGGATGCTCTCAAAGTATAAATGTGCAATGGCTGCACGTATAGGTGGAAAATTAATAGAATTTTTACGATTAGGTGCCGTATCGTTAAACCATTGAAGAAATTTTTGCATCTGATCGGGCACTATTGATGATGGTGGTGCTTCAAAGTGTACTATCCATCGATCATGTGTGCCCGATACTATTTGCATTGGTTCTTCATCAGTACGCCAATACCCGACTCTCAAATTAGGATTATAAGATCCAGACATCAACATCAAATGCCAATTAAATAATGTTTCTTCAGTTAAAGGCTGCTGAAACGTATCACGAATGTTTAGCAAAAGCTCTGCAATACCCTGAGCTCTTTGGTCATTAACTCGAATCTTTGCTTGATGCAACCCTAATTTGTTAATAATAGATGATCGTACATCTGTTCGACTAAGGTATTCCCCTTCGATTTCAGAGGTCTTGATGGCTTCTTCTACTATAAAGTTAACTAAAGCTTCACTCTGTAGATTTTCATTTAAATGGTATATTTTTCCGTTAGCTAACCCTGTCTTTTCGGCAATAGTAACTAAAGTCTCTAAAAATTGAGATAGATCATATCGAAAGTTAGGCCAGTCGGGTAATTGCCAGTTATATTTATTCATGATTTGATTATAGTAAATAATCGGCTCAAAATACAGCTAAAGTTGAGCCGATTAGCGGTTCTAATCGGCTCAAAACGTCATAACTTATTGATTTAATGGTGCTGTTAAATCATCTCAAAATAAGTTATTATGCTGAAAATATAATTGTTTTTAATCTAGAGCAGCAAATGAGCAATAATTCAATATTAATTAATAGAGCCCGACAAGTTATTCCAGGCGGTGTCAATTCTCCAGTACGGTCATTCAATGGTGTTGGAGGGGAGCCTATTTTTATAGCTAAGGGGATGGGGCCTTATGTTTATGATACACAAAATAACAAATACATAGATTATATTGGATCTTGGGGGCCTTTGATTCTAGGCCATTGCGATCCAGATGTAATTGCAGCAGTTAAGCAGGCGGCAGATGATGGTTTAAGCTTTGGTGCTCCAACTGTTCATGAAATAGAATTAGCTGAAAAGATTATTAGCTGCGTACCGAGCATCGAAAAAGTACGCTTAGTTAATTCTGGTACAGAAGCAACTATGTCCGCTTTAAGATTGGCTCGAGGTTATACTAACAAAAACAAAGTTATTAAATTTATTGGCTGTTATCACGGACATGCAGACAGTTTTTTAGTGAAAGCAGGCTCTGGACTTTTAACTTTTGATCAGAATAATTCTGCGAGCTCAGCAGGTGTACCCCAATCGGTGGTGCAAGACACTTTGTTAGCCGAGTTTAATGATTTAGACTCTGTGGAACAATTATTTATTAATAACAAAAATGATATTGCAGCAGTAATAGTCGAGCCAGTGCCTGGCAATATGAATATGATTTTGCCGAATGTAAAATTTTTGCAAGGCTTACGTGATTTATGTACTCATTATAATACCGTTTTAATTTTTGACGAAGTGATGTCAGGCTTTAGAGTGGCCTTAGGCGGCGCACAGGAGATTTATAAGATACATCCTGATCTAACTACTCTAGGAAAAGTTATCGGAGGGGGCATGCCTGTAGGCGCTTTTGGCGGTAAATCAGAAATTATGGATTGTTTAGCACCGATTGGCAAAGTGTACCAAGCAGGAACGCTATCAGGTAACCCATTAGCGTCAGCTGCAGGACTAGCGACTTTAGATAAGATCAGCAAGCCTGGCTTTTATTCTGATTTAACTGCTAAAACTGATTTATTAACAAAAGGCATTACAGAGATAATGACCATGTATAAAGTTAGTTTTACGAGTCATTTTTTGGGCGGAATGTTTGGGTTTTTCTTTACACAAAAAACGGAGATCAATAATTTTACTGATGCTACAAATTGTGATCTAGACTTTTTTAAACGTTTTTTCCATGCTATGTTAAATGAAGGGGTATATTTGGCACCATCTGCCTTTGAAGCAGGTTTTGTGTCGAGTGTTCATACCCAAGAAGTTATTAATAATACTCTTACTGCAACGGATAAGGTATTAAATACACTAAATAAATAAATAAATAAATAGATAGATAGGTTTTTGACCATATGGATTTGATCGCTTCATTAATGTCATTAATGTCTTTGGATGCAATGGCAAGCTTATTGACTCTTACTATATTAGAAATAGTATTAGGTATAGATAACTTAGTTTTTTTATCAATTTTAGCTAATAAATTACCAGAGCATCAACGTGCGTTATGCCGAAAAATTGGTTTGATATTTGCTATGGCTTCACGCTTAGTTCTACTCGGATTGGTCAACTGGATTACTCAGACGCATATTGTATTATTTAGCTTGTTTAATACAGAAATCACCATAACTACTTTAGTATTATTTTTTGGCGGTTTGTTTTTGTTATTTAAAGCTGTTGGTGAGATCCATGAAGACATTGAGGGTGGCGGAGCCAAATACGCAGTTGCACAAGGGCCATTAGTAGCACACGTAACCAAGAAAAAATCAGCTACTATTTATTCGATGGCATTTTGGATGGTAGTCTTACAAGTTATGATTATCGATATAGTGTTTTCAATCGACAGTGTAATAACAGCAGTAGGTATGACCCATAATTATTTTATTATGTCGGTAGCTATTGTTATCTCAGTAATCATGATGCTTTTTGCTAGTGATCCATTGAGTAAATTTATTGAAAGACACCCAACCGTAAAAATGCTTGCGCTGAGCTTTTTAATATTAATAGGCACCATGCTAATGGCACAAAGTATTGGCTATCATGTTGAGAAAGGGTATTTATATTTCGCAATAGCATTCTCATTATTGGTAGAAAGCCTAAATATTCAGGCTAAAAAGAAAAGAGTTAAAAAAAGTAAAGCAAAATAACTTGGAGTGGTATTTGATATGCTAACAATATTAGTAATTATAGTTGTCGTAGCTGTTGCAGTTGTTTTTATATATAACAATTTAGTTGCTATAAGTAACCAAGTGGCAAATGCCTGGAAGCAAATTGATGTGCAATTAAAACGTCGTCATGATTTGATTCCTAATTTGGTTAATGCGACTAAAGATTATATGAAGTATGAGCAAGATACTCTTAATCGAGTTATTGAAGCCCGTGGCAAAGCAATGACAGCCGGTAATGTACATGATGCTATTGCTGCTGAGAATGGTTTATCACAGGCGCTAGGGAAAATGTTTGCTCTCATGGAGAATTATCCTGATCTTAAGGCCCAGCAAAATGTTGCGCAATTGATGGAAGAATTACGTGGCACAGAAAATAAAATTGCATTTGCTCGTCAGTATTATAATGATAGCGTTATGAACATGAATAATAGAGTGCAGTCATTCCCGTCAAATATTATAGCGGGGATGTTTTCTTTTAAACAACAAGAGTATTTTGAAATCGCTGAGTCAGATAAAGCGGTGCCAATCGTTAATCTGCAAGGCTAATCTATGCCTGAGTCTGGTTTACTATATAATACGGACTTTATTAAAGCAATTCGCAAGAATAAACGTAATTGTTTTTACTTAGTGAGTTTTTTAGTCATTATAATGGCGTTATTAGGCTATTTATTAGGTGCTTTTTTAGAGCTGCAGACTAAAAATACGATTATTCCAGAGATTTATAGCGATTATAATTACAACAATGATTATTACGAGGCTGAGTCTTATCGAAATCATAAGCAAGCAAATATAACTTTTCGCGAACAACTATTTATTATTAGCAATACTGGCTTAACTTTTGCATTTATTGCTATATGTATCAGTATATTGTGGTCTGTAGTAGCAGTGTTTTTTGGTAAGAGAATTTTACTATCTTCTGCGAATGCAACAGAAATACAGTCTGATGATAAAAATTATCTGATGCTTAATAATATTGTCGAGGAATTGTCTATAGCTTCTGGGATTCAACCACCAAAAGTTTATGTGATTGAAACAGACGCATTGAATGCCTTTGCCACTGGTATGTCACCTGATCATGCAGCAGTTGCAGTGACCAGGGGATTATTAGAAGAACTGGATCGCGATGAATTACAAGGCGTTATGGCTCATGAAATGGGTCATGTTATCAATTATGATATAAGATACCAAACCCTGGTTAGTGTCATTGTAGGTTTAATAATCTTGTTGAGTGACGTTACTCGCCGCATGATGTTTTATCGTTCAGGGAATAGAGGCAATGATCAATCAAAAAATAACGCAGCTTTAATTTTAGGTTTAATTTTATTAGTATTTTCTATTGTTGCACCGATTGCGTCCCTGGTAGTGCAGATGGCTGTTTCAAGACAGCGAGAATATATGGCTGACGCGACTAGCGTAAAATTAACTCGGAATCCGTTAGGATTAATTTCTGCTTTAACTAAATTAGAAGAGAGCACTAAGCCGTTTACTGGCGCTAATCGTGCTAATCAGAATTTGTTTATCGTAAATCCCTTTAAAAAAATTGCTAAGATTCAAAACAGCCTATTTGCCACTCATCCGCAGATTGCGGCAAGGATTGCTAGATTGAGGGATTTGGGCGGTAGGTAAGTCGTTCGCAAGTGTTCATTGATAGTGAGTAATTAATCTTCCCCATTAGGGGAAGTACCTTTTGCGCAGCAAAAGGGGAAGGGGTTGCTCTAACGTTGCAAGATCTAAAAATGTAGATATGCTTGTAACAATTTGAGCGTGACACCAAATATTATATACTTTCAAGTACGTGCTAGATTATAGACACCCCATCGACCACACATTCAGCTGCGCTTCATATGTGGCCACTTCCCCTGAAGGGGAAGATAACTTACTATTTAGAGTTATGGGCGTGAACGATTTGTCGTTCAGAAGTGGATCAGAACGCGCGCAGCTCTAATTCACACATCCGATCCTATAATTACTTCTTCACCGTAACGGCCATTCAATGGCATATTATGATTATCTTGTGAGTTTGGCGCGCGAATGACTCTGATTCCACGAATATTAGCGGCACGGGCAGCAGCTATATCGCCATCTGAATCTCCGTAGAAGACTTTAATATTGTTTTCTAAAATAGCCGCAGTCTTACCCGGCTTTTCAGGATTTAAAGCTTGTAAACCCACATAAATAACTTTATTAATATTGGGTATATCAAAAATAGTCTGTAATGATTGGGTTAGAGTTTCTGGTTTGTTTTTACTTTTTTCGCGAGCAGTAATAAAGAAAATATTGTCACCACGACGTTTATGCATTTCAATTAATTTTATTCCAACTGCTTTGGCAGGGCTCAAATTAGCACTACGATTCATGTGATCCCAAAATTCTTGGCTATTGGTGCAACTTGGTCTATAGGGTTCGTGATCGTGCGGGCAATAGCGATCATAGTAGACATGAAAAGAGGTTTTTGGGAACAATAATGTATCATCTATATCAAAACCTACACTCATTGGCGGCGTTTCACTTAGACTAGCTTCAATGTCTTCAACAGTAGTCCAGACCGCTTCTTTAGCAACTTTTATGCTTGGGCTATGATAGTTATGCGGTTCATGGTAAGAGAGCAGGTTAATAGGATCATTAACAGAATATGAGATGCTTAAAGTGATGGCAGTCCCGGTTATTAGGCCTGCGATGAATCTACGTGCCATGTGTTCTCCAGTCTATTTTACTCAAAGCTTATACTACCAGAACTAATAATTAACACAATATCTGACTGACTTATTGTGTGTTTATAGCACAAAGCATCGTCTAGCTTCATCATAATCTGCATCACCTGGCTTCTGTTTGCCGGCTCGTTTTGCGAGTTCTGGGTCTAGCCCACACATATTAACAGCAAGCTGGAAATCAACGTTGGTAAGATGCGAAGATTTTGATTTTTTGGGAAAAAACTTGTCTGTAAAAATTCTCAAAAGGTTCTTTTTACACATGTAAACACAAGCTTCATTAACTAAGCTAATTAAAGCTACAGCACTCATTAACCCAAAAACAATAGCAGCAGATATTATAGGATGAGCTGTACAGAATAATAAAATCTTAGTTGCAGCAGGGAGCAAATGATTGCTCATAACTGATGCTGTAACTTTAAGTAAAAGTAAGGCAAGAAGTTTTAGTTGCATTATAGCTGCTGCAGCAAAAGCCAATCCCGCTGGAGTTGCAAGCAAAATAGTACTACCAGCTATTAATCCTACGGTTAATCCAGCCATAACACAAATTTTAAATGTGGTAGTTTGATAAAACTTTATTGTTGGCAAAGTTGTTATCTGTACTGGACTTGTTAATGGTAATCTTGATCCATTAGCTGATATTGACTGAGAAAAAGTATTCATAATAGATTAGGTTGGCGATAATAGTTAGTTATTATATATAAACAAGGCATAGCCATGTTTTAAGCATGGCTATTACTATAATTATGTACGGTAACATCCTGGCTCAGGTGACCAAGCTTTACCGTAAGTCGCTAAGGCATCGACTAAAGCATTACCAACACACTCACGGCTTTTCTTAAAATATAAAGTTGGTGTAAGTACAGCAGCAGTAGCAGTAGTGGTCGCAATAACTGAAGCTGCAACTTTGTGTGCTGCAATGGTTGTGCCTAATTTAACTAATCCTGCCCAAACCATCGCACCTAAAGCAATCAGATAGGGCTTAGCTGCTAAGAAAGCAACAGTTGCACCAGCAACGATTTGCGGTCCAAATATTGCTGCAGTTGCCGCAGTGCCAAGTAATCCTAAAGCAAGTAGGATGAACACGCCTTCAATTTTCGCAACCTCATTTTTAAGAGTTCGGATTTGTGCTTTGAGATCATTTAACTTCTTAGAAGCATCAGTTAAAGTTTGAGATGAATTCGTAAGATCTTCAGATGTTATTTTGCCCGATGTAAATAAACGCTTGTCTTGTGAATATTTAAGTTTTGCAGCGTGTTCAGCTCTTCGAGCTAAAACAGCCTCATTTTTTAACTCTTTGATTTTTTTGTTTAATTTAGCAATTTCTTCAAATGGGTTATACATATTTTTTACCTCAAGTTAATCTTAAAGCGCTAGCATGCCACAAACTAGCTTAAGTTAACCTTAAGATTGAGTTTATTAACTATACAAAAATATTGATATATAATACAACTGGTTATAACTTATATAAGATTACCAAGGGTTCTCTAAGCTTAATAACCCTGTTTTATAATCAAATGCGAATAATTCAGCGAAACGTGCCCAGCTAATTACTGTAGTTAAGATTCTTTGAGCCTCTTCCTCACTTAAGCTTTCAGATAGCTTATTTAAGATGATATCTTGTGAAATACTATGATTGTCATCTGCGTCTAATAAGCTCCTGATATATCTAGCTAAAGTTACATGTGATAATAGATGGGTGGCGAATAGTAATTTTTTTTCTAAGATATCAGCTTCGGCAAATCTGATTCCTGCTTTTGTAGGGGTGATAGTATTATTATCAACTTGGGCAAAACGTAAAATTTCTAAGATTTCTATTAATGGGAATAAATCGTCTATATCCATATAGAGATCATCAGCTAACTGCGGTAGATCACATGTTCTGCCTGTATAATTAGTAGCGAGAGTCTCTATTAGACCGGTTAACTCTGACTCTTCTGCATCCGGTAGTCTGTAATTCAAAGGGATAGCTTTTTCTTGATGCGACATACCTGTAGGCAATAAACTTCTTTTAGCTTTTGCGGTCATGGATAAATAAATTTGATCAATAATTTTAGCTACAGCTGGGTTTTGTAGATTACGTGGCTGCATTAGGTCTATTTTGATTTCTGTTTTGATTCGTCCCGGATTGTTATCAAAAATAATCACACGGTCAGCCAAAAGCACAGCCTCTTCGACATTATGCGTCACTAATAATAAGCTTTTCGTACGCGCTTGTTTTTCAAACCAGATATCTACGATATCTGTACGTAAGTTTTCGGCGGTAAGAATGTCGAGTGAAGAAAAAGCTTCATCTAGCATTAGTAAATCTGGTTCAACCACAAGAGCCCGAGCAATACCTACACGCTGGCTCATTCCACCAGAAAGCTCTTTGGGCAGAGCTGACTCATAACCATCAAGTCCGATGGTATCAATGGCTTTTAGAGCTAATTTGCGTCTAATGTTTTTACTAATGCCTTTGGCCTCCAGGCCCAGTTCTACATTGCCTAAAACGGTTAACCAAGGTAGTAGGGCAAAGTTCTGAAAGACCATGGCAATGCCTTCTGCTGGCTTATTTATCACTTTACCTTTAAAGCTGACAGTGCCACTCGTTGGTTTGATTAATCCAGCAATAATACGTAACAGCGTTGATTTACCAGAGCCTGAAGGGCCTAATAAAGCCACTATTTCGCCTTCTTTGATAGTCAGATCAATCTGATCTAAGACTAATAAATCCTGATTTGCAGACTTCTTGAAGGTTTTTGTAATTTTATCTAAGGAAATCAATGTCCTAGCTGTATCGAGCACTGTTGCCATATCAAACCAACTAAATGTTATTAATTAATCAAAACTTAATCTAGAATTTATATTATAACTTATATATCAAGTACATTTAAACAAAAGAGTGATTATGGGCAAGACAACAGATGTGGTTAGTATTATTAACTCAATCCACGAAGAGGATTGGCTTATTTTTGCTTTTGCTAATTTAGGTGCAGAGCAACATAAAAAATTACATGAAGAAACCAATAGTCAGATTAGAGATTATCTAACTAATCACGATCTGAAGAGTTTGAATGATGGAGAGATTACAGATTTTATTAATAAAACCAATTTGTATGAAGTTTTAGATTTTGAAGAAAGCTCATTAAACAATAATCCTTATTCAACTTTTGCCTTGACACAAAGATTATATTATTTAAATCACGAGCAGTTAAAAAAAATTAGTAGGCTTAGATTACAAATCCAGCAAGCAGGGGATCGAAATAAACAAACCAATATTGATTTACGTGCTCTCGAAGAAGAATTAGCAAGGGAATTAACAACTTTGCGTGAAAAATTGGCTGAACAATTAATAGAACTTCAAAAAGAGATTGCTGATGTTAACTCGCGTACAAAAGCAATCAGTGAGCTTGTTAAAGCGTTTGAAGCTCGAGGATTATTGAAATATATAAGAGTTGAACAAGGTAAAAATAAACAAGACATTCTAGAGATTGTTGAAGATACTGCTAAAGCGATGAATAGAGTTCAAAATATGTTCTTAGATATATTTCATCACAGCACACTTTTTTTAAAATCAGACTTGCTTTTTATAAGCGCCTTCCTAAACCTACTGGTGATTATTGCTGCTTTAATATGTTGTCGACCATCTGAAATGGGTATTCATGACGGTCTCAATTTTTTATTTACTATGATAAGTAAGATAATAGCTTTCTGTAAAGACGCTTTAGACCTTACTGGTTTTTTCGTGGCAGCTTTAAAGCCTGTGATACCTTGGTTACCGGTTGCTTCAATGGTAAGTTGTTTTATTACTTTTAGTGTGAGTATATCTAATATAGTAAAAGCAAATCTTGATTATGATAAAAATACTCAATTATTAGATAAGCTTGCAAATGATGCTGAGAACTGGCTTAAACCGGGGACAAAATTAACTCCAAATGAAGAGAAGATTAAATTTATATTATTATCTAATCTTTCGATCAAACAAGTTTGCCTTGAGACCAAACCAGAAGCTATTAAGGCTTTGTTTACTCACGAAGAATTTATCGAAAAAATTCAACCAGAGCTCGTAAAACATGCCGCTAGCCAAAAAAATAAAGTTATATATGAAAATTTTTTGACTGCAGGTCTTATGCTGTTCATTATTCCTGCTTTAATAGTTTTGTTTATTGCAGCTACACCATTGCCCGCATTAAGCTTAATTGTAGCTTTGGTTTTAACAGCAAATTTTATTGGCAGGCTTATTTTAAGTGAAACAGCATTAAAATCTAAAGAGTCTTTTAAGCATAGTGCTCTTCAAAGCCATTATGTGCCAGCAGGTTTAGGTTTAGATGACAAAAAAGGTGACAAAAAACCGGAACCCATATCTTTACTACAACACTATGATGCCAGTTTGTTACCAAAGAATCATCAGCATTAATTTAGCATCTGGTAGCGATTAGCGGCAAGATCATATAATCTTTGCCATACGAGTTTGTTTAATATTATTACATAAAGACTCATTACAGTTATACCTAAAGATATGCGCGCGAAATCACCGGATTGAGTGGCGTGCGTAATATAAGATCCTAATCCAGTGGCATTGAGCGTAACGTCCCCCCAGGTGATGGTTTCAGCAACTATAGAAGCATTCCATGCACCACCTGCCGCTGTCATAGCGCCGGTAATGTAGTATGGGAAGATGGCTGGTAACATAAACTTACGCCACCATAGAAGTTTAGTAACACCAAAGTTTTTAACCACGTCTTTTAGATCTTTAGGAATATTATTTATACCCGCAATAATATTAAATAAAATATACCATTGGGTGCCAATGATTAATAAAGGCGCTGTCCAAACTTCCACATTTAATTTATATTTTAAAATTAAGACGACTAAAAGTGGGTAAATTAAATTAGCGGGGAAAGCAGCTAGAAATTGAATGATAGGTTGCATGTATTTACTAAGATCAGGCCGGCTGCCAATATAGACGCCTAGAGGTAACCAAAATATGGAGCAGATAAGTACGAGGATAAAAATTTTCATCCCAGTTAATGCACCAATATAAAAAACATACAATATTTCACTTATGGTCAAGTAATTATTAAAGTAATCAAACAATGAAACAAAAGCAGTAATTAATAAAATAATTGATACAACTGCAAACCAATCTATTTTGTTAATCGAAAAATTTTTATTTTTAGGTTTATTGCTGGGTAAAAATTTTAAGGTTAATAATTTATTTTTAAAATTTTTGTAGGGGTGAAGGCCTCGCGCAAAGAAATCACTAGATCTGTTATACCAGCCAACTAAGGTGTTAATCCAAAAGTCTAAAAAATAATCTTTTAAAAATAAAGATTTTTTTACTAAGATAGTCCTTTGTAACAAATCATAGACCCAAGAATTATATTGCATAGTATTTTTGTTGTTATCTGTCTCATCCAGATTATCTTCTGGATCTGCAATATCTTGAAATTGGGTCGCGACTTTCAAAAGCGGTCGAAAGATCAGTTGGTCGTAAATGAAGATTACTATCAACATGGCAATAATGGCATAGATAACAGCTAAGAGGTTGCTTTGTACGATAGCTGTTTGAATATAAGAACCAATCCCAGGTAGAAGAATATCATTTTTGTTAACTGATATCGCTTCACTGGCTACTACAAAGAACCAGCCGCCAGATAAAGAGATCATCATATTCCATAGGAGAGCAGGAGTGGCGTAGGGTAGTTCTATTCGCCAAAATCTTTGCCAGGCATTGAGATTTAAAGCATAGCCTACATCGTTATAATCTGCTGGTAATAGTTTAAGTGACTGATAAATACTTAAGGTCATATTCCAGGCTTGAGAGGTAAAGATTACAAATATAGCAGCACATTCTGGGCCTAGCAGACTTGCTGGGAATAACCAAATAAAGCCTACGACTGTCAAAGATAAGAATCCAAGTACTGGCACGGATTGCAGGATATCAATCAAGGGGATAAGCAGCATTTCTGCTTTTTTGCTTTTGGCGCAGCTATAGCCAATAATAATGCTAAATATTAGCGAAATGCATAAGGCAATTCCCATTCGCAGTACGCTGCGTAAAGCATAATAAGGTAGAGCATCCATAGATAGGCTAATAGGGAGTTGTTCACCAACTTTATAGGGTGCGTCCATGCCGCTCGCCGCATGACCTAGGAAGATCAGAATGGCGAAAACAATGCCAATACTTATGACGTCCCAGATGTTTAATCTATATTGAGATTTTATTTTTTTGTTGGGGTTATAAATATTGAGCATGACTAAAGATCCGATATATTTTAGAAAATATAACTGTTTTAAGCCATTGAGTCAATTAGATAATTATTTTTGATCTGACTCAGTGTGGGAAATACAATTATATCAGTTTCGATTATGATCCAAACATTTGCTTCGCAAATGATACATCTAACAAACTCAGTAATTGTGCGAAGTTTTCTCAAATTATCTTGGAAAACGTATCCTGAAGCTCAAACCATGATCGGCTTTTATATTATCTAAAACTTTAATTTTTGCGTTATGTAGGGTAGCAATCAGTTTTACTATTGATAGACCTAAGCCGCTACCACTTGCTAAAGTACCAGGTACTCTATAGAAGCGATCAAAGATACGTTCTTTGAGATCATTGGGCAGTCCAGGCCCAGTGTCACTTATTATAAAAATTACTTCTGAGTCTTTGGTAATAATTTTAATTTTAATTTTGCTGTTATCTCCGCTATATTTTATTGCATTATCGATGAGATTACGGATTAATATAGTCAATAAAATTTTATTGCCTTTGATAACGGGTAAGTTTTTACTCGAAGGCGCAAGAATGCTGGGTTTTTGTTTCACATCTAAGCTTATATTTATATTTTTCGCAGCAGCATTGTTGTATAGGTCAGCAATTAATTCTCTTGTTATTTTATCTAAATGACAGTTTTCTACGTTGGCTAAAGGTTGATCAATTGATAAACGGCTTAGAATTAACAACTGTGAGATAATATGATCAGAACGATTAATGCCATTGGTTATACTAGAGAGATTGTTAATAATTTGTTGTAAATTAGTTACGTTAGCATTATTTACTTCACGTTGTAAGATTTCAGATAGTGCTTTGATAGCAACCTCTGCTTGAATCTTAATCCCTGCCAATGGGGTTTTAAGTTCGTGCGCGGCATCAGAATTAAAGCGTTGTTCGCGGGCAAAGCTATCATTGATTAAAGTAAATAATCTATTTATTTCTTCTACTAACGGTAAAACTTCTTTCGGTGGATTTTTTATATCTAATAAACTTAAATTTTTCGGGTCTCTTTTTTTAATATCATCAGTCACATGACGGATACTGTTAGCCGCAAATCTTATAGTGAAAAAGATGAATAAAAAAAGTAGAGGCGTTATTATAAATATGGGGTATAGCCTTTGTTTAGCTAATGTCCAAGCTAGTTCTGTACGCATTTCATATTTTTGTGCAGTTTGTACAATCATATTAAGTTCAGTGTTTATTTGGGTGTAAACACGGTATTTTTCATCGTTATAAATAACATCATCAAAACCTGATTCAAAATCCGCTATTTGCTCTATAGGGGCATAACTTGAGTGAATGATTAGTTTTTGTGGTTTAATAGTCCATAGCTGAAAAATAATGTCTGACTCGAAATCTTCAGTATAATTTTCTGCCCAAGTAAGATCGGCTTTTTTATGATTAATAATTTTTTCTATAGGGTGTTTTTTAGAATAGCTCTTGTTCATTGCATGAACTATCAAATGACTTTGGATTTCGTTTATTTGCTTGGTGTCATCAATACTTTTTTCTAAAAAGATTCGAATATGATTGGCATCATCAACTAATAAGATATCAAATAAATTACTAATATTTTCATTCGTAGTCTTATAACTCCATATTGCATTCAAAATAGTAATAATTAAAACTGTTGAACAACAGGCAAGGACTAAAAAATTTTGGATAGATTTAATACGCATTATTTGTCTACAATATAGCCGACACCGCGTACAGTGCGGATAAGATCAGGGCCTAGTTTTTTACGTAAATGATGGATGTGCACTTCTAAAGCATTACTATCTACTTCATTGTCCCAGCTATAAAGGGCAAGTTCTAAAGAGTCTTTCGTGACAATTGCGCCAATATTTTCTAATAATTTTTGCAGAAGGGCAAATTCTTTTCGTGGTAAGAGTACTTGTTGTCCTTCCAATAAAATAGTATGGGAGGCGGTATCAATCTCAAGGTTTTTATGCTTAATAACGTTAGCTGTTCGGCCGCTGCTCCGTCTTTGTAAAGCGCGGATACGGGCAAGTAACTCAGGCATGTCAAAAGGCTTAGTTAAATAATCATCAGCGCCATTATCAAGGCCGATTACTTTGTCTTCTGGGCGACCTTGTGCAGTTAAGATAATAATCTTTACATCAATCTTTTGACTACGGATAGCTCTTAAGACTTCTAGACCGCCTTTACGCGGTAACCCTAAGTCAAGAATAGCGATATCAAAGGGCTCGTTCTCTAAAGCGCCTTGACCTGTGATGCCATCTGTCATCCAATCAACGGCATGCCCATCTTGGATAAGTGCTTGTTTTATACCATCGCCAAGTGTTTGATCGTCTTCGATAATTAGTACGCGCATAGTTAAGCCGTTATAAATTAGTCATTATGATTTCATAATTATAGCATTGAAGAGGGGATGTGGCGAATGGTGGGTTTTGACTAATTTTTAAAGTTGACTGTCAATGTGATTTAGAGAGTTCCGGTTTATTCAGATTTAGAAACTTCCGCTTAATCTGACTAACTTTTGGAGCTTTTAGGATACTATGATTGGTTGTACGCCATGGATGGTTAGGACTAGGTATATGGTATTTTCTTGGAGGTTTAATCTCAAATATTTTATCAATATTTTTGTTATCAGTGACCCTGGTTCTTAAATCTTTATCAATAAC
>JACCDG011720883.1_pt1 | contig 15168 bp, 14 predicted proteins | sample 7442471 | NCBI WGS metagenome assembly JACCDG01 (sample SAMN15323444, study PRJNA562643) | freshwater metagenome | isolation source: river surface water | place: USA:Blue River Watershed | collected 2017-08-17
AACGCCCCGCCAATAACCAGCAAAATACCCAGCCAGCGTAGGCGGCTGAGCGATTCGTTCAATATCAACCATGCCAATAATGCGGTAAAAATCGGCACCATGCCCGGCATCAACGTGGCGCCATGACTTGCGGGCGCAAATTTCACGCCATACACCGATCCTAAGGCATTGATCAAACCGCCGACCAGGCCGATGATAATCGCCTTCCACCATGCGGTGCCAAGCCCGTAATGCGCCAAAATGGGCAGCAAGATAACCCCGGCCACGGCAAAACGGATGGCGACAATGTCGTATGGATCGACCGCGTGGGTCACACCATAGCGATTAAACACCCACCACCCCGCCCAGATAAAACAGGCAGTCAAAAGGTATAAAAGCCCTTTGGTTTTTTCCGGCGACAGGGTTGCTATAGTTTGTTTCATGCAAGACACACAATTTCGAACTTACCGGCGGGTAAAATGTTAGAAAATATGGATAATTTCCTCTCTGCTATAGCAAAATTTGCCAAAATAGGCTAAGGAAAACTCTGCTCCCCGATTTCTAAAGGGCCATTCTGCTAAAGGGTACTTTGTCCTTGAATACCACGACCGCCACATCCCTGCCCGATTTCAACCAACCGGGCCTTACTTGGTTTAACGTGCCAAAACCACTCAGCATTTCTGAGGTGTATGGCCGTCTGGTGATTCTCGATTTTTGGACATTTTCCTGTATCAATTGTTTGCACATCCTGCCCAGCATGCGCCGCATCGAAAAAGCGTTCCAAGACGACGTGGTGATTTTGGGCATCCATTCGCCCAATTTCCCGTATGAACGTGATCCGATCAACGTATCCAAGGCGATCGCCCGGTATCACATCGAACACCCTGTGGTGCACGATCCCGAATTCAAATTGTGGGATGCGTATGGGGTCAAGGTTTGGCCTACGCTGATTCTGGTTTCGCCGGACGGGCAGATTTTTGCCCGCCAGGCTGGCGAACCCGATGGCGACAAATTGCTCGAAGCCGTGGGCAACGCCGTGCGCAAATACAAGGCGCAAGGCAAATTGCGCCCAGCCGGTACCGAGTTGACCAAGCCGGAAAAACAAGGCGGTGTTTTCCTGTTCCCAGGCAAAATGAAACGCCTGAATTTCAAAGGCAATAAATATTGGGCGGTAGCCGATACCGGGCATCACCAAGTTGTTATCTTGAACGACGATGGCCAACAAGTCCAACGTATCGGCCGCGCCGCGCCAGCGAATTTGGACGGCGAATATAATCGCTGCGCGTTCGATAACCCGCATGGCATCGCGTGCGGCGACGATGTGATTTATGTCAGCGATCTTGGAACGCACGTCATTCGCAAAATCGATTTAAAGGCGCAAACCGTTACCACCATCGCCGGCATTAACCGCCGCGGCTTGACATTGACCAAAGAAGCGCCCGCGCGCGAAGTAGGACTTGCATCGGTGTTCGACATGGAATTGCATGGCGATCAATTATATTTCGCCAATTCCGGCACGCATCAAATTGGCGTCATCGATACCAAAACCATGGTGTTGAAACCGCTCGCTGGCGGCGGCGCCAAAGATATTCTGGATGGCGCAGGACGCGCCGCAAAATTGGCGCAACCTTCGGGACTTGCTTTGTCGACCGAGCATAACCGCCTGTATTTTGCCGACAGCGACAATTCCGCGATCCGATATCTGGATTTAAACGATCAAACTACAATTCGTACCGTTGTCGGACGCGGCATGGCGGAATCCGGGCGGCGCAATGGATCGTTCAAAACCGCGCGGTTCCAACATCCGATGGGCATTTCGATTTGCAAAGATTTCTTGATCGCCGCCGACAGTTTTAACGCCACTTTACGCAAATTGGATATCGCGAAACAAGCCGTTGAAAATTTCGCCGAAGATTTCACCTGCACCGATCCCGCGCCAAAACCGCTGCTGGATCCCGAAGGCATCACCTGGGACGGTGGCGAGCGTTTATTTGTAGTCGATTCCAATAATCACCGTATTCTGGTATACGATCTGGAGAAAAAGACCTGGGGCACTTGGGCCCAATAGCGGGGGCGCAATAATTAAGGCAAAAAATTCACGGAGCAGAAAATGAAAAAAATAGCAATTTTAGGCGGCGGAAAAATCGGCTGGGCTGCGGCCAGTTTATTGGCCGAATCCGGCGATTATCAAGTCACCATCGCCGACAATAACGATCAGGCGTTGCAAAATCCATCGGCCAAATCGGTACATACGGTGCGCGCGGATCTGGCCAAGGCGACGGATGTCGAAAAAATCCTAACCGGCCAGGAATATGTGATCAGCACCTGCCCGTTTTACTTGAACACCACCATCGCCACCATCGCGCATAAATTGGGCGTGCATTATTTCGATGTCACCGAGGATGTCGAAACCACCCGCGCCATCAAAGAATTGGCGAAAAAAACCAATTGCGCGTTGGTGCCGCAATGCGGCTTGGCGCCTGGATTCATTTCGATTGCCGCCAACACCGTTGCCGGAAAATTCGATCAAATTCTGGACGTCACGATGCGCGTTGGCGCGTTGCCGCAATTTCCAACCAATGCGTTGAAATACAATTTAACCTGGAGCACCGACGGGCTGATCAACGAATATTGCAATCCGTGCGAAGCATTAGTCGAAGGCGAAATGACCGAATTACAAGCCTTGGAATCGGTTGAACATTTCACCTTGGATGGCAGCGAATACGAAGCATTCAACACATCTGGCGGTATCGGATCGCTCGGCGAATCGCTGTCTGGCCGCGCGCGCAATGTGGCCTATAAAACCATCCGTTATCCGGGCCACCGCGCGATTATTCAAACCTTGTTGCATGATTTACGCCTGATCGAGCGCCGCGATTTATTGAAAGATATCTTCGAGGCATCGATCCCATCCACCAAACAAGATGTGGTATTGGTGTTCGTCACCGTCACCGGCATGAAATCCGGCCGGTTGGTGCAAGAAAATCTTTTGCGCAAGATTTACAGCCGTGAATTATACGGCCGCACCTGGAGCGCGATTGAATTGACCACATCGGCGGCCTTATGCGCCATGGTGGATTTACACCGCGAAGGCAAGGTTTCCAAAACCGGATTCATTAAACAGGAAGATGTTGGATTGGATACGTTCCTTGCCAACCGGTTCGGTAAATATTATGAGGACGAGGCCGTAACGCCGGTGGCGCAATCCAAACGCGCTTAATAATCATCCGTTATCCTGAGCGAAGCCGCGCGCGTGTAACAAGCAAGGCGTAGTCGAAGGATCTTTAGAATGGTTAGATCCTTCGACTATGTCTCGGTCGTTTTGCTCCCTCCCCTTCGCTCAGGATGACGAATTACAATAAAATGGTAATAAAAAAGGCCGCTTCAAGCGGCCTTTTTGTTTGAATTCATATTTTCTAATTATGGGAGTCGCGAACACGTCCACCAGCGACCAGAGCATCACGAACTTCGTTGCTGACTTTAGCTCCTACGCGCACAGCGGATTTGCTGCCAGCAGCTTTTGCTTCAGCGACATCGGTACGATGACGATGGCGATCCAAATAACGACCAACAGTGGCGGTACGATCAGCAGCTTCATGCTGGATGGTTACGGCCGCTCTTTGCAGGCTCGACTCGCCAATTCCATTACCTAGAATAATAGAAGCGGTACGGTTGAAAGTGGTTTCATAGCTAGGGGCTCCGACAAAGCCCATGCTTTCCATAGCGACGGCATAATCTGCACGATTGAATTTGTATACTACACTCATTTCAACCCACTCCTTCTCACTGACCCATAATATTTGCGCTTATTGCGCTATTAATTTTAAAAGGTAATAAAGTTACAAAGGTTAACGAATCTTTCCAGCTTTCTTACCTATTTATTAATATCTTACTTTTGGAAACAGATGTCAACGAATTTTTTGTAAAAAAGTCAAAATCGCCATGAATTTTACGTTACAGGTCTGTTATTCCTCGACTTGCCAGGTCCTCAGGATTAATTTTCATGCCCTCCTATTATATCAAATAAGCCCAGTAAATACTTAGTTTTTCAACATAGTTTGCAAATAGGAAGCTGTTTTTGCAACCATCGCCGGATCGATTCCGGTACTGATTTGATGGCGTGTGGCAAATTGAAGCACTTTTTCGGTGGCAACATTTCCAGGCGCCCGCGTCCCGGCCGCCGATTTCGCGTATGGGCATCCGCCAATCCCGGCAACCGCTGCATCGACCACAGTAATTTCATATTCGCGCAAGGCAATTTCAATATTATTGATCGCATTCCCATACGTATCATGACAATGCATCGCCAATTTCGATCCTGGAACTTTTGGCGTTACCGCATCAAGCAGCGCGCGCGTTTTATCCCGCGTTCCAACGCCGATCGTATCGCCCAATGAAACCTCGTACACGCCCATTTGATACAGCGCTTCTGAGACATCGGCGACTTTGGCGGGGGCGATATCGCCTTCGAACGGGCAACCCATCACGCACGATACATAACCGCGCACTTCGATGCCGTTATCCTTGGCCGCTTTGATTACCTGTTCGGCGCGGGTTAAACTGTCGGCGATACTGGCATTGATATTTTTCCGCGAAAATGTTTCGGAGGCGGCCAAGAATACCGCGATAGTTTTCACATCCGTCGCAATCGCCCGTTCCATACCCTTCATATTCGGCACTAAAATCGAATAACGCACGTCCGGTTTTTTAGTAATCCCCGCAAATACAGCATCGGAATCGGCCATTTGCTTCAAGGCCGGGCCGACGAACGATCCGACTTCGATATGGGAAAAACCGCAATTATTCAGATGATGCACCAATTCAATTTTGGCCGGCGCGGATAAAATATTGTCTTCGTTCTGCAATCCGTCGCGCGCGGTCACATCGACAATCTGGATGGATTTCGGAAATGCCATTAACTTGCCGCTTCGATGGCCAGCAATTCGACGCCTTCGGATACTTGCTCGCCGACTTTATAGAAAATCTCTTTCACCTTACCGCCCGATGGCGCCTTGATCGTATGTTCCATTTTCATGGCTTCTAAAATCAACAAAGGCTGACCACGTTCGACATTTTGATTAGCGGAAACCAGAACCTGCACCACTTTGCCCGGCATTGGCGATTGCAATCCGCCCGCATGATGGCCGCGATGGTCGGCCGCTTCGGCGAAACGATGCAGTTTGCAATGGCCAGTGTCGCCATTATACATGACCCAATAATCGTCGCCCTGCGCCACCACGACCGCTTCGGTTTTATGGCCGTTTAATGTGAAACAAACGCCGTCGTCACAAAATTCGGTATGGGCGATATCGAATTTCCGGCCATTGATAGAAAAATGGCAAACATCGTTTTTATATTGGCATTTAACGGCAACCGGCGCCTCACCATTTTCAAAATAAAAATAACTTTCGCCGCCGCCCGATGCGCGCCAACCCATCGGCACAGAGCCACAATTGAACGCCCGCATTTGATATAAACAAGCCAGCGCCATCGTCACATCATTCAATTCGGCAGCCGGTTTATAAAATAAATTGGCGCGGTGTTTGGCGATAAAATCGGTGCTGACTTCGCCTTTACCAAAGGCCTGGTGCGTCATGATCGTGCGCAAGAATCCAAGATTGGTGGTAAGGCCCGCGATTTTCACATCGCGCAATAAATGCTGCATTTGCGCAATCGCCTGGCCGCGTGTTTCGCCCCAGGTGATCAATTTTGCGATCATTGGATCGTAAAATGGGGTGATCGTATCGCCGGTCACAACGCCGGTATCGCACCGAACATTGCGGGAAGAATTGGGAAATTCCAAATGGCGTAGCGTGCCGGTGGCGGGCAGAAAATCCTTGTCCGCGTCTTCGGCATATAAACGCACTTCGACCGCGTGGCCGTTTATCGATAAATCTTTTTGATCGAAACCCAGTTTTTCGTTGGATGCCACGCGCAATTGCCATTCGACCAGATCTTTGCCGGTAATCATCTCTGTTACTGGATGTTCGACCTGTAAACGAGTGTTCATTTCCATGAAATAGAAATTGCCATCCTCGCCCATAATGAATTCCACCGTCCCAGCACCGGAATAATTTACCGCACGCGCGGCATCGACCGCCGCCTTGCCCATAGAAGTACGAGTTTTCTCGGGCATGTGCGGCGCGGGTGCTTCCTCGACGACTTTCTGATGGCGGCGTTGAATCGAACAATCGCGTTCGAACAAATACACCGTATTGCCGAAATTATCGGCGAAAACCTGAATTTCAATATGGCGCGGACGCACCAGATATTTTTCAACCAGCAATTCTGGATCGCCAAACGACGATTGCGCCTCGCGCGTTGCGCCGGAAACCGCGGATTCTAAATCCGCTTCGGATTCCACGATCCGCATGCCCTTGCCGCCGCCGCCCGCAGTCGCCTTTAATAAAACCGGATAACCGATTTTTGCGGCTTCTTTTTTGAATGTTTTAATGTCCTGATCTTCGCCATGATATCCGGGAACAACGGGCACTTTGGCTTTTTGCATTAATGCCTTGGCGGCGGATTTCGATCCCATTGCGCGAATCGCGGATGCTGGCGGGCCGATAAATACTATGCCGGCCTTGACGCACGCATCGGCGAAATCGGCGTTTTCGGATAGGAATCCATAGCCTGGATGAATCCCTTCCGCCCCGGTTTGTTTGGCGGCGGCGATAATTTTATCCTTGATCAAATAACTTTCCGCCGCCGTCGTGCCGCCCAAACGCACCGATTCATCGGCCATTTGTACATGTTGTGCATTGGCGTCGGCGTCGGAATATACGGCAACAGTTTTCACGCCCATGGCGCGCGCGGTGCGAATAACACGGCAAGCAATTTCACCCCGATTAGCGATTAAAATCTTTTTGAACATTATGCTCTCTTTTTCAGCCATTTCGGGGCGCGTTTTTCCAGGAAAGCGGAAATGCCTTCCTTGCCTTCGTGAGAAGAACGAACTTGGGCGATTTGTTGCGCGGTCCATTCGATCAATTCGGAATTGTTTTTTCCAGACTGCACTTGGCGGATTAAATATTTGCATGCGGTTTGCGCGCCAGGGCCACATTCCAACAACGCATCGACGATTACTTCAATCGTGCTGTTCAATTCATCGGCGTAACATAGTTGATGCGTAAGCCCCATATCCATGGCGCGTTCGGCGTCAAACCGCTCGCCAGTCAAAAAATACCGCCGCGCATTACGCGCACCGATGGCCGATACCACATAAGGCGAAATCACCGCCGGGATCAGGCCCAAACGCGCCTCTGACAATGCAAATTTCGCGTCATAAACCGATACCGCGATATCGCAGCACGCAATCAAACCGACACCGCCGCCAAACGCCGATCCTTGCACGCGGGCTATCGTGGGTTTGGTCATTTGATCTAAGGATGCCATCAATTCCGCCAGCAACCTGGCATCACGCAAATTTTCTTCTTCCGAATAGCCGGACATTTTTTGCATCCAGCCTAAATCCGCGCCCGCCGAGAAACTTTTGCCGTTCGCCGCCAGGATAACGATCCGCACATCCGCATCCGAATCCAATTGTTTTACCGCCCGCGTCAAATCGGCGATCAAAACTTCGTCGAATGCATTATGCACATCCGGCTTGTTCATGGTGATGGTGGCAATGCCGGAAGAATCTTTGGAAATTAAAACGCTGTTGGTCATCGCAATCTCCTACATTCTGAATACGCCAAAACGCGTATCATCCCATTCCGCATTCAATGATGCCGAAATCCCCATCCCCAGCGCCATGCGGGTATCGGTCGGCGATAAGATTCCATCATCCCATAAACGCGCGGAGGCGTAATAAGGATGGCCTTGATCTTCGTATTGCTGGCGAATTGGCGATTTGAATTGTTCCGCCTCAGCTGCGGTCGGTTTTTTGCCTTCGGCCTCTGCCCTATCGGCGCGGATTTGCCATAGAACATTGGCGGCTTGTTCGCCGCCCATCACCGAAATACGCGAATTCGGCCACATCCATAATTGATGCGGATTGAATGCGCGCCCGCACATGCCGTAATTGCCGGCACCAAATGATCCGCCGATTAAAAACGTAAATTTCGGCACATTGGCGCAAGACACGGCGGTAACCATTTTCGCACCGTCCTTGGCGATGCCGTCATTTTCATATTTACGGCCAACCATAAATCCGGTGATGTTTTGCAGGAACACCAGTGGAATTCCGCGCTGGCTGCAAAGTTCGATAAAATGCGTCGCCTTTAACGCGGCTTCGGAAAACAGAATGCCGTTATTGGCGATAATGCCAACCGGCATGCCCATCACATACGCAAACCCGCAAACGATGGTGGTGCCATACAGCGCCTTGAATTCATCGAACCGACTGCCATCGACGATACGGGCGATGACTTCGCGAATATCGAATGGCTTGCGCGTGTCTTTGGGAATAATGCCCACCAATTCGGCTGGATCGTATTTCGGCAATTCGGGCGAGATGCAATTTAATTTGGTTTTCGGACTGCGATTTAAATTACCAACGATGTTACGCGCGATTTCGAGCGCATGACGATCGTGATCCGCCATGTGATCGGCAACACCGGATGTGCGGCAATGCACGTCCGCACCGCCCAAATCCTCGGCCGTGACAACCTCCCCGGTTGCAGCCTTTACCAGCGGCGGGCCACCCAAGAAAATCGTACCTTGGTTTTTAACAATCACCACTTCGTCCGACATGGCGGGAACATAAGCGCCGCCAGCGGTGCAAGAGCCCATCACCACCGCGATTTGCGGAATACGGCGGGAAGACATGCGGGCTTGATTATAAAAAATCCGGCCGAAATGGTCGCGGTCGGGAAAAACTTCGTCCTGCGCCGGTAAAAACGCGCCGCCGGAATCAACCAGGTAAATGCATGGGATGTTGTTTTGCGCGGCGATGTCTTGGGCGCGGAGATGTTTTTTTACCGTCATCGGATAATACGTTCCGCCTTTGACCGTTGGATCATTGGCAACGATCACCGATTCCTGGCCATTGACCCGGCCGATGCCGGTAATAATGCTGGCGGCGGGAACTTCGTCTTCGTACATATTGTACCCGGCAAATGCGCTGAATTCCAAAAACGCCGAACCGGGATCCAGCAAATGATTGATCCGGTCGCGGGTCAGCAATTTGCCGCGGCCTTCGTGTTTTTTACGCGCGTCTTCGGATCCACCCAAACGGATGTGAGCCAATTTTTCGTTCATATCGTCGATCTGCGCCTGCATATGCGCGGCGTTAGTTTTAAAATCTTCGGATTTGGAATTGATTTGGCTGGATAAGGTTTTCATACAAAACTCAGGGCTGAGCGGGGATAAACAGGCCCTAAGATGCCTTAAAACAGGCTGGATTCCAAGGAGATTTGGGAAGTTTCAAAGCATTGGGGAAAAGCGTGGCAATAAGCCCAGGAAAAGGGGTTTTACCCTATTCCACCACTTTCAATAGGTGCAGTGCAACGGGATTACCCGGTTGGGAGAAAGTTTTAACAGGCTCAAAACCACCTGCCTGCGCCGCTTCTAAAAATCGGTCCGCAGGCAATTTATAGCTGCTTTCAATGTGCAGGTACTGATCTTTTTTAATTTCTATTGTCTGACCATTCAAAACAATATTTTGATTATCATTGGCCACGAACCCCATATCCAGCTGATATTTTTCTGGATTCCAATGGACTTGATAAGTCCATAAGTTTGGGGTCCAATTTTGTAATGGTAGATCGCGTTGTACGCGATACAAAACGCTACGAATAAAATCTTCGTTCCATTTATTGGAATAGGCCTTAAGCAAACTCGACTCATGCTGATTGGTATCATGCGCAATTAGCAAATACCCGCGCTGACCCAATTGATTGGCCCAGATGCGCATATGCCGTGCGATATTATCTTGTAAATTTTCTGAATTTGCTGGATCAATATTAAATAGCGTTCCACCAAAACCGATGATGAGAGGATTTTCATAATAAGAATAATTAAGCGCGGAATCGAACTGATCCCCTTCTATAGATTCGATTTTGATGCCAGGAAAACTAAATTTTATATAATTTCCTGCCAACTGCGCATAGGCATAGTTGCGGTCAACCGCAACATATCGCTTTACATCTTGCAAGGCCGTCAATAACGGCAAAGTTTTCCGGCGAATAGTTTTTTGCGGACCGGGACCATGTTCAATCACAGAAACCGATTGCGGCAACGAGCTGGCAATATCTTTGGCATAGGCGTCGATCATATCAATCTCGGCATTATACAAATAATAATCACTGCAATTTTCCAGAATTAAGTCGTAATACCTGGCGCCTTGCACGGGATCATTGTCATTAATCGGCATACTGTATAAAAAATCCGCCAAGTCGTTTTTGTTATCACCCTGTAAAGCATTTACGAAAGCGGTATTTAAAGAAGCCTCTGTTTTCTTAACCACTTCCAACAATGGAGCGGGATTGGTCTTAATCATGAGCCAGCCCCCACATAATATCAAATTGGCGGCGATATTCTTCGGCAACTTTAGAATCAGAAATTACGATTGCCTGAATATTGTCATTGCGGGTCGATAAAATAGAAAAATTATCTTCAAATACGTAAAAAGGCGTTCCTATAAATTTCTCAATAGGCCAATAACGGTAAAGGGCATAGTTTGTTTTCTCAAGATGTCTTTCTTCTTCGCTGATAATGCACCGAAAAATATTTTTTTTCAGGCCCATCATATTCTGACGGTATCTTTTCATCGCTTCATCTTTGTGAAATAGTTTTATATCTTTATACCGCAAACCGAATTGCAAAAATTCGCGCGTCATAGTTTGAGCAGCGGCATAAATTTCATTGTAAAAACGATCGATACCTTCCAAACCTTCAAAAATGCGTACGATCTCGTTACGCATTTTAACGCCACTGCCATCGGTAAAAATAATTCCGGCCTGTTCCAGCGCGTATTTAATTTTTTCCTTGCTACTGGCCCGTAACTGCGATTCGCCAGTTTCAGCGCGAGCAAGAGCGGGGACTGAAATCCCCGTCTGCTCGGCCAACTCCTCCCGCGACCAATTCAGCAGCGCGCGCGCGGCGCGTATTTGCTTGGCGTCTATCATTCTTTCTGCATAACAAGATATAAAACATATTGCAAGAGCATATGAAAAATATCGTTATTTTTTATTTTTTTTGGATGGAATATTATCATTATATATCAATAAGTTATGTATTATACCGGGCACAAAAGGTATAAAATATATCGTTATTAGATATTTTTTCTATTGAATTAACTTTTGATTAACATTATGATCCTATTCTCTCGTTGCCAACAACGGGAAACTAAGGGAATCAGAGATGAGATACGCCAATAACAACAAACAAAATCAAATACGCCCATCGCACGCCAGCAAGGCCGCCAACGTAAACGCCAAACCGGATTACGCGACGATGAGCGAGGATGAAATTTACGAATATTTGGAAATCAAATACGGCCCCTATTTCGCATTGAACGTGGTTGAAGAAATGCGCAAAGCGAAAAAAGCAGCCTAAAAAAATTTATACGGAGCAGGAAAAAATGCAGACACAATCCCCTATTACCAAAATCGACACCAAACAGCGCGACAGCAAAAGCCTGGCGCAGGCCATGGAATCGGAAATCCGGTTATTGCGTTATTGGGTATTGCAGACATTGCAGAATTATAAATCCTGGCGCCAAAGCCAAGCGGCAAATTCCGATTTGTCGGCCAGGAAAATCGCCAACATGCAAGGCGAAGTTAAAAATATCATCGGCAAATCCTTGCGCGAATATCGCCGCAAACAATCGTTGTTGCAAAATTTGGTTGCCAAGCAACCTTATTTTAGCGCGCAAGAAATCCAATATTACCGTATCGAAAATCATTTCGGCGCGGGCGTTGCCGCCATGTTTGCCAATGATAACAGCCCGAGTTAAACCAATTCATAAAAATCACTCAATAAAAAAGCCCGGATAAAACCGGGCTTTTTTGTTTTCTTAAACCACCGTATTAGCGGCGGCGGCGCGATGCCGCCATGCCAGCCATAGCTAATAATGCCATAGCGCCCGGAGCCGGAGTATTATGATATCCCACCACCCCGCTTAAATTCGCGGTCAGTGTCTGCGCGGAATTAGTATCTACGCCATTATAACTACCCATTGACGTAATGCTTAATGGAAAAGTCGGTCCATCGGCATTGATATCGAACATCGCGTTGTTGGAAAGATCCCTTGGCATCAAACCAAGACCGCTCATCCAGATATACATTGGGCGGCCCATATGTTCTGGCGCAATTATAAATTCATAAGAAAATGGTTGATTGTGAATGCTGTTATATCCTTCGATCGCCACGCCTTCGAGATCCATCAAGTAGAACGAAAACCGGCCGCTGGACGCTGGCATGCTGACAGTGATATTGCCTGTCGGGCGCACCAATAAAATATCGGGATCGTTATTTTGCGTGGTATTGATCAGCGTAGTTAAAGCGCCGATACCTTCCGTTGCGCTAGCCGTAGCCAACGCGCTACCCGCATCGCCATGCGCATCTTGGTTCCAAATAAAATCTGCTTTTGCCGGTCTTGCCGCCGATGCGGCCAGCACGGTTGCTGCCGCGGTCAGGACGGGTAAAAATCTTGTGTTTGCCATAATAAGCTCCTTATAAGATAACGGATGCATAGTATACGGCGGATAAAAGTACAACATAATTTTGCGGATGGGCCATATGGCGTTGATCTGTATGGCTTTAGCTATACATTGCATACAGCGGCAAGCTGTATTTTGGACGTGTCCATTATCATTGGCATGAAATTGAAGCTGAATAATCCTGTTTCAGCGCCAAGGAAATCCATTTCTACCGTATCGAAAATCATTTCGGCGCGGGCGTAGCGGCAATTTTTGCAAATGATAACAACCCGAGTTAAACCAATTTCCGAAATCACCCAATAAAAAAGCCCGGGATTAACCGGGCTTTTTTTGCTTGTTATAAAATTCTAATAAGCGAGGAGTTTTGGATAAATTTAGATCTGAATACTCAAGCTGCCGAAAGCGGCAATAGATTATTGCTCTTAGATGGTTTCAAGATATGAACCGCCATTTGTTTCTTGCTATCAGTAAATACTTGTAAATGCTCAAACCCAGCCAAACCCGCTAAATCGGCCATTAATTCTGCGGGGTATTTATAAGTGTTACAGAAACGGATTTTCTGTCCTTTTGACAGAGTAAAGTTCCGATCTCCAATCATAAACGATTGATCGCGCTTTGAAACCGCATATCGTGTTAAGCAATAATAACTTTGAATCCATTCGATTTTGGACTCAAAGCCCTCCGGATCAAATCTTTGCGTAGGTAAATCACGTTTGATTCGATGGAATACATTCATAGCATAATTGGTATAATCTTTTTGTCCATACGCGCTAAAGATAGAATCTATGTTTTGATTAGCATCATGACCTATGACCATTAAACCGGACTCCCCAAAATTATTACGAATCTTGCGTAACGCTTTTAATGTATTATATGGTAATGCTCCGTCGGCATCTTCAGGAATGTTAGCAATAGTATTGCCAAAAAACACCAATAAAGGATTATGCAATGATTGAGTTCTGATTTTAAATTCATAAAAATCGGATTGGTGCAATTTTACAGGAATATGCGGAAAATCTGCTTTGATCATTCTTTTTGCATCATTTAAATAGCCACGCGATAGATCTAATGCGGTATAGCTACGAATAGATGCCATTTTTCTCATTAAAGCCATGGTTTTTAAACGCACCGACTCGCTAGGGCCTGGCCCAAATTCAATAATGTCCGCATCATTACCAATCAATTGAGCTATTTGATCGCTATTTTGTTCCAAAATCTCGGCTTCGGCATTGCGCAAATAGTAAGTTTTGGAATCCCATATTTTAGAAGCTAATTCCGCACCGCGAACCACGTCATTTTCGAATAACGGACTGCTATAAAAATACGGGGCTAAATCGACCGAGTCCGATCCCGAAAAAAGCTTTATGGTATCCTTATAAAAAGGATCACTTAGATAACTCGTATCTAATGTATAATCGTATCTCAAAGCTGTCTTGGCCATGGTGTTTTTCACTTTTTAGCACTCTTTGCGATACTCCAGACCAATTCAAATTGTTTGCGGAACGCTACCGCAAGGTCTTCCTGTCTATGTAAAATAATTTTCGTTGGGTTTCCCCAAATAATAATCCCAAGTTTAGAGCCATATAAATAAAACGGCACTGAAGCAAACATGGCTGCCGGAATCATGCGATATTCAATATATCTTTCCGCGGCTGGATTAGGGTCGCTTTCGCTAATCAAAACTTTGAAGCTAATATTTTTTAATGATTCCATTCTTTGCCGGTGGTTTTGAATAGATTCTGGACTACGATCTTTGATAAATTGTTTTTCATCAACACCGCTAACCATAATTTCTCCGCCAATTCGGCGCATGGTCGAATAGACGTCATCCAAAAACTGTTCGATGCCGTCAATTCCTTCCAAAACTTGTGCAATCTCATTTTGCAGACGCAAACCGGAACCAGGCAAAAACTCGATCCCTGCTTGCTCAAACGCACTACGAATAATCTGCATGGTTTTGGAGCGCGGCTGCGTGTAGCGGCGTTCCGCATTTTTAATGGAATCCTTGTTAAGGCCGGTGATTTTGGCCAGATCCTCGATTGTCCAGTCCAACAAGGCGCGCGCGGCGCGGATTTGAGATGCATCTAAAGTCATGGTTTTTACCTGCTTTGTTTTAGAAGGCTTGGACCTCATTATCAATACAAATCATAAAAAAGATTACTATTAATCATAATTTTAATGATTTTATCTACAAAATTAACCATTAATTAAGGATTTGGGCCTATTTTGCATAGGCCGAACGACAAAAGTTAATATTTAAAGAAACTAAGGGGAGATATCATGAACCGGGACATTGTCCAGCACAGTTTCACTATCGCCAACCCGCGCCAGACGCGAATGCTGATCCACGCCATGCAGGCGGAGATTCAATTGTTGCGGTACTGGATGTTGCAAACTTTGCGCCATTATAAAATGTGGCAAACGGAAATGCCGGTGACAGGATTCGGCGCGCAAAACATCGTGGATATTTCACAAACCGTTCCGCGCTTGATCGATAAGGCGTACCGCGAATATCGCCGCAAGCAAGATTTGCTGAGAAACCTTATGCGGAAGCGGGAATATTTCAGCAACCGCGAGATCCATT
>JACCDG010724744.1_pt1 | contig 15162 bp, 19 predicted proteins | sample 7442471 | NCBI WGS metagenome assembly JACCDG01 (sample SAMN15323444, study PRJNA562643) | freshwater metagenome | isolation source: river surface water | place: USA:Blue River Watershed | collected 2017-08-17
GGAACAGACAATTTTCGTGGAGACCTTGCTGAAATTGTAATTATTAATAAGCAAATGTCTCCGGGAGAAATAAAGGGAATTATTAGCTACCTAATGGACAAATGGAGAATTGTAGCGTGAAAATCTATGCCCATCGCGGAAACATCTTCGGGCCAAATCCATCCAAGGAAAATTCGCCGGAATACATTGAAGAATGTATGAGAGAGGATTTTCTTGTCGAGGTTGATATTTGGCGAATCGGAAATAACTGGTATTTAGGACATGATGAGCCGACTTATCTTCTTTATGATGATTGGGTGTTAGAAAATAAAGATTTTATCTTATATCACGCTAAAAATCAAGCCGCCTTATTTTCTCTAAGCCAAATCGAAGGCGCTCATTATTTCTGGCATGATAAAGACGATTACGCTCTTACTAACCAAGGATTTATTCTTGGAAATCATGGTATGTCGACGTGCGAAAAATCGATTGTTCATACAAATAATGACCCGCCAAAGATTTGTGCGGCTATTCTGACTGACTACGCCCAAAAAATGAGAGATAAAACATGCATATTTTAGTCACTGGTGGCGCGGGATATGTGGGTAGTTCATTAGTTCCACTACTACTAAATCGCGGCTATCATGTCACCGTAGTTGATAATTTTACAAGTAGCAAACCTCATAATCTATTGAATCATGTATGTCGTGCTGGCCTGTCTGTTATTTGCGGGGATGTTGCCAGTGTCGATTTGCCCGCAGATATTGATTTGGTGATTCATTTGGCCGCGCTAGTAGGATATCCAATCTGTCAAGAATTCCCAGAAGAAGCTTGGAGGGTAAATTACGGAGCGGTTTTCGATTTGGTTAATCGTCTTAAGTGTAAACATATCCTTGCCTCGACGAATAGTATTTATGCTGTGGATACTGACGTTAACGTAGTTTGTACTGAAGAGTCGCCAGTTTATCCAGCAACTGTTTATGGTCAAAGCAAGGCCGAAGCTGACCGAATCGTTAGAGAACGCGGGGGAATTGCCCTGCGTTTTGCAACTATCTTCGGCGAAAAACCACATATGCGAACAGATGTTCTCCCACACGATTTGATGAATAAGGCTGTGCAACACGGAGAAATCGAAGTTTATCAGGGCGAGGCGTTACGGTGTTTTCTTGACCTGAATGACGCTCTTGAGGCTTATCTGTTTACTATTGAAAATTATGATGATATGGCCGGACAGGCTTTCAATGTCGGCAATCTGCATTATACAAAGCTTGAACTAGCTCAAAAAATCTCGGCGGTCACTGGTTGTAAAATTATTCAAAAAGAATCACAGACCGACCCCGAAAACCGAGATTACTTTTTTGACTCAACTAAAATTCAAGATTTAGGTTTTTGCTATGAGATTACGGAAGATTGGCAATTTGATAATCGACTTCAAGATATTTATAAAGCAATCAAGATTCTGGCGGAATATTAAACATGAAAAAACGAGTATTGGTGACGGGGGCTTCCGGGTTTCTCGGATACCATATCTATAAAGAACTGGCAAAGCGGGAAGATATCACGCCAATCCTGCTTGGTTGGACCAATCGTAACCCGAAGCCGCTGCCGCATTTACATACAATCGACCTCCGGGATGAAAAGGTCACTAAGGAATTCTTTCGGTGGATTGCCCCGAATTATGTAATACATGCAGCCGGTTTTAATGGCGGATTAGCTTACAATGTGAAATTTCCCGCCGATATTTTAGATGCTAATTTGAAAATGGGACTAAACGTATACGAGGCAGCAAAATCTGCCGGGGTTGGCAAGGTCGTCGGAATTATGTCGAGTTGTTGCTATCCGGACGGAATTACAACGCCGATGACCGAAGGTGAGTTTTACGATGGCGTGCCAAATCAAACTATTCGGGCGCACGGCTTTGCCAAAAAGGTTTTGAACGAAGCCGCAATCGCCTACAAACAACAGTGGGGAATGGAAAGTGCTATTTTATGCATCACTAATCTCCTTGGTCCTTACGATACTTTTAATCTTGAAAGAACGAAAGTAGGCGGGGCAATCATCCGCAAAATCGTCGAGGCTAAGGAATCCGGACAACTAACAGTCCAATTCTTCGGAACGGGCGAGCCACGGCGGGAAATTATGCACGTCAAGGATGCCGCCAAAACAGTTGTTATGGCAATGGAACATCATAACGATTCTTTTGAATTTATGAATGTGGGAACCGGCAAAGACGATTCCCTGAAGGATTTAGTTCAATATGCGTGCGACGGCGCTTCCTTTCACCCAAAGATTGAGTGGGACGCATCAAAACCAAACGGCCAAATGGTTAAACGACTCGATAACTCAAAGATGATGGAAATGTGGAGAAGTGTATGCCCTCAACTCAAAGTGACGTCGGCGCGGGAAACTATAGCTCAAACGATGAAATGGTTTGTCGCCAACAGAGACGAATTGGCACTGGCATAATCGCCGAAGCCTGTCGCGTGAACAAGAAAAAGATTGACTTTCGGGCGGCGTATTTAGGCGACTCTATTTGCCCGCTATCCTTGCTTTTTATTCATTATCACCAGCGACTATTCGAGAATATTCAGGAAGTGTTGGATTGGGCGGGAGAAGTATACGGCGTTCTTTATATCAAGGGGTTTCGGTGCGCCACAGAGCGCCGGGCGAAGGTGGATTTGTCGCGTAAACCCAAAATCTATCGTCAGGGATACACAGACGGGAGTAAGTTATATGATTGGTGTCGCGGTAAGGGATGTTGGACCCTCGGAACTGTCAAGCGAACTGGCAACGGCGAATCTGAATGAGGTTTGCTATTTTGTGGAAAATTCGGTCAGACCGGTAATTCCGCTGAATAAACCTTGTCTCAATATCGTTGATGCGTATACATTTAGAGGGCCGATGTTGGCGACCAGTCTATCCACGGCGGCAAAGCTACTGAACATGCCGTGTGTTGGCGGTCGTTATTTCTATGTTTGGAATCTGGAATGGTTGAATCATCGCACGGAATATAGCAGTTTGTGGCCCTATTATTCCCCGCGAATTCAATTGATTGCAAGATGCGAAGATTATAAAGTAGCTCTGGAAAATTGTTTCAATATAAAGGTCGATGTAATGAATTCCTTGAAAGATGTTTATCAATTTCTGAAAGATAAGAGCAATATGTCCTATAATGCGTATACACTAAAATGGGAAACAAAAAAGCATGTGAGTTAACTTCAAAGATTCTCGAATTATACAATAACGGTAAATCGTTACGAGAAATCGCAACAGAAGTCAGTGCTTCATTAGGTACTGTCTACAAAGTAGTAAAACAAAGCGGCAACCTCCGGGATAAGAGCGAAGCTCAATCTCTCGCCATTTCTACGGGAAAGCGGGAACATCCCACAGCAGGCAAGCCGCGCTCAGAATCAACAAAGCAGAAAATTTCAGAATCACGGGCAGAAGCTTGGGACCGCGCGACCCCGGAAGAACGCAAGAAAGCGTCCGACCGCCAGCGCGAATTTATGAATAATATGGATGAGAAAACCAAAAAGGAAATGTCGGATAAGGCGATGCAGGGTCTTCTAGCTACTAAGAAGGAAGGTTCCCGCATAGAACGGTTTGTACGAGACGAACTTATTTCGCGCGGATTCGTTGTGGAGTTTCACCGGAAACACGTTGTTAGTTCTGAACAGCTTGAGGTTGATATTCTTTTGCCGGAATTGAATATTGCATGTGAAATAGATGGAATTTTTCATACATTAGATATTTGGGGAGAGGAAAGATTTTTACGAGGACAAGAACGCGATAATAAAAAAAATGGCCTATTGATGTCGGCTGGTATAAATGTGATTAGAATAATCACAAAAAGTTCAACTATCAGCATTAAATATATGAATGATGTACTAAATGTTATTTTAGAACAAATAGAAAAATTGAAAAATCAAAGAAGCCAACTTATCAAAATTCCTGTTGGAGTAGACGAGGCAGAACTTGAAAAAACATTGAGCAAATATAAGAAAAGGAAGAAAAAAAATGCCTAAAATAGGACTAAATGTAAAAATAGGCGATAAATTTGGAGATTTGGAAGTTATCAAAATTGACAATTATTATAATATTATATGTAAATGTATTTGCGGGAAAGAAAAGAATTTTATTTTAGGCAATCTTAAAGGAGGCTCAACATTAAGTTGCGGGTGCTTAAAAAAATCAAATATTGGCAAGGCAAATAGAACACACGGGTTAACAAAACACCCGTTATTTGGTCATTGGAGGTCAATCAAGCGTAGATGTTATGATAAAAATAACAGTGGGTATAAACATTACGGAAATAGAGGAATAATCATCTGTAAAGAATGGTTGGACGATTTCAAAAATTTCTATGATTGGGCTATTGAAAATGGTTGGGAAAAGGGTTTGAGTATTGAAAGAATAGACGTAAATGGGAATTACGAGCCATCTAATTGTACTTGGATTCCAAGAAATAAACAACTTGTAAATAAAACAACAACATTTTGGATTGAGGCATTTGGCGAGAAAAAGGCATTATCTGAATGGGCTAGAGATGAAAGAGCTATTGTGAGTGATGGAGTTATTAGAGCAAGAATCCTAAAGGGTTGGGATTCTGAAAGGGCTATAACGCAACCATTAGAAAGGCCGGTAAAACGTGCAACTTCAAAAAAGACTAAATAATCTTGGAATTATTGGCGCACTTCCAAAACTAACGAAGGCAACCGAGACAATAATTGAGGCGTTAATTACAAAGGCAGAAGCGGCATTGGTTACTAATGCTGAGGTGGCGGCTAGCAGTCCAACTACTGTACCGACACCGCAAGATGAAAATTGGCAAGATTGGGTATTATCACAGTTTCGCGAAGACGAACTGGTTGTCGGCGAAGACGGCAAGAAGAGGCCGCGAGTGAATGGGCTTCGGCGTCTGACCGAAAAACTGATTGGGCAGGTCGTTCGTAGCGAGTCACGAATTATTAAAGCACCAAGCCCCGATTCTCTCTCGGCTACCGTGGAACATTCGATTGATATTGTGGTCAATGAAATCGCCAAGAGTATTGCGGGACAATGCCGTAGTTACACGGACGTTGCCGATGTTTCGGCACTAAACACCGATGACGATTTTCTCCGGTTTCCGGCGAGCGTTGCGGCGACACGGGCCGAAGCGCGGTGCCTGCGGAAAGCTTTGTATTTATACAGCGTTCCCGCCGAAGAAGAGTTGACCACGAAAACGGTAGCTTCTGTGGGGATGGACTGGAAGCCCGATGATATGATTAGCGAGGCGCAAATTAACGGAATCAATGTGCTTTGCAAGCGTCTTAATATCGATGTTGAAGAACTATTGAAACTTGGTGAAGTGCAGTATCCAGATATTAAGATGATGCCGAAAGCATCGGCGTCAAAGTTACTAGCGTATCTGAACGGTTTGCAACAGGGTAAACCGATGCCAGATGGTCTAAAAGGCTATAAAGAAGGATGGAAGAAATGAAATGAAGCACGGATTATCAAAACACCCGCTTAGACCAGTTTGGAGCGATATTAAGCAAAGATGTTATAATAAAAAGAATAAAAATTATAAATATTATGGTGAGCGTGGAATTATTATTTGCGATGAATGGAAAAATAATTTAGAAAAATTCATTGATTGGGCTATAAAAAACGGATGGGAAAGTGGTCTTACTATAGAAAGAATTGACGTTGATAAAAACTACGAACCATCTAATTGCACTTGGATTCCCAAAGGGAAACAAGCTGCTAACAGAAGAGTTTGCACTTATATTACAGCATTCAGCGAAAGAAAAACATTGGGAGAATGGGGTAAAGACCAGAGAAGTAGGGTTTGTTATCAGATAATTTATAGAAGAATTTTAGATGGTTGGGAACCAGAATTAGCTATAACAACTCCATTTTTTACATTCAAAGATACTAAAATAGAAGCATTTGGAGAAATAAAAGGTATCAAAGATTGGCCCTTAGATGAAAGGTGTGTTGTTGACCAGCAAACACTATATGATAGAATAAGATTTGGAAAAGATGCTGAATGGTCTATTATTACTCCTAAATACAATTATGGCGATGCTGTTAGAGGTACTGGAATAAAAATTACTGCATTTGGAGAATGTAAAACCATCTCAGAGTGGGTAGTAGATAACAGATGCAAAGTTGAAATTAGAGCATTATATAACAGATTATCTTCTGGAATGAATCCTGAAGACGCCATATCAAAACCAGCTACGATAACCATTACCGCTTTCGGAGAAACTAAAACAATTCCGGAGTGGAGTCAAGATGATAGATGCTCTGTTAAGTACAGACAATTAAAATCAAGGTTAGACTCTGGCATGTCGCCAGAAGATGCAGTATCGTTACCAAAAAGAAAGAATTAAAAATGAAAGTTAAACTAACAACCGGCCAACTAGAATTTGAACTTGAAAGCGATGATGTTAAGGATTTATGGAAAGAACTTTCCGAAATTCAAGAACTGTTCACTGAAAAATGCTGTGGGGCGTGCGGTTCTGAAAATATTGTTTTCAGAGTGCGTACCGTCGATTCCAATGATTTCTATGAAAAAACCTGTAGAGAATGCTTCTCTAGTCGTGGATTTGGCCAGAAAAAGAAAAACAATAAACTCTTTCCAAAGCGAAAAGATAAAAATGGAGAATATCTACCAAACAACGGATGGGTCAAGTTTGCTCGTGTCCGTGATGATAATGACGAAGAACCTACTGTAGAACCACCGAAGACAGAATCTAAACCAGCAGTTGCCAAGAAAGCCACTCCTAAGAAAAAGGCTGAAGATGAAGAAGAAGCCCCATTCTGAGATAAAAATCATTTCGGGTGGCCAAAATGGTGCTGATTTAGGTGGGCTACTAGCGGCAGAAGCTCTCGGTTCTATTCGAACCGGAGGCTTCATGCCTCTTGGCTTCAAAACCGAAGACGGCAACTTCCCCGAATATGCTGAACGTTTTGGTATGGTAGCATTAGAATCTAGCAATTACGCCCTACGCACCATCAAAAATGTCAAAGAAAGCGATGTAACATTAGTCTTCGCTTACGATGTTTATAGTTATGGCACGCAGCTTACTATTGCTCAATGTAAGAAGCAAGGTAAGCCGGTTCTTGTGACGTGGCTCGGCGACTATTCATCAGATGTTCACGACGACAAGATTATTGAGTTTCTCAACAAACACCAACCGAAGATTATTAATGTCGCCGGGAATCGCGAAAGCAAACATCCCGGTATCTGTAAAATGACCTATGATATTATGAGATGTGTTCTCAAGAAATGGATTTGCAATGAATAAAACAGTAGTTCAAAAAAATAACGATAGAATTTTCGAACATAACGAATTGGCTTTTGGAAAGCTTTACACAATTGAATTGTGCCTGAATGAAGAAAATCTCGGATGTATTGTGACTCTAGCTCATAATATAACAACAGGACAAAATGTTTTAGTTTCGGTTGGAAATATCCATCCGGAAAATAATGCTGATTGTCGCGTATGGACAAGTTTCTGGAGTACAAAATTCAAATTGTTTAGTGGCTCTATTTTGTTGGAAAATGAAGCTAAATGACTAAATTTTATGGTTGGTACGTCGATATTTGGGATTCCGGATACGATAAATGGGACTATCCTGTTTACAAGTATGTAATTCGTATCGGGAAATACTTTCTAAAAATCAGAAATGTTACGCCGGTTCTCGATTATCCGTATTTGACCGAAAAGGAATGCGAAGCAAAGATATTTATTGAACCGTCAGAGGTTTTAGAAGCCTTAACAAAACTGGTCAAAAACCAGAACTACATCGGCTGGATTCAAAACTGTCCGCGATGTCAAGAAAAAGTTCAAACTACCTGTTCGGTGTGCGGATGTGGTAGTTGCTGCGTGTGCGACTACAGATTTTCATGTGCCCCTGTAGATTTTTCGAAAGAGTACGATGTCAAATTCCAACAAATCCCCCTCGAAGTACGGCTCCCACAAGTCAATGGTGCAGGAGAAGGAATCGAAGGGATTGCTTAATCAAAAGATGGTTGTCTGTAAAGACGACGCGGGAATGTATGTCACCGAACGCCGTTTCCTAGATGATGGTCATGCCGACCCGAATCGTTTTCATGGAAGCCGGAATGTCTACAAATCCCCTTCCAAATAAAAAGTATAATATTATTTATGCTGACCCGCCGTGGTCATTTTCCAGCAAGGAATTACAAAAATACAATGGAGAAAGATTCACCAGCATAGAAAAACATTACGAAACACAAAGCGAAGATTGGATTGCAAATCTTCCAGTTAAAAATATTACGGCAAATGACTGTGCATTATTCTTATGGACAACCGATGCTCATATTCCAGAAGCTATTCGAGTGATGGAATCGTGGGGATTCAAATATGTTACAATTGCCTTTGTTTGGAGTAAGTTGACCAAAACAGGCAAAGAAGCTTGGACTCTTGGTTCATGGACAATAAAAATTGTGAAATCTGCCTCTTTGGAACTAAAGGTAAAATGCTTCAATATAAAAAAGAAAATAATGTTAAACAGCTTATTCGTGCTGAACGAACAAAACATTCTAAAAAACCACAAGAAGTAAGAGATTCTATTATCAGAATGTTTGGAGATATTCCTAAAATAGAAATTTTTGCAAGACAATGTGTGGACAAATGGGATTGCTGGGGTAACGAAGTATGATTCCTATCTATGCCGAAAAAGAGTTTGAAGGCCGATACCGCGCGGGGAAAAGGGGTATTGCCTTTCCAGAGGCTTTACATCAATCCGCCGTCATCTTCCGGAATACTGATGAACGCTATTGGAGCGACTGGACAGAGCCGGGCCTTCATCTGGTTTTGTCGATGGACGATATTGACGGGCCGTATCCGGGACTTGTCCATGCTACTTCTGAACTCGTCAACATGATTTTGGAATGGAGTCGGCAAACCGGGCGGGAAAATCTCGTGTGTTGCTGCCAAGCTGGAATCTCCCGCAGTTCAGCAATGGCGTGTCTAATTGCCTATGACCGGACGAAAAGTGTAGAATCGGCAATTTCTTTCCTGTATCGTAAAATTCATTACCCAAATCGCTTGCTTTTGCGGCTGGGCGCGGATATACTAGGTTGTCCCGACCTTGTTCCCGCTGTTCTTCAAAGGTGTTACACGCGATGAAATTGAATGAAAACGCACCGAAGTTCCTTGAGAAGAATATCCACTATCTCGTGAAAGGGGGCAGTCAAGCTTACGGGCTGGCTACCCCCGAATCGGATACGGATTACTATGGGTGGTGCATTCCCCCGCGCGAGTATGTCTTCGGGGATAAAGAGATTAAGGGTTTCGACGACCCGAAAGTTTTCTCGCAGTACATCCAAAAGGGTGACGCCGAGGAAGGGACAATCTGGAATCTAACCCGATTCTTTTTCCTTTGTTCTCAGTGTAACCCGAATGTGCTGGAAACCCTCTACGTTCCCGCCGAATGCGTTTTGCGGGCTACTAAGCTGGGTTCTTGGGCGCGGGATAACCGTCATATCTTCTTGAGTCGGGAACTCATTCCCCGATTCAAGGGGTATGCCTTTTCTCAAATCGTGGGTCTTGGCAACGAGAACTACAAAAGCACCAGTAAACGTTTCCCGCTCATTCAGAAGTTTGGATATGATACGAAAAATGCGGCTTGTGCTTTGAGACTGTTAGATGAGTGTGAACAATTACTCAAAACAGGCTCCATGAGTCTTAGGAACAATTCGGAATACCTCCGTCAAGTACGGGCGGGGGAAATTCCACTCCGCGAGATAAAGGCCGAATGGGACAGGCGGGAAGAAGCTGTCAACCGGGCCGCGCGGGAAACTACTCTGCCGGAAAAGCCGGACCATAAACTGATTCGGCTGAATCTTATGGCGATTTTAGAAAGGTGCTATGGATGAAATTCAATGTGTTTCACCGGGAAACCGGACTATCTCTGAAACAGTATCTTAAAAATAATGCAAATGTTTCAACAGTAACAACAAAAACAGGCCGGGACTATTCGATGAAGAAGATTTGCCCGCTACTTCACCCGGATGGATATCCGGGGTTTTGTTACTATGTGGAGTGGGAAGGCTATCGAATTGAGTGGCTACATCCTAATCAATGGGAGGTAAGAGAACGTGTTAAGTCGAATGACGTGCCTCATAATCAAGAATACTAACGTGATGCCTATAGCCGCCGAAGGCGAAAACGGTATGTGGGCCGGGGCCATTCTCTACGGGCCGGACCACAAACATCACGGAATGCCACTGTGCGAAACGGGGCCAAACTATGCAAGTAGAGAAGATGCTATGACAGCTATGCAAAATTCAATTCAATCTATCAAGGAAGACAATTCACTATGAAAACTGATATTACTTTAGTGCTTGACCGTTCTGGTTCAATGTCTAGCATTGCAAAGACCGTTATCGACGAATTCAACGATTTTATTAAGGAGCAGAGAACTATTCCGGGCGAATGTTCGGCGTCTCTTGTTCTGTTTGATGATAAGTACGATACGGTATTCGCGGGGAAAGATATTCACTCGGTCCCGATGCTAACCTCCGAAACATATGTCCCGCAAGGGTATACAGCATTGCTTGGAGCGATTGGTCGCGCGATTAAAGAGACTGGCGACAGATTGAGAAATCTTCCCGAAGACCAACGCCCTGAAAAGGTTCTATTTATCGTTCAGACAGACGGCGGGGAAAACTACTCGTCGGCGATGGAGTGGAGCATAAGTTACACCCGCGAAAAAGTTGCTGAAATGGTCCAGCATCAAACTGATAAATACAATTGGACTTTTGTGTTTATGGGGGCGAATCAGGACTCATTCTTGACGGGCGCGCAGTATGGCTACGCCAAAGGAAACACTTCAAATTGGGATGCAACCGTTGATGGAACCAAGGATGGTTACGCCAAAATGAAGGATGCAACGAGAAGCTATCGTACCAGCAATGAAGTAAAGACCTGTAATTTCTTTGGATGATTAAATAAAAAGACCCCGCAACCCTGTAAAGGGCGGCGGGGTTTCTTCGTTTTAATCTTAGTAATACTCAAGCGATACATAGCCGCCAAAGAGCGTTTTAGAACCTACGCTATCAGGGCTTGCCGAGATAGCGAGATACCAGTCATGCTGCGTAGCACTCGTATTCGCGCCAGCTTGCCTTTCCCCGCTCACTCCGGGGCTTGCCACAAGAGGCACGGGAACGCCAGAGCCAGCCGCCGTAATCCATGCTGTATCGCCGGAACCGTTTACGGACTGGAGAACTGACGGATGGATAATTTCGGCAACCTTACACGTTACACCAGATGCGGGGTTATTAATATTTGAACGGTCGTAGATTCGAAATTCGGCGTTTTGAGTTTTGACGGCGGTATCGAAGGTCGCGCGGATGTTGAGGGTGGATTGGTAATTTGGAATATTAAGCAAATTGAGACCAGAACCGGTTTGTCCTAAAATACCGCTGTTAGGATGACTATATTTTACATTATCGGCTTCTGGACCTTGAGCGGTTCCGTTAGAATTTGTAATATATGTTCGACCTTGATATTCTCCTACTTGAACGCTTGCACCAAAAGCGGTCCCGTAAAATCCCAAACCCGAATTAGATAGGTGATAAATTAAGAAATTCTCACCTGCATAAAAATTTATCGAAGCAGCCATATTTTATCCTTTATTTTTTTGAAGAAGAGGGACGTTTCCGTCCCCCTATTATATGACAGAATCCATCAAACAAGAATCTTACCGACCAAATATGTTCCTAGATACTTACCATCAAAAGAGCCGTAATCGTTCAGTGCGTATCCCCAAATCTCTCCGGATGCAGCGGTCAAACCAAGTTGCATACTCAACTGAGTGGGAGTTGTAGAATAATTCAATTTTGCCATTTCATGATTGCCGTTTATAGCGGCTACAGCAAATAATGGATTTGGCAGAGTAATTTGGTCTTTCAACGTAATTACATCCTCATTTATAAAACTAATAGTCGGCGAACTAACTAAGTTGCCAGCTTTGACCTCATGTGAATGTCCCGAAGCAATAGATGTATACCCACTTAAAGAAATAGCACGATATATACTATCACCATACATCATTGTACTGCGAGATGCTGAATTGGTAGTTCCGTTCAAATTTCCACTTGTGAGTAAAATTCTAAAATTAGCAGAAGTTAGTCCAAAGGTATGCAGTACTGTTTGTGCTTGAGCCTCTAAGGTATGATATCCAACCGTTTGAATATGAGTATGGTTTTGGTTCCCAAACAATCCGCGTAAACCACTTGCTGTTGTGGTATAAACAGAACTCGGCATCATACCGATAGTTTTATAAACTGGATTGAATTGATTATAAACAAAACGATGGTCAAAATTATCAAGAAAATAACCCTCTCTATCTGTTCGAATTGTTCCTAAATATCTTTTCCGGCTATCTCCATTATTAGGGCTAAACCCTGTTGTAGCATGAGTATAAATTCCGTACTTATCAGTTGAAACACGTCCAGACGACAGTGTTGTATTTACAAGAAATAGAGTTGGAACATTTGCCTTTTCAAAACCATCTCTTGATTTCCCAAGTTCGCAATAAACATGATATGTTGTTTCGGGGTCGAGACCACTTCTTGAAATATGTCCCTGATATGGCGATGATGATGGAGCAACATTATAGAGCGCCCAATTTCCACCATTGAATAAAGAAATCTGATTGGAAATGTGCGGGACAAAGAACAATTTTTCTCTTTGAGATTTTGCAACTTCATTTCCGGATAACAATCCCCTAAAATCTTCAGAAATTGAATTATTATCAGTAATTAAATTGGCTTGAGTGCTTGAATTTATTGAAATTCGACATCCTACATACCCCTTCGGATATTCCGGCGTTCCAGCCGTCCACACCTTTCTTTCATCATCCCACCTCAAATCAATCGGTCCAGTCGGCCAATCCTGACTATTTCTCAAGTAGTCCTTCTTAAAGAACTCCGTTGAATTGTCTCCCGACGCATTTGGGATTGGTTTACCATCTGTCGTATAACCCCATCCTGTTAGCACCATCGGACCCCGTAGGGCCATCCCACGGTATTCGGGATTTCCGCTTGGCTCGTAATCATTCGTCACAATCACCGACAAACCATTTTGCGGGAAACTCCCTCCCCGCGCGATAAACTCAATATCATGCTGCGGCTTGAACGGATTCAAGGTATCCGCATTAATCGGAGAGTCACCGGACGGGCGCTGAAAATGTGGCAAACCAGAGTGGGCGGGAGAATGAGCAGTTGAAAATGGGCGCAATAAACCATCCCAACTCATCATTGCGCGTTCCCGATACACTTCGTCATCATTTGCCCGCGAATCCAGCATTGCTTCGTAAAATGGCTCGCTGACGATATTGGCCGAATAACCCTCGCCGGAAATTGCGGGAAGAAGTTGCCCAACCAGCATTTCATGGGGCGTTGTGGCTTTAGTAACCTTTGCCTCAAGAACCTTATCAACCAAGGCCGCGCTAGCTCGTCTTTGCGCGAACTGTGCAGAACCCCCGGTCGGCGTATACTTTTTGACCAGTGCATTCCGGCGTTGTTCCTGTGCGATTTCGCCAAGCTTGGTAAACCTCTCCGCGTTCATCTTCGACATAATCCCGAAGTTCGGCGAATAGGTTTGACAGGTATAGGTGGTTTTTATTCCGCCCACGCCAATCTGCACATTAATCGACGTAACATTCGGCCCGCCGTCAATCAAAATATCACCGAGATTCACCGATGGAGCGCCTGGAACCGTAATCGTTCCCATTTCGCCCTCTTGCATTCTCGTAATGCCTTGCGAGACTTTTGCCCGCCCAACCTTGTTCATTATGTCATATCCGCCGTAATTCCACGGCACCAAAGTATCGTCTTCGGAAACCTCCATTTTACCTTCGGCACCCAGCGCGTACCAAGGTCCATACCGATACAAATTGCTACGGATTGGAACCATAACCGCGTCGGGATAGCTCATCTTCGGGCCGACCTGCGCAAGCAACTGCTTAGCCCCGACCGCATTAGCGATTTCTTGGGCTTTTGCAGCATCTTCGGGATTTCCGTTATCGGCGATTGCCGCTCCGTCTTCAGCCTCGATAAATCCAAAGATTTTCTGTTCAAGCGAATAATAGTTTTGTGCAATACCCTCATTGACAACAGCCGCTTCGTCAAGACTAATTACAAAGTAAGGGTCTTCTAATTTGAGCTTATTTTTGAACTGAAGACGCTCCTCAGCATTTCCCTTAATAAACACATCGCCATTATGCACGATATAGTTATCCTGAGATAAGCGGGAAACATCAATATAACTTGTTCCGCCTTCAAACTTTACAAACATTCCGAGACGATTATCTTGTAGACTAAAGAGAGATTCGCCGGACGCCGGTAAACCCAATGGGGTACTACCATCTTCAATATATCCGCCATCTGACGGACTCCAATCAGACTCGATTTGGTTGATAGTTCCATTTCGCCGCGTTTGCAGGTCGGCCCTAACAATATATTTTCGCCCGTAGTTTTGACTTGCTAAATTATTGACATAGCCATATAAACGACTTTTATTCTTCTGAATGTCGGTTCCCGACGCATTAATCGCGGCGCATACTAATGTCGCAAAATTCTTATCTCCATCCATCATATGCGATGGTTTGACTTTACCATCCGCAATCTTCGACATAATCGCGAGACCAATTTCATCCTTATATTGAAAGAAGTAATGTCCGGCCAAACCAAGTTGAACGTCGCGGCCAAAATATGGGTCGTCATTCAACTGGTTATTATTTGCATAAAACGAACGGGCTTGAACATAAGACTCCCAAGTATCTTCACCTTCAAGCGCCGCACGAAGCTCGCCAACTTCCATCGTATAGGTAGAACCAACACCCTGCACATTGAAATTGCGGGAATCTACAGTAATAAGATGGTTATCGGGCATCATATTAGTTTCCCCCGCCGCTGTTCGCCCAAAAATCAAATTTTCATTCTCGTCTAATCCCCAATACGGCCAAATCGTTGCGAAGGTTCTTTCTGTTTCAATATCTTTTTCTTCAAAATCGCCGTAAACCCCCGTCAGCGCCTGAATCTGCCCGCCGAATAAAAAGCTTTCCGTTTTTTCGTTGCGTAGCTCAACGCCCCTATCTTTCGATTCCGCGCCATTTACACTAGCAACAAACTCGTTGATACGATTAGTTAATCCGGCA
>JACCDG010913035.1_pt1 | contig 15152 bp, 16 predicted proteins | sample 7442471 | NCBI WGS metagenome assembly JACCDG01 (sample SAMN15323444, study PRJNA562643) | freshwater metagenome | isolation source: river surface water | place: USA:Blue River Watershed | collected 2017-08-17
AGAATGTATTCGTTTTTTAGCAAAAAAAAATAAGGGATTTACCGTGGAAAGACAAATTTTTGATTTTTGTGACCAGCGCCTTTATCCGACATTTTTGCCAAAATTTTTACTTTATCATGCAAAAGTTTTTGGTATCTTATTTGCTTTTTTTGCAATTTTTTTTATTGCAAAATTTATTTATTCATTTCGAAAAATGTCTTTTATTGAGCAATTTAGGCTAAAAATGAGCCAGCTTGCAGAGTACAATAACGATCCATTGTATTCAAAAAAAGATATTTATTTTGAGATAGTTTTTTTAATAAAGCGTGTACTTTCGTACTATTTTGATAAAGATTTTTTAGCAAAAACAGATGAAGAACTCGCAGAAGAGCTAAATAGTTTAGATTTAAACCAAGACCCCGAAACAATCAAAGAGTTTCGGGAGCTTTTAGACACAGCTTACAAAGTAAAATATTTTTCTGCAGATCGCTCAAATCAAGCCACAGTGGCTGATTTAGAGTGGGTTTTGTTTTTTGGAGAAAAATTGGTGCAGCAAAAACTAAAAAAAGTTTAGTTTTTTCCGTTTTAAAAAAACGGCTTGTATGTTATAATCCTAACCTGCATACTCACAAAGAATAGAGTCTTATCATGTTTTTGGTTTGCTCTTTTTCTGGAAATACATTTTAGGAACCGTTCCTCATGGCTAAACATGTTGGTGTAAAATTACCTGATAATTTGATTGAATACCTTAAGACAGAGAAAGTTGTCGTTGTTTTAGCAACATTTTCCGAAAAAGGTCTTCCGCACACTACCCCTATTTCTTGCATTTGGCCAAAAGGGCAAGAAAGCTTGCTAATGACCATTCATAAAGAACTTATTGGATATCACAACATGGTTTGGCAAAAAAAGGTGATGATTAATATCATGGGTGATGGAAACATTGCTTACAGCATTTTGGGCCGAGCTGGAGTAGTTAGGGCTCCTTCTATGGTTCACCCTCTGATGAACATTGTCAGGGTAGATGTGATTGATATCAAATGTGATCGCTCTATCTTGTCAAAAATTGAGAAAGGTGTTGAGTGGTCTTACACTTCAACAGAAGCTCAATCTCTTGTAAAAAATCTATTTCTCGAGTTAAAAGACGTAGCAAATTCGATTTGAGCTATTTAATGAAAAAAAATTGCTACAAAAAACTTTTTTTTACGCTTTTTAATTATTTATTTATCAGTGCTTTGTATGCACAAGAGGCTGTAAAAAAGGTTGATGATGGCAAGAAAGAACCTGAATCAGTAAATTTTCGCCAGCTTTTAAACAAAAAAAAAGATCTCGGGCAGCTTCGTGGAAACTTTATTTATAAAAATGATTGGTTAAAAATAGCAGCTCAGGCTCATACTGAGCTGCTATCATTGCACGCAGAAATTTTAGATTTAAAGAAAAATAGTTTTGACTCAAAAGCAGCGCAAATTCAGAAATCGATGCAAGACTTTTCAGACTCCATGACAGGCTCGCAAGGTTCGCTATCAGCGATGTTTCTTCAAGTGCAAGTTGATATTGATGATAAGTTAGATATCTTGCGAGAAAGTGCAAAAGCAGCTGATATAAATACTTCAAAAGTAGAAACGCGATATCAGATTTATGACGCTGAAGAAAAAATGTCTAAGTACAAAGATGAAATCGACCAGCTCAGAATGAGTGTTGCCTCTGTTGAGGATTTAGAAAAGCAGTTCTTGCAACGAGTCTCAGCTCTTGATGATTACATAAAAAAAATTGATGAAATTTTAGCAAACTCTGAAGACAAGCTCGAAATGCTTTTTGATGTAGTTGATCACGAGCGGGCTAGGACAACGGCATACGAAATTTCCGGGCTTAGAGACCAGATGCGGGCGGTGAAAGAATTTATCGCCGGAGATGTCTTAAAATCTTTTGATACAGAGCAAAAAACGCTTGCGTCAGAGATTGATCGCCTCAACAAGCAAATCAACGATCTAAAACAAAAAATTTCCCAGATCGACATGGAAGCAGCTAAGAAATTTTTAGCCGATTACAAAGCGTCCATGGCATCTGGCGACTCAGAATCTGCGCAAGATAAGCAAGCGCGAGAAGAGCGAGCGGCAGCACGAGCCAAGAATAAGGCATCAGAAGGCTCTGGCGGCATTATCTACTGGATAACATTTCCATTTAAATTTTTTGTAAGCCTGATAACATCATTATTTTTTTAAAGATCAAATTTTTGGCTTATAGACTTGTCTGACTCTCGGACTTGTTTGCGTCTTTTTTTGAGCCTGTGAAATAACGTTTGATTGTATCTCCCTTTTTATAATAAAAAATCAGTGCGAAGATGCCAACTGCTCCTGTAATAATAATTCGGCCAAAAACTACAGATCTTTGTACGGTTTTTGGAGAGTTTTCTGAGTCAGGCTTAGGATTTGTGTTGTTTTGAAAAAAAGAAGAAAAGAGTCCTTGGTTAGAAGCTTGCAACAAAGCCTCGGCTTCAGGGCACTTTCTTTCTAATTCTTCGCGAGCTTTGCGCATGAATTCATCGTGGGCTGCTTGTTCTTTTTGGTTTCTCTCTAAATCAGATTGACGTTTTTCCTCACGTTCTTTTTGTTGTCTGGCAAAGTTTGCTTCTATTTTTTCAAGCTCTTTTTGTCTTTCTTCGGCTGAAAATGATGAAATTGCTTGAAATAAATTATTGCAAGCGTTAACTTTCTCATTCCTGTCTTTAATGCTTATTTCAGGCATCAATACTGTTGGCTCATTATGATCGTTAATCTCTTCTATTTTTACGGCGCTGATCGAGTTTGTGATCATAAAAACTTGAAGAAAAAGATTAAAAACAAGTTTTTTCATTTTGCATCACTTGGTTAAAGATCAAACTTTTGGATTACAGGCTTTCTTTGGCGCTCGGATCTATTTTCGTCGTTTTTTGAGCCTGTGAAATAACGTTTGATTTTATCTCCCTTTTTATAATAAAAAATCAGTGCAAAGATTCCTGTGACTGCAGCAACACAAAGTATTGGGCCAAAAGAAAATTGTTTTGTAGGAGATCTTTGCAAGGTTGTGCTTGATTCTTCTAAGCCGGTGAAACTTCTTAGCGTAGCCTTTCTGTGTATGTTTTGAACCCTTAAACGGATTTCATCTAGCTCAGGGTTTTGCGGTTGGTGTGCCGTGCGGCTTTCTTGTCTGTTGTTTTGAAAAAAAGAAGAGAAGAGTCCTTGGCGAGAGGTTTGCAACAATGCGTCGGCTTCAGCCCTCTCTTTTTCTAATTTTTCGCGAGCTTGGCGCATGTTTTCATCATGATCTTGTCGCATTTTTTGGATTCTTTCCCGATCAGATTGAAGTTTTTCAGCACGTTCTTCTTGTTGTCTGGTAAAGTTTGAAATAATTTCTCTTTTTTTTTCTTCGAGGTCTTCCTGGTCTTTTTTTTGTTTTTCTTTAAGTTTTTCCTCCCTTCGCTTTTGATCCTCTTTTTCTTTGCTTATTTGTTCAAGTTTTTTCGAGATTTCTTCATAGGCTCCAAGTCTATCCCTTATATCTTTGGCTTTCGTGCAAAGGTCTTCATTAAGGCTTTTCAGATCTTCGAGAGTGTTTATGGTTTTGTCGCAAGGTTTTTCATCATAGAGCCTGTGGTTTTCAATGAGGGCCTGCATGCCATGAAGAGGTTCTCCTTCGCCCGCAGAATCTAGAAATGATGAAATCTTTTGAGATAAATTTTCGCATGCACTAGCTTCTTTTTCCAAGTCATCAATGCTTTTTGTTGCGCTGATCGAGGTTGTGATAATAAATATTGGAAGCAGAAGGTAGAAAATCAGTTTTTTCATTAAAAGTTGCTTGCAGTATCAATCTTTTTTCAGGTTAGCACCAGAAAAATATTTATTCAATTGCTGGCTCGAAAATAAGTATTTCTAGCTGATTTTACAGGATTTTGTATAATCATAGAACTGTGTCTTGATTTTCAAAAATATAAAATATGGCAAAAATAGCGGTATTAACATCTGGTGGGGTAGATAGCTCTGTAGCACTTGCTCTTTTGAAAGCAGAGGGGCATGATCTAACAGCTTTTTATCTCAAAATCTGGCTAGAGGACGAGCTTTCCTTTTTGGGTGATTGTCCGTGGCAGGAAGATTTAGAATACGTCCAGAGCCTTTGTCAGCAGTTTGATGTTCCACTGCAAATCATTCATCTTCAAAAAGAGTATTTTGACCGCGTGATAAAGCTTGCGCTTGAGCAGGTAAAGTCTGGCCTGACGCCAAATCCGGACATCTTTTGCAACTCAATGATCAAGTTTGGCGCTTTTTTGGATAAGGTTGGAAATGATTTCGATTTTGTCGCCACAGGTCATTACGCCGATGTTTTTCGTGATCAAAATCATTTTACCTGGCTTAAAGAGTCGCCTGATTTGATAAAAGACCAAACCTACTTTTTGGCACAACTTTCTCAAGAGCAACTATCCAAGGCTTTGTTCCCCATTGGCAAATTTAGTAAGGCGCAAGTCCGAGAGCTTGCAGAAAAATATGACATTCCGGCTAAGAACCGCAAAGACAGCCAAGGTTTATGCTTTCTTGGTAAAATTCGATTTGATGACTTTTTAAAAGCCAACATCGGGACAAAACAGGGCGATCTTGTCGAGTTTGAGACAGGAAAGGTTTTGGCCAAGCACCAAGGATTCTGGTTTTATACAATTGGCCAGCGCCGAGGGATAGGATTGTCTCATGGGCCGTGGTTTGTGGTAAAAAAAGATGCAGCTCAAAACATTGTTTATATTTCAAACAAGTATTACACCGAAGAAAAAGAGAGAGATTCTTTTTTTGTTTCAGATTTTCACTGGCTATCAAAGCCGCTGCAAATTCTAGACGGAGTGCAAGTCAAACTTCGACATGGACCAAAAAAATATTCTTGTTCTATCCAAAAACTTGATGGCAAAAATTTTGTAAAAATTGATGGGCAAGACCAGGGCATTAGCGCCGGGCAGTTTGCGGTATTTTACAAAGATGGTTTATGTGTTGCTTCTGCGATGATTTTGTAAAGCCACTGATATAATCTTAAATATCACATTCAATTTTTTTTGAAAAAGCATGAAAGAGTATTGGTAGGTTGCCTAGGTAAATATTTTTTATTGCTCTTCCTGCTAATGCTAAGTTTATGATGCAAATAATTAAAAAAAAATATTTTACATTTTTATCTTTATTTCCCCTGAACCATAGGTAAAAAACTATAAAAATATTTAACGATAATACGAAGCTTAATAAAATAAAATCGATCAAATTTAATAAAATTGGAATGCAAAACTTTAGTGTATTTATGCTAATTGAAGAATCAAGCCATGCAAGAAGCAGGGTGTTGTAGATCATTGCAAGAAACACAAAGCCAGGAAGCCAAAAAAACGAGATATTTTGTGATTTTGTTTCAAGTGTAACAAGGTAATATGCAAAAAATATTGGAGTTATAGTAAAAAATCCTGCAATCGCGCCTAACATGATTATACTTCTAAGAACACTTCTAAAATCGCTGAAGGATGATAAGAAACAATTATTTATAAGTCAATTAGAATTACTTAGTTTTAGTAATTAACAGGCCATTTTTGGGTTATAGTGATGCTGTAGTTCAAACCTGTAAAATTATCTACTAAGCATAATAAAACAGCGCAAGAAGCGTTGGATCAAATTGTAGAAAGGCGATATTACGAAAAGTACCAAAATTCTGGCAAAGAGATTGTTTTAATTGGGGCAAACTTTTCTTCCAATATTCGTAATATCGAAAAAGATTCTTGGGTCAGCAAGTCAATTAACTAAACTTGTTACTTCTCACTGCTGAAAGAACCTTTTAGATTAGCAGTTTTCCACGACCCATTTTACTGTCGCGTTGTGGACAACCACAAGGCCAGCATTTTTATATTCCAGTGCTTTGATTGGCTTTGATGTCCAGTTAACCACATTGTCATCTCTGAGCAAGATTCCAAAATCACAAGCAAGTAGATACTCGTGTACCATGTGGTGAGGAAGGCTTAGCAATGTGTATTGGTGTTGGGGCACTTTGTCTTGAAGTATTTGTCTGGCTGCTTCTAAATCACTTTGCACAATGAGTGCCAATAGATGAGCATTTGTGTTTTTTGATCTAAACATAAAAAGGTCTATACACTCTTCAAAGTTTTGCCATGGGTGAAGGCTTCCGGAATAAGCGTAAATATTTGTTGATGGATCCAATCCAAGTTCTTGCCGAATTTTTAGATACTGTGCCACTTTATTTTTGGCGATCAAAGCTTCTTGCCCGGCGTTTATTACGTTCCAATAAACCGCAACTTCTTGCTCTTGCCAGTATTCCTTCATTGCAGTTGTTGGACATGAGAAACTAATTTTGATTTGGTCTTGCAAAGAAATTGCTTGTCGAAAGGTTTCTAGCTCCATAAAATGGATCATTTTTTGAGCAACAAAGTACAAATATTTTTTCCAGCCTTTTTGACCTTGGTGCAAAAGAGCAAATTCTTCACTAGCAATTCCTGGAGTGTAAATCTCTATTTTGCCCTCTGGCCAGTTGCATTCTTGCGCTTCCCAGACAGGCCCATCTTCATCGTATGAAGTTATTTCTAACTTGTCGGTGCATTTTTGGAGTGCATTTAAAACTATGAATCCTGCAAATAGCCCTCTGCAAAAAACATTATCAATTTTTTCGCTTCTAAATTTGCTTGTCAAAAAAGAAATTAGAGGCCAAAAAGAGATTACCCCAAAAAACCCAAATCTTTCCACGACAGTTATTGTGATATTAGATTGCTTAGCTTTTTCCATCAAGATGAGCTTTTCCTGAATTTTCTCTGGGTATTTTTCAAAGGAAATTAATTCAAATTGCTGGCTAGGGTTTTCTCTAGCTTTTTTTACTAACGGGTTCCAGATTTGGCTATCAAAAACAGAGTTAATTATTGAATCATAAATAATACAAAGGTTTTTCTTCATTTTTTTTGTAAGAGGGGGATAAAATTTCTTAAATCAAATTGCTGCACAAATTCGTAGCTTTTCTGAGCGACTTGGTTTCTGATTTTTTTGTCATTTAGGAGCATATCAATTTTTTTGCAAACGTCATCAAGATTTTCAAAATAAATTGCAGCAACGTTTTTCGTGAAATAAAATTTTGCCTCTGAGCTAGCCTGGCACAGCATTAGGCTTTTTGTTGCAGCTATTTCAAACAAGCGCATGTTGATCGATTCTTCGTTTTGCACTTTAAAAATATTTAAACAAATTTTGCTTTTGCGAAACAACGTTATCATTTCTTCGACAGATTGGTCGGGCAGAAGTGTTACGTTGTTAAATTTGCTAGCCCTCCATCCATTCCCTGCAACAGTGATACAGATATTTGGAAAATGTTTTGCGATGTGATTAATAACAAGTTCTCTTTTTTCATCGCAATGCCCGACAAAACAAATATCAATTGATTGTTCAAAACTCAAATTATTTTTTTGAGCAAATAGCTCAAGATCAACAAAAAATGGAACGACTGTTATATTTTTAAAACCAGATTTTTTTAATGGCTCGATGATTTTATCTGTCCAAATAAAAAATTCATCGTACAGCTCTGCCGCTAGCAAAATATTGGAATTTGAATGTCCGTTGTAAAAGGAGAAAGGGTAGTCTGGATAAAAATTTTTCACTTTGCAGTTGTGAAGCTTTTTTGCAAGTTTGATAAGCCTGTAGTTAAGATTTTTTGCTTTTATGAGAAATAAAACCTCAACTTTTGTTGAAAGGATTGTTATTAAAAAGCAAATGTTAAAAATTAAGTCACCTAAAAACTCGGAGATATCGTGAGTGTAGTTTTTTGTGTTTATAAAATCGACTTTAATCCCATCTTCTTTTGAAAGTAGCCTGAAAAAAGAATCTGCGTAGCAATATCCCCCAAATTGATTACTAAATTGGCTTACCAAAAGAACTCTTTGCATCATCTTTGCGCCTATTTAATAAGAAGCTTTAATAAGGTCATCGAATTCTTGGTTATCAAGCAGGTGTTTTTTTTTGTTAAATATTATTTCACCATTTTTTAATGCCAAGATTCGATTGCCAAATTTTTTTATTTGCTCAATGTTGTGAGTCGTCATGATGCAGGTAATATTGTTTTGCATAATTTTTTGATAGGTAAAATCCATTACAAGCTCGGATGTCTTTGGGTCTAGTGCGCTAGTGTGCTCATCTAAGATTAGAAGCTTTGGTGGAAATTCTAGGCACAATGCTAGAGCCAGTTGCTGTTGCTGCCCGCCTGATAAGCACTCTGTTTTTGAATCTAGATTGTCTGCAATTTTTGGGTCGAAGTTAGCCAAGTAGTTTTTGTAGTACGTGTAATCTGAATTTTTAATTGATCCAAAGCTTTCATTAAAAAACCTTGTTTGGTACAAGATGCAATTTTCGATCACGCTTAATTCTTTAAATAGCATTTGATAAATATTTTGGGTAAAAGTTGTCATGACCTGGGCCCGATCTGATCGTGAACATTCTTCTAAGTCTTTTTGCAAAAACATGATCTTTCCTCTTGTGTGCCGGTAAGTTTGGTTGATGCATTTTAGCAAAGAGCTTTTTCCGCAGCCGTTTGACCCAATCAAAATCAAAAAGTCTTTTTCTTCAAGGTCGAAAGAAATATTTTTTAAAATATTTTTGTCACCTGCAGTAAACCCAAGATTTTTAACTTCTAATATTTTGTTATTCATGATTTTTCTCGATTCCAAATCTTTGCATAAAAATGATTAAAAATATTCCGATAATCAGCTTGATGTTGATTGGGTTGAAGTTAAATTTTAAAAACAGGGTAACTAGCGAAAAGTAAAAAAAGCATCCGGTAAAGACTGAGCAAATGTCGAAAAGGATACTAAATTTTTTTGATTTGAACGCAATAGCGAATAATTCAAAACCAATGATTACTGCACCGATGGCTAAAATTGCTGCACCTGCTCCCATTGTAATATCAACAAAGTTATTGCACTGGCAAGTTAAAAATCCTGAAAAGCCAGCAAGAGCATTGCTGATTCCAAGCCCAACCATCTTGTAAGCTTGTGCATTTTTTCCAAGTCTTTCGGTCAGTGCAAAGTTGCTTCCTGTTGCTCTAAAGATTATGCCAATTTTGCTTTGTAAAAGAATTGCTAGCAAGCTTGATATTATGATTATGCATATTACTACGATTGCAAGCTTGTGATCTTTGTAGACATTAAAAATAGTCGAATGTTTGATGAGGCTAATATTCGGTTTTTCCATCAGGCTAAAAGTCAGACTGTTTAAGCAAAATAGCGTTAAAATGCTTGCAATCAAAGAAGGAAGCTTGTTTTTTGCTTGAATGATTCCGACAAACAATCCAACTGCAAAAGTTGAAACCAAGCAGGCGATTAAGCCTGCAAGGTTTGAGCCAGTGGAGATGTAGCATTTTGCATACGTTGCAGCTCCAAAAACAAAACTACCTTCTGCGGTTAGATCTGTGACGCGAAGTATTTTGAATGAAAAGTAGATTCCAAGCGCTAACGGTAAAAAAATAAGCGTTTGAAATAGTATGTCGATGATCGTTTGCGCTAGCATTATACAATCACCAAGTCACAATTTTTTTTCTTAGCAAATTCATTTAGACTTTCAAGATCTATTTTTGTTTTTTCAGCGGCCTCTTTATTAACAAAAATGTGTAGCTTGTCTTTCAAGTGAATGTCTCTTGGAGCTTTTCCATTGATTAGCTCTTTAAGTAAAATTGCTCCGCTCGCGCCTGTTTCCGATTCATAAATTCCGATACTGCAAGTTGCGCCTTGTCTAACGGTGCCTTCATCAAGAGTTATGATTGGGATATTTTTTTCATCCGCAAATGCGCTGATAGTATCTATCCCACTTGCAATGAAGCAGTCTTTTAAGATCAAGATAGCTTGAGTGTTTTCATTTATACTTTTTAATGATGTTGCAAGCTCAAATAAGCTAGATATTGCAATTTTCTCAACTTTTATTCCCTTTTTTCTTGCCCTTGCTTCAGCGATTTCTACTTCTGGAAGAATTTTGTCTGACATGCTATGGATTATTGTCGCTGTTTTTAAATTCGGAGCGCATACTTTTGCAAGGTCGATAACATTTGAGCTGGGTATTTCGTCAAATACTGCGGCGCACTCATGTTCTTCAAGGTTTGCTGCAAGCGCTATAATTTTGTTGGGGGCTATCATAGAGATCGCCATTTGCGCAGGTGTTTTTGCTACAGGAACGATGAAGTTATAATTATTTTGGATATAATTTTTTATTATGCTGTGCATCATATTGAGGTCGCCTGAAGCGTTTTGCACGTCAATTATTATTTTTTTGTCTGTTTTTATTTCTGCTGCTTTTGATTTAAAGCCATTAACAATATCTTCTAGTGCCGAGTGGTGTACCGGAACGACTATTCCAACCTTTATAAGTTTTTCATGATCTTGGTGCTTTGTAAAACGAACAAAAATAAAGAAAGAGATTGCCGCAAGCCCTGCTACGGTCATTACAAATTTATTCATAAGATAATCCTAAATTATCAAATTATAAGAACGGTGATAAAGTATGTTTTTTGTGGTTTGAAGTCTGAGGCAGATTGCCAAAAAAATTTGATAGGCTTTAACGCCAAAAGATTAGAAAAGCTTTGAATAATTTAGAGGACATTACATTTTTTATCTGTTTTATATTAGTGAAATAATATTACTGTCAATCAAAAAAATCAACGAATATTATAAAATGCTGAACCGCAAGGAAAGGTTTAATACTCATCCTTTCCTTGCCAAAGACTAGATTAAAGTTGTTTTGATAGTTTCTTTTCCGCAAACCTTTTCAAATTCTTCAATAATGATCTCTTCAATACTGTTGCGAGTTGATTGATCTAGCGGGTGAGCTACGTCTTTGTATGAACCGTCTTTTTTTCTTCTAGATGGCATTGAAATAAACAATGTGCCGTCATCGCTTTGAATTACTTTCATGTCTCTGACGATGAAAGACTCTGCGATAACCATTGTTGCATACGCCCTTAGTTTACCTTCGTTAGCAGGAAAAATTTTAACTTCAGTAATCTGAAGAGCTGTCGCTTTATCAAGGCTTGTGGTTTTTTGAGCTGTGCTCATGAATACCCCGCTGTTTAACCAGACTTTTATTTATAACAAAACAAAAATTCGCCAAGAATTTAAAATTCTAACGGGAAATTGTCAACAACTTTATTTTTTTTCATCAGAAATTCTTTGTGCCGCGCGCAGTTTTGCAGATCTTGAAGATGGATTTTTATCGATTTCATCAGTGCTTGCTGCAAACCCTTTTGGATTTAAAATTTCAAGATCTCCAAGAAACTTGTGATGCCTGAAAAAAGTTTTAACAATTTGATCTTCTAGTGAGTGGAATGTTATGCATAAAAGCTTTCCATTTGAATTTAAGAAATTGAGCGCTTGTGGCAAAAATTTCTCAATATTTTCAAGTTCTTTGTTTACAAAAATTCTTAAAGCTTGAAAAATTTTTGTTGCGGGATGAATTGCATGTTTGCCTTTTTTAATTGAGCAAATTATCTCTGCAAGCTGATTTGCGTATAAAATTTTTTGTTTTTTCCGAATATTTACAATCTCTTTTGCAATTGCTTTTGAGTATGTTTCTCCGCCCAGGTGGTAAAAGATGTCTGCAAGCTCTCTTTCTGAAGCCGTGTTTACGATGTCGGCTGCGGTAGTTTGAAAGTGGGCTTTAGACATGCGCATGTCTAAAAATGTCTCAGAGCGAAAAGACATGCCATCAATATTAAAAATTTGGTGTTGGGAGGTCCCAAAGTCGGCTAAAATCCCATCAACTTTATCAACGCCGAGATCTTTTAAAATTTTATACAAGTTAACAAAAGATCCCCATACCAGCTTAATTCGGTCTTGGTATTTTTCTTCAAATGCTGGGGCTACTTGTTCTAAAGATTTTTTATCCCAGTCTAAGCCAATAACTTTACAGCCTTGCTCCTTTTCTAAAATTGCCGCAGAGTGGCCGCCAGCTCCAAATGTGACGTCTAAATAAACTTTGCCAGGTTGTGGGTCCAAGCAGGCCAAAACCTCGTTTACAAGGACGGATTTGTGGGAAATTGCAAAAAGGTCGTTTTTTTCCATTTAAAGCTCAGTAAAAAGTATTGATAATATCATTAATTAAAGTTGAGAATCAGCCTGTTGTCTAACATTTTTTGCAAAATTATGACTTATTTTTTATTTTTTGAAAAACCAGCGATTTGGGGATAGTATTATAATACGTCTTACTAACAAAAAACCTCAAAGGATAGTCCTGTGCAGATCGTACTGCAGCTAAAGCATGCATTTTTTAGCATATTTTTTCCTTTTATTAGCCCAGCTTGGCTAAAAAGCGATGTGTTAAACCAGGTGTCTTTTGTTTTTAGGCTTGTTTTTAAGAACGCGACTGTTTCGCAAGTTGCAAAGCTAGCAAGCGCCTTTTCTTTGGCTGTTTTTTTAGTGAGTACAAATTTTTTTGTTCAGGTGAAAATTGGAGCTTTTTTTAAAAGCATACCAGAGCAGAAGGGTTTGATTATTTTTGCTATTTTTTATGCAGCGTTCTCTAGGTTTTTTGACAAGGCTGCCCGAGCTGTAATTGAGTATTTGGTTTCTGAGCCGCTTGCAAACGGTTACCTTAATCTGACAAATCACTTTTTTTTATTTGCAAATCAGGCTACATCTAAGCAAGATTTTCACGTTGCAAGATTGATGGCAGATCAGAGCTGTAGCTTTATTTTTTTTAATACCTTTATCAGCATTTTGCCTTCTGTTTTGAAGCTGGTAGTTTTGAACATTTATGTGTTATTTATATTTGGTTTTTGGTCATTTCTTGGGCTTTTAGCTTTTGTTATTTTTTATTTTTTTCACACTCTTGCATCACTTCCAGGTTTGCAGACACATGCAATCAAGATGGCAGAAAAAAATATTAAAATTTTTCAAAATGTAGATGAAAATTTTTCTGCAAAAAGCCTGCATCAAAATTCAGAATGTATTATTCAAAGAGCTTTGCAGGAGCGAACATTTTTTGAGCAGTTCGCGATTTTTGATCTTCACCAGTCGATATTTTTAGTGATGGCTGTAGCTATTTTGACTTTATCTGGCTACGTTAAATTTAAGGTGAGTGGAAACGTAACATCAGAGCTACTTTCTCTATTTTTTATTATGGATACCTTTGTATTGCAGATATCCGTAATAAAAGTTGCAGTTAAGGGTCTTGCAAGAGGCCTTGCAAGTTTTGCAGGAGCGCAAAGAATTTTTGGTAGCAATTTTTTTAAATTAAGGTAGGAATCATACGTTTTTCTCTTGGCAAATTATTTTGGGTGCGGTTGATAATAACTTTTTGTTTGTTAGGCTGATTGATAGCCTAACTTTGTTTTAAACATCATGAAACTATTAATTTTCTCTTTTGTGGCAATTGTTTTTGTCGTTGTATTTGTTCGTAGCCGCTTTAAGCAATTTGGCAGCATGCGGTTGAGCCAGCAAAACCTTGATTCTTTGAAAGTTATGGGAGAGCTGCACCTTGAAGATGTTTCTGCAAATCTGGTCAGGCTTGTAGGTCCTCTAAATTTTAATAATCTTCACGCAGATGTGATAAAAGTTCTTGGTCAAGTTTTTGGCAAGGGTGGCTCTGCAAAAGATTTTGTTGCCACAGGGCAAGTGAAATTAGAAAATTTTGAATGCGATAAATTTGATGTAATTGGGCAGGCGAAGCTAAAAAATGTTCGCATCAAAAAAATTGGTAGCCTGGTTGGAGAGCTTATTATTTCTGATTCAACATTTGACACTTTAGAAGTTTGGGCAAATAATCCAAAATTTAAGAACTGTTTTTTTGAAAAAGACCTGGTTGTTAAAAATACTAATCTTTCGGCAATTATATCTTTGACGGGAGAGACGGTTGTACAGGGTGATATAATTTTAGAAAATCCTGACTCAAGGGTTGTTAGAGATAGATCTGTAAAAATTTTGGGTGATATTATTTACAAAAAAGGTGAAGATGTTAGCTTGCTAAAAATGATTTGGAAAAGCATTAGTTCTAGGATTTTTTAGCCTGAAATATGCGTCCTTGCTCCTGGTTGTCTTAATATAAAAATTGATCTACTCTGATGTAAGGTTTGCGTATGGAGAGTTCACCATGACTTCTTTTTTCAAAACTGTAAGCTTTCTTGTTACATCGGTTCTTTCGTCGTCTCTTTTCTCTATTATTTATTACGAGTATTTTTTCTTATACCTTTTAAACAATTTCCCCTCTATCATGGGTGTGTCTTTAGCCGCACGCTTTTTTTCTATTGTTGTGGTAAGCATTATTTATACGTTTATTCTTAATTTTTTCTTATCTATGTTAATGAAGACCTTTGAGATTTCTTGTCTAGAGAAATATGGCTTTCATTGCAAGCTTGCCGAAGAAGGAGAGTGTCCACATTCAAGCCTTTTGACGGATGCTTCTGTCAAAAGAGAAGGCCATTTGCGAACAGGAGCCTTGGAGGGTGCCGATGAGTATATTAAGATTCAGGATTTTTTATATCATATCATTGGAGGTAAAGCCTGTTCTTTTTTTTTCTTTCTTGCATTCTTTCTAAGCATTTTTACTTTCACAATAAAAAATGATCATGGCGTCTACTGTTTCCGTTGGCCAAATAGACATGTGGGCAGAACTACGCTGAGGGTTGACGCTTCTTGCGACGTTGATAAGCACTCGGTGCTTGCGCCGGCACACACTTGTTCTTCTCGGCATTATCCGAAAATTTTTACAGTTTAGTTTTTAATTACAGCACTTCCTGTGGTCACGAATAGGCTGGTGCTGTAATGTTTTTCTTGCGATTAAGAATGATAGGCCGTGCTTTTTTGAGCATTGCATTTGTAACTTTATAAATATTCTTTTATAATTGTGCCGAATTTAATAAAGATGAGAAATGAATGCCAAATTATAGAGGGCATTTGCTTGGTGGCGCTATTGCGTATGGCTTATCACTGGCTGTTCCGCTGAGATTTACATACTTTCCGTGTGCCGGAGTATTGTCAATTGCAGGAGAATTTTTAGCTTGCTTAATTGGTTCTTTGGCGCCTGACATTGATATTCACAGCAAAGGAAGACAGATTTTAAACAAGATTATTTTTGTTGGTCTTGTTCTATCTAGTTTTCAAAAGTCTACGGCGGCACTACTTATTTTTATTGGTGTATTTTTGTTTGCTCAAAATGTTG